>Ga0116227_10000863_pt1 | contig 63495 bp, 57 predicted proteins | sample S1TSphgellanicum_FD_89693 | JGI IMG/M metagenome (GOLD analysis project Ga0116227, IMG submission 89693) | Host-associated microbial communities from peat moss isolated from Minnesota, USA - S1T2_Fb - Sphagnum magellanicum MG | ecosystem: Host-associated > Plants > Peat moss > Unclassified...
ACTTCAATGTCATGTTTGGATGTCTGCAATGCAGCCTGGTGTTGAAGCTGGAGAGGGCAATCAATGGACATTGTATGCTGAAGCTATTTTGCTTCCCTTTTGCCTCTGCATTGTTGGAGAGAGCTCTGCACCAAATGAGTGCAGCTATCTGCCCATGGCCAATATACAGATTGATCTTAGGAATAGTAGAATGACCAACTTGAACAAGAGACCTGATGCAAAGTACCAGGAAGGAGTATTTGAGGGCTCACATGCAGATCTGGAAAATAGTGCCACTGGGAAGAGAGTGGAACAGGGTGCAGTATCCAATGCTCTGTGTGTTTCCTACTGAATGAATATCCTGGAGGCCAGATGAAAGTTGAACAACATGCCCACACCTATTCATCTTCCCTGGATATCAAAGGCTGCTTGAAGATGAAAGAAAAATTGGGAAGTGAAGCATTCTGTTCTCAAACTGAGGAGGAATGTTTGGGCCATATCGCGGACTATAACTTCAGGAAAGTTATACTTGAATTTAACCAGAGTGGAAGTGAGTACAGCCAGCTACACCACAGAACTTTATAATTTTTTTCTGTAGTTGTAATTCAGTTTGCCTTGCATCTAGTGTGTATGACTCACATTCCTTGTCATCTGGTAGTTTCTCAAGCTGAATAGCAAGTTGATTCTTGCCTTTGGATAACATCTTGCATCTGAAGTTGGTCAACAAGAGTAATGGGATTCATTGTCTTTGTGAGCTTAGCTAAAAGAGACACAAGGGTAGAAAAAAGCTTACAATTAATCATGTGGAACTTTGTAAGATCATCCAAAATTATTTTTTCTGAGTTAGTAAAATGGATTTTGATTGTCTCTACTAAAAAAAATTGAAAAAAAAACAATTACCATTTGCAACTTTATTCCAATTGCATTAAACAAGTTGCATAAAACACTAGTTGCAAATGTGGATGAAGTCAATAGTCAGCAAATGTATACTAGTAAGGGTTATGTTGACAATTTAATGGTGCAATTAAACTTGGTTCCATTTGCTACTAATGGGACATATGGACATGATTATGGATGAACCAAATCTAAAATGTAAGATGAAAAAATCATTAGTCACAAATGTAGTTGTAACATAGTTGCAAGAACATTCAAAGGTGCAAAATAGTTACAAAGACAATTATTTAAAGTTAGTTGCAATTGACAATTAATTGCAAATGCATTAGTTGCATATTGGGGGATTTCTTCTAATGTTGCTTTGCATCTCTTGAATACCAAGGCAATATAATAAATCACCACTTTCAATCATACCAAATTCATTCACCAATTTTGCTTTGGTTTGCAAAGGTTCAATCAAAATGATAATTGCAAGTAACCATTCACTAATTTAGAAGTAAATCTTATAACCACAATGTGTCATTAAACATTATATATTGATATTTAAGATCCAAAACAATTACCATTATGTAACATTAGGTGTGGATCTAGAGCAACAACAATTAAGGTTGGATCATCAAAATGAGATGCAAGTGCTTGTGCAAAGAAATTTTTAGGTTTTGCTTATGTGAAACCCAAATCTTAGTGCTTTGTGGAAAGATATTGACCTTTGGTTAATTATTTTTAAAATCTAAAACGATGAATGGAAAGTAATTGTGGAGTTATAAATTAATTGACATGATTGACATATATTTCATATATATCATCATGATCAAATGGGAAAGAACTTGGAAAAGGTTATAGTGGGGGAAAAGTAAGAAATTGTATATGAATATGAACAAGTTGCAACATAAATGGTGGTGGAGGAAATGGAGGAACGCCACCCAAAGTAAGAGTAAAAAAGGCCCATCTACAAAGTATAAATATGGTCGACCTTGTCATCCATTAGTGACATTGGATTTAATTCCAACCTTGATATAGTAGTGAGAATTGAAAAACATTTATGAATTAAAAAAATAACACCACAAATTGATCATCAAATATCACATCCCAACTAAATAAAGATTTTTGTGTGGACATGTTATATAAATTATAACCCTTCACACCAACACTTTCATCATATCCAATAAATATACACCAAATGGATTTTGGCTCACGATTTCTTCATGTGTCATTGGAAACATGGGCATATGTAATGCATTTAAACACTTTGATATGATGAAGGCTAAGCTTTTTACCCCTCCAACATTCATATGGAGTTTTCTCATAAAGGGTAGAAGTATAAGACTAACTTTGAATATAACATGTAGCAAGTGCTTTTCCCCGATGGATATTGACAATTTGGTTAATTACAACACACTTTTAACATATTCCATTAAAGTGTTATTGTTTTCATTCTAAAACTCCACTTTGTTATGGGGAATAAGAATTTGTAAATTGTCAAACAATTCCATGTAATTCACAAATGCATTAAAATCTTTAGATTTAAATTCAACACCATTATCATACCAAAGCATTTTGATTTTCTTGTCAGTTTGCTTTTTCACATATGTTTTGTAGATTTGAAATTTGGCAAAGATTTTTTATTTTTAATGAATGAAATAAAAAATGGTAAACCAAGAATAGTCATCAATAAAAATAACAAAATATTTGGCACCACCATGAGTTGGTGTTTGCATCGGACTTGAAAAGTTTGTGTGTATCAACTCCAATAATGAATTTGATTTAAAGGGGAAACTTGACACTTGGTGTTTGCCAATTATGCATCTTTCACATATTGGAATATTGAATATTGCCCACCAATCCCCATAATAATTTCAAAATTTTGCATTTGTTTGATGGCATTCATATCTAAATGCCTTAGTTAATGATCCATAAGATATTTTGCAATGTTAATGTTTTGGTAGTGGTGGAAAGACTTGAGGCAACATTAGATGTGTTAGGTGAATTGGTCACAATGTCATTAAATTACCTTCTTGTTGGTAATGGAAAACAAATTGTTTATTACTTTGATCCAATGATTTGATGACACAATGTATAATTGAATAAATTGACGTTCATTTTCAACTACATGAATTTGGGCTAATGGATAGCACACACAAAATGTTAGTTTAGAAGGAATATTAAAATCCATTTTCATGTGTTGACATGGTTAAATAAATGTTTAATAGAAAGGGCAATCAAACCACAATAACATGAACAAAACCAAATTACAACAGGTTAAAAGTTCTTTGTTTATATGTTTAATTATTCAATATATTATATGTATATTATTGCACTTGTGAAACAAATGTGTGGGAGGTGGGCCTCAAAATCTCTAACTAGTTGAGGATGATTGTTTGTGCATGAGCGTAAAGGTTGAGCTTGGAGCTTTGAACTTGGAACTTAAAGCTTAATGTGATTTTAATCCACCTACATGGATGAATATGTCTATAGATGAATGATTTCATATGGATGAATTTCATTTGTGATTTGGATGCAATAAATAAATCAATGGATGAAATTCATCCATGATTAAAAAATAAATAAATTCAAAATTATTTATATCCATCTTCATTGTTGTCCAAGTATCAATATTTCAAACTTGAATGTCAATTAATAATGACGGATAATGAAATTGTGATAATAAGGAAAAATATGATGATGATGTCAAAATAATTTTAAAAAGTTTTTTTAAGAAATCATTTTCATGAAAAATGTTATGCAATTCAAGAAATATTTTTATGGAATGAGTGTCAACTCCCCCCCCCACCCAATTGTTATCAACAATATTATATATTTATTTTGTGGAAAATTATGGTGCTTTGAAAATAAATAATTATTAAAAAAACTTCATTATCATTTATGCTAGTAGGTTGTTTAAAGAAAATTAATTAAGGTGCCTAAAACTGATTTTAGTTTATTTCAAAAATCCATTATCACCAATGACATTACATAGTTTTAAAATATCCAACACATTCAAAATTCATTGTTGTTAACAACATTGGTTAAATTTGAAGAAAGTGATGATGCCCCCTTGACGAAGAATGAAAAAAAAAAACCCCCATTATTGTCAATGATAGTTATAAATAGTTTTGAAAAAAGTTGTAACACCTTTAGAAGAAGGGGAGGAAAAAACCCATTGTTGTCAACGACATTGTGTAAGTTTGCCCATAAAAAAATTAAATTATATATATATATTCAAAACCAACAATGACCATGGGGTGGATGTTAGCATAATAATGGTAATAAAATTAAGAAAATTTGAAAATAATGGCATTTTAAATTATAGTTAGGTTATACATTTATATGGAATTTAAATTATATTATTCAACAAATGATATATTGTATAGAATTAAATTGTGTTTCATGAAATTTTAGTTAAATATAACATGGAAAAAAAATATCCATAAAATTTTAATGATAAAATAAAATAATTATCCATAATTTTAATGGATCTATTTATTAAAAAATGTAATGTAATCATTTTTTTTCATCCATATTGAAGATGAATGCTTACATTCATCTTCATGTTTGTTTCTAAGTTTATTAGTACAACATTCAATTTGCAATTAAATTCTTGGGGTTTACTTGCATGTGTATAAAGGAAAATACATTTTACCATCCTAAGTTCCAACTTTGGGCTTTAGGCTTTAGGCTCTAGGCTCATGTTCTAGTTTGATGTACTAACTTGCCTCCTAACTAGTTTTTGCATTGAAATCTTCATGTGTTCATATCTATAGTTGATGCTTGAACTGAAATAAAAATTTGTTAAAAACATTTTCCCATAATTATTGATAATGGCAATGTTGGGTTTGCATTTAAATATCTTTCCATTTGTTTTCCAATGCTTTGAATCATTGTGAATAATGATGTAACAACATTGGCCTATAATGCAACAAGTTGAAAATTAAATTTGAATGCTCTTGTGATTAATAGTTTCTTGTCCCATCCCTTCATAATCATGCTCTTCATACCCTTAACCTTCATCCATGTAGCATGCAACTAGTTACACATTTTTTGTTTAGGTTTATTTATTTTGAAATTAACACATGATTTTTGCTCATTGTCAATTTTCTCTTTGATAACTATAGTTGTCCAAGTATTGAATATAATTTTTAAAAACATGTTTTAATGTTCATTGCAAAATCACATTTGCAAGTTGTAATTCACTTGTGCAATTTGTTAGCACTACAACAAAAGGTGTCCCTATACGCCAAGTGATTTCAGTAGATTTTGAATGAATTCACTAGGCTTAATAAATAGGGACTAGTTGGAAAGTAATGAAATCCATTAGTCTAAACAAGGACTAATGATCTGCACCCACATTTTGTAATAGTGTAGAATGAAAATGGTTAAAATGTTGGAGCGATTTCTTTTCATCCAATCTAAAAAAGTTTTGCTTTTATGTATTGGCCAACAATTTAACAACAAAAACATCTTATGATGTTTTGGCAAAATTAATTATTCACTCTATGAATGCATATGTGACAACAAGCTTGATTTTTTGAATAAATCTTTTCAATTGGTATAAGTAATAAATTTTGTACATATCTGCTACCTTGTTTTTTACTTGAAAACAAGAAAAAAATAGTCTTTCAAACTTATAACCTTCCTCTAGCATTTCAAAATAAATGAAACTTTTAATTTTTTTCATGGGCATCTCTCGCACCCCTCTAATTTTTTTAAACAATTTGATTTGTGTCATATCATTTGAACTTGAAAAAATACCCAAAAAATATAATTACATCAATTTTCAAGGGTTAGAGATGAGTTTAGTTATGAAAATAAACTTGATTAACCAAAAAAATTATATTAGAATATTCACCACATCAATATTGAGGTGCTTGAAAAACCAAAATACTTGCAAAAACATTTCATCTACTTTCAAATATTTGTAAGTAGTTTAAAAAACCATGATTATAACAATTTAGATTTTGAAGTCTATGCAAACAAAAGTTAAAAAATAATGTACTCATATATATATATATATATATATATATATATATATATATAATCCCCATAAAATCATATATTAATTAGTTATTTTATTTAGGGACCCCAATATTTTGTTTTTTACACTACTCTTTATGTTTACTTTACCATACTTTCACCCCAATGTGGTTTCCAAAGTTGATCAATGATTTTCATTAAAGGTGATATCCATCCATTATTGATGTACATCATCACAAACTTTGCATCCTATAATTTGTTCTTCATAACTTTGTACATTTTGTACATGGATGTCATATGTTTAAAAACATGTATGAAACACATATAAGTACATGAGAGATTTTCATCAAACATGAAAATGGATGAAAAGTAGGAAAATTGTTTACTTGTAGTTGTTGTCATTTTGAAAGTTTGATTCATCTATTGATTCAAGAATTGATGAATTCACTTTCTTGCAACCTTGAATCTTGTAGGTGAATTCTGTATGATTTGAAGAGTAAGAGATTTTATCATGACACACATTAAAGGTGTTGTATTGTTGAAGTAGCAAGTGGTTGATTCACCTCTTTCATGTTTTGTAGCATAATAATTAAGGTATTTCAAAGTTTTGCATATTTTTCAAGTATTAACATGTTTTGTTTATTCATCTTTGTTTTAATCCCAAATTGTTATGTATGAATGTAATGTGGTTTTAGATCACCATGGGCTTTAATCCAATTTGACAAATGGGCTTTCTTAATTTTGCATATGAGCTTGGGACTTTTGACTTCTTGTATATTGTTTTGAGAAAGCACAAGGCTTGTGAATTATTAGTGTATTTCTTTACAAGTGCCATTCAAGGGGTGGCAAAAGATTTGGTAGAAATTGGTTCATGTATTCCTCCATTGGCTTTTATTGTGAACTATAGGCTTTTCATGTTGCCCTTCACTTGGCGCTTACTTGATTTCATAGTTTGATAACAACTTTGTAACATACTTTCATGGACTACCCATTGGACACTTTTTAATTTGTCTTGAAATAGTTTTGTTTACTAAAGTTTATTTCATGTTGTAAGTGACTTTTTTGAAAATAAAATTAGTAAATTTATTATGTTGTTATTTTTTGTTTCCCATCTTTTGTTAAACATTCAATTTTTTTTGTCAAGTCACTATTTTACGTTATCATCTTAGTTTTATCAAACACACTTTGGTAAAATACTACCGTAGCCATGGGTCAAGTTCGACATTAAATAATTATTAAAAACTTGGAATGAATTTTTTTGAAAAATAAAATGTTGAAATGTCGAAAAATGTGATAAAAGCACATTGGAAATTATGAAAAAATGATAAATGCACCTTGAAAATGAAAAAAAAATGAAATTTTGTAAAAGTTGGTGAAAGAAGTCATGCCCCTTGTTAGTCATTAAAAAAGTGTCACAATATTGGCAAATGTCCCTACACAAATTCAATCATAATTTGTCTAACTAGTGATACTTTTCTCCAGAAACATAAAAAGTGAAATCAATAGGTAGATTTTAAATGAAGGGATGGGAGTGTGAATGCTAAAACATCACTGTTGCTGGAAGGCAATTGGGTTAAAAAATTTCATTTTGATTAACAAATTTTTTAGTAATTATTTAGAAAATAAATGAATGCATTTTTTGAAAATAATTAATTATTCATTTTTAATGCATCAAACATGACCCAAGGCTATGGTATTACAAATTGTTACTTTAAATCGGTATCTTGTATCTATCAAATTCAATTTGGTACCTAATAATGAGCTACTAAAGTTTAAGAAATAGTGACACAAATACTTTTTAAAAAAGTGGTTAAATACTTTCAAGAAGTTGCATTTGGATAAAAGAATGAATGAATGTTACATTCCATCCATGTGCAATATCCAATTATTCATAATTGTCAACTTTCAATTTATTGAGAATATTAAAAAGTAAAAATTGAAATGAAAATGAATAAATTATCTTGCAATTAAATGTTGAAACTACCAAGGTACTAACAATATTAATTAGTTGGGGAGTGCCTTTCAAGTTAGTATTTTTTATTTTATTTTTGCAATGAGCCTTTTTGATTGGCCCACAACAAAAAATTCTGAAAATTTGGAAACCCCCTTATATAGAAGTATTATTCCAAATGTAGAAAAGTATGTCCCCATGTTGGTTCACCTATATAATTTCCAAGAGGACATCAGTTAGCCAAATCATATGTGACAAGATGAAGTGATGTTGGGAACATGTTGAAAACCTATTAAGAATTTGATAGGAACACAATGAAAATTGATGAACAAGCATTCAGAACAACACAAATCCAACATCCTTGCTATCGTGCCCCAAAGAAAATTAGTTGTGTTTACCCCACACATGCTTAGTCAAACCTAAAATCATACATGCATGTCTACTATCTTAACGCAATAATATTTTTTAATAACATAAAAGGCAACAACAATACAAGCAAATTAAAAATTAATTTCATTATGATTTTTTTATTAAATCTTCATCAAAGCTTTATTGAATTTTTAAAAGTAAGATCAAATTAGTTTTAAAAATTTATATTTCAAAAAAAAATTATGTTAAAATTTTAGTGTATTTAAAAATTGACATGTTATATTTTAATCAATTCTTGCATAATCCTTCAAATCAATTTTTTAAAAAGTTCATTTTAATAAGATTTAAAGAAATTGAAGTTAATTTTTTGTATGTTTATCAAACCAATTTCATTTAAAAAATTAGTCATATGAATTGTTTTTTTCATTTCATAATGATATGAAACCTCCTTATACAAAAAGGCAAGTGACGACCCAAAAAAATAAAATGATATAAAAGCATGATTGAATCAGTTACCCAACATTCATATTTTGAGAAGAAACCCAACAAGTAGATGGGTAGATTTCCAAACAACCCATCAATTGGATGGGTGCACCCAACATCTACACATGTGCGTCCATTAGCTCGGGGCAATAAAAACTTGGGCACCCCTAAGTGCATGCGGCTCACCTCATTGGCTGCCAGAAATTTTCATGCCTACATGTATTCTGGATCATTTTTTGCATGGGCTAATGGTAGGGGCATCAATTACGGGACAAAGTTAAAATAGCATAGAACATTTTGAGTTTTTTTTGCATACTCTTGAAGTATGCAATACGGATCATAGGTTTTCAGGGGGTCAAAATTTTGCCTAGAGGAAATTTTTAAATGGATTTTTTTTTTTTTTGGGGTTTTCTAGTTGGCAAGTTTTGAAATTAAAAAAATTGCTTAAATTTGTGTGTATAGTTTTAGTAGATAGCAAAGATATAGGCATATGCTTAAATATTTTACTTTCATTTTTTTAAAATCCAGATTTGGCTAAATTGTCGTCTACAACAACACATCATCCCCCAACAACAATTATGGTACAAACAAAGTGACAACATTAGAAACAGTTCCCAATGAACTGAAATTGTTGCAAAAGTTTGACCCAGTTAAAAAAACATATTATTAACTAAGAAAGACAATCCAAAAGAAGATCCTGAGGTTTTGCTCCCTTTCTTTTTTTTTCTGTGCTTTTTGGTGCAATAATATGAGCTATGATTATAAAAGGAAGTGCAAATTTTATTCATTTGCTTATTTATTTATTGGCACAAATGGAAAAATCCAAGGAAGTGCAATTTTCAACATCACACAAGTTGAAAAAATATATATATAACACTTCTTTTGCAAAATTAAGTTTTAAAACCATCTCTCATTTTCTTTTTTCTTTTTTGTTTTTTTTCACTCAGTCTCTAGTCTCTACAAGGTTCTTAACATACTTAACAGTTAAGTATGTTAAGTACTTAAACATATTTAACATAATGTTAACATACATAACATTATGTTAATTAAGTAGGTACACAAAGATACATACTTAACATTTTTACAACTGGAATAGGTATTTCTTTTCACTTTAAATTTTTTTTTAATTAAAAAAAAAAAAAAAACCCTAAAGGCGTAGACAAGGATAATAATCTTAATTTATTAGTAGCATAAGAAATAGGTGTAAAATATAAAGGGTCCTTGGCTCATGCGTGGGTCACAAGTGTGAAGAAAAAACCTTTGCAACCAATGAAAATGTTAGAAGTGGTGGGTTAAATTGTATTCTTTTAATTGTTTTTGGGAAGTGAGTACGTAGCTGTGCAGGGCATTAATGCTATTAGAAATTATGAAACCCCCATCTTTATCCGAACAGTTTGTCCAAATTTGGCTATCAAAAGGATGTGAAAGCAAAAGTTGAAACATCCAACAGAGAAATCTGGCGATCTTGCAAGGAAATTCAATTCAATTTGGCTATAATCGTTGGCCTTAGGCATTGACATTTTTAGTAGTTACAATTCTAAACAGTGTTTTTCCCCTTCCCCCCAATTTTGTGACATAAGATAGTTTAGCCAATTTTTGGTATAAATACAATGTGAAAAAGTAAAAAAACTTGAAGCATCCTTCACATTTTCGGCTAAATGACAGAATCCAGTAGAGAAATTTGGCGATATTTACTTTTTAGAAATCGAAATTTGAAAAAAAATTCGCCAATTGCTTAAACTTAGCCAGAAAAAACATAAACACTCATAATTTTTAGCCAGTTTGAGAAAAGCGCCAATTACTTACGAATAAGAAGGCTCAAGAAAAAAGCGAAGGAAATCGTTCACATTTCTGGCTAAATGCTAGAATCCAATAGAGAAATCTGGAGATATTTTTAAAAGTGAAAAAATAATCGAAATTTGAAAAAAAAAAGAGAAGAATCGCCGAGAGGTTAAATTTAGCCCAAAAAAAGCATATTTTTAGTCATTCTGAAAAAAAGCGCCAATTTCTTACGAAGAAGAAGGCTCAAGAAAGAAGCGAGGGAAATCTTGCACATTTTTGGCTAAATGATAGAATCCAATAGAGAAATCTGGCGATATTTTCAAAAAGTAGAAAAATACCGAAATTTGAAATTTGAAATAAAAATCGCTAGCAAGTTAAATTTAGCCAGAAAAACAAAAAAAACACATATGTTTAGCCATTTTGAAAAAAAGCGCCAAATTACTTACAAAGGAGAAGGCAATCAAGAAAGAAGCGGAGGAAATCTTGCACGTTTTTGGCTGAATGAAAGGATCCAATAGAGAGATCTGGCGATGTTTTCTTCAAAAAGTAAAAATAAAATCGAAATTTGAAAAACAAAATCGCCAACAGATTAAAATTTAGCCAGAAAAAAAAAAAGAGCATATGTTTAGCCATTTTGAAAAAAAGCGCCAATTACTTACAAAGAAGAAAGAAGACTCTAGAAAGAAGCGAAGGAAATTATTTAGGACTTTGTGAGTAGTGGGTTTTAGTATTATACGAACATAGGCTACCCACCCACATTCGTCGGCTCCTTGGCTCGCTTGCTGGCGCGCGCGCGCACGAATGCATCCACGAACGTCTATCTGTCTGTGAGTTAGCTTCTTGAGTAAACCTCGTAACCACACGCTGCTGTTGCTGCTGCTCCTCCTTCTTCTCAGCCGTACCTGCTTCTCTAACCAAGGAATCCATAGCTACGCGGGAAATCTCACGGAGCTCATCACAATAATGTCGCGCCCGCGAATGCACTTCTCCGTCCACTGACTGTGCGGAGTTTGCCTCACAAAAAATTTGTTACAAGAATTATTTTCACAAGCGCGCAATAGAAAGAAGACGTAAATAGCTAGACAGATAGTACTGCATACGTCGACGGATAGATAGGTAGATATAGAAAGAAGCAGAAGAAGAGAAGGAAAAGAATTAGTGAGGGAAGGAGAGTAGGGGAGAGGAGAGGAAGGAAGTAGGTGGTGGTGCCATGGAAGGTTTTCTGTTATAGTTTCGAGAACGGGAGACTCGGTGTTGATGATAGTGTTCTGATTTGCGGTCTAGGGCAGGTGGCGTTCTTGACTTCTTCGTTATTGAGAGTAGGTACCGACGTGTGTTGTGCAGCTGCGTGTGCGATTTGTAGGAGGGTTCTATTGTCTTATTTAGGGTCTAAGACACTTTCGTGCAATGCCGGTGCTTGTGTTGTCGTCTTTTAATAAGACGCGAAGGTTGCAACGAGTCTTTCCCTAAGACAGGAGGCGAAGTGAGGCAAGGCGGGGCAAGGAAGGGAACGGGAAGGAAGTTTTGTTTTTAGTTACTTGTTGGAGAAAGTTGTCCAGACAGCTGCTGCAAGGTGGTGGTTACTTTTTTTGCATTTGCTGGTGTTGGAATTACTGAAGTGGTGGCAAGAAGAAGAAGCCGATGGCGAAGTCCAAATCTGCGAAGAAAGTGTTGGACTCTTATACTGTGAAAGGCACACATAAGGTCGTCAAAGGTGAGTTTGCGCCTTTGGTCTTTGAAACTTGGAAAGTCTTTCTTGGAGAAGATTTTTGAGCAAGGCATTTTGGTATTCTTTTTGGCTCTGGTCAGAGTTATCTATTTTCTCTTTTTGTGATGCGTAAACAGACTCAATCTCAAGAGACTCTCAAAACTACTAACCTTTTGTGTAACTGTGACATGTGTATATATTATCGCCAGCTTTTCTTTTGTGATTGATGAAACTACTGAAAGGGACCCCCACCGCCGTAGTTTCTCTGAATTGCCCCCCCTAACATGCATGCACTACTTCGGGAAGGCAACTGACAAGTTTTTGTAAATTTACATTCTGAGCCTCAAAGCCACAGCCTTCTTTATATGTGTGGCTTTTTCATTCCTTTAGAAGAACAAAGAAGCAAAACTGCTGGACTCAGTCACAGCAGTAAAAATGGCACATTTCAATGCTGAAATTTTGTAGTGTGTGCTTGGACTTGAAACAGATGGATTTTGTCGTAGCTTGTTATGCACTTGTAGTTTTCTAGAAAGGCAGCTGAAGTTAAATGCTTGGGTTCTCAGGAGATTCTTGAAAGAATATTAGGGATTAACATATTCTCTTTGTAGACGCGGAGTCAGATATTAGAAACCTTGGATGCCGCCTGGAAAACAAATTCTGTGAGCATAGGAACAATGGTTCAAGACAATAGTAATCACACATTCTAGACAATAGTGTACAAGAACATGAGATGTAGTGTCATCAAATAAGGTGTCTCTTTTGGATGGCTTCATGACAATTCATTATGATCCTCATGAATCTTCAATCGTTCTGTCAGTTGCTTGATGGGTTTCAAAAAACTTCTCTATAGCTGAGGGTCTATGCTTCTTGCAACTTTTTTGTTGAAGTTAATGACTAGATGAGTTACTTTCTTTTGAGCATTCTTTGCAGCAGCAAATAAGCTTTACACTAAGCGATTTTGATAAGATTCTCCATCTCTAAATTAACTGCACTCTAGAAGACTTTTCCGAAGTGTGGAAATCATCAACATATTCAACCTCTCAAATTTTTGAGAGGAAAAGTAGAGACCTTGAGACTATAATCTCTCAATGTTGGATGCAGAGATTGCCTTAGCTGATCATCATACTTTGAAAGTGGGGATTGGGTTTGCTACTGAGCTGGTTCATGTTATATAGACTGACACACAATTCACATACTGAAGTGATCTTTGATACTCACTGAATTTTATAGGTGACAACTTGTTTGTTATGATCTTCTTGAGTCTAGGGTTAGTGTTAGCATGCCATGAGGGAGCTAGGGTTTATGAATCTCGATTCAGCTCTTTTGTCCCTGATGGGACAAATTTTGATGGGTTGCAAGCTTGGTACCTGGTGTGTTGAGAGCAGGACCATGTCCAGTAGGTTGAGCTATCCCTCTTGCGTTTGCTTCTATAGCTTATGGATTGTCATACTTTTAGTGATTGTGTGTTTGGGAACATCTTTGACATGTGCTACAGTGGCTGAGAATGGATGCAATGAGTGGCATCTCTGCTTCTTTCTAAGTATCATTCTGAATGCCAAAGTTTTAGTGTCTAGTGAGACAATGTAAATTGACAACATAACTCTGAGGAATCCTTTCTGATCAGACAGTTTCTTTACTTTTCATTTTCCAAAATGAACAGGTAGTCTATGCTGCTCATCTAACAAAACAGCAGCCTGTGCTTGGCATTCCATCTGAAAGAGAACTGACAGAAGTCTGCTGATTGATGGCAATGAATGCAGTTGGAGACTGCGTCTTAATGCGTGGACAAGATAGTGAAAAGCCTCCCTATGTAGCCAAGATAGAGAAGATAGAGGCTGACAGCAGGAACAATGTTAAAGTCCGAGTGCGCTGGTACTATCGGCCTGAAGAATCTATGGGAGGCCGTCGGCAATTTCATGGATCCAAAGAGCTGTTTCTCTCTGACCACTATGACATACAGAGTGCAGACACTATAGAAGGAAAATGCACTGTGCACACCTTCAAGAACTACACCAAGCTTGAAAGTGTTGGGACTGATGACTATTTCTGCCGCTTCGAATATAAAGCAGCTACTGGTGGCTTCACCCCTGATCGTGTTGCTGTGTATGTCACACTATGTTGACTTCATCAATGTGTTGTAATTGTAGATGTGTTGGTTATCTGTTCTGACCTTCTGTTACAGAAGCGTCTGTAACAGAAGGAACTGTTTCATTCTCTCGCATAATTTGCACTAACAAGCATGAGCACTCTGTGTTGCAATGGATACTGACCATGACTTGAACAGATTGTGAACTCCTATTGACAAATGGACTGTTGTTTCTAATGTAGGTACTGTAAATGTGAGCTTCCCTATAATCCTGATGACCTGATGGTTCAATGTGAGTTCTGCAAGGATTGGTAAGACTCCACATTCCTTATAAGCTTTGGTTTGAAAACTGGTGTCTAGGCCTTGTCTCTGTGGCCACTGGCTTCAGTTATTCAGAAACAACTATGTAAACTGAGAGATGAGATAATTGAGCAGTTTCAACAGGCTTCATGCTGACTGCACTCCATTCCACAATTGTTTGACTTTCATCAAGCTTAAGTGATGCAGCATCATGTGTTGAAATGCTGCTCAGATGATCCAAGTTGATGGATTAGAAGCAATTGGCTTCAATTGATTTAATTTCAGAGCATAGATAAGCTCTGTTGCTTCCAACAGGCTGTACTGTGTATGGCATGAAGCTAGTAGTTGTGTCAGCATTTCAATGCTTTTGACTCCATGGTGGCTCTTGTCTGCAGGTTTCATCCTATTTGCATGAATTTTACACAAGAACAGGTTAAGAAGATGGAGCAGTTTGTTTGTCCTGATTGCTCCTCTCAAGCTGGAGACAAAAAGCTGCGACAGTCCTCTCCCAATCCTCCTCCTGACCGACCTGCAAAGGTATGTCAATCCATGCCGATGATTCATTTCCATCAGCCATCTGTGGTACCAGTAACTATGCCACGCTTTTGTTCACTTTGAGTAAAACAGGTCTGTGAAGGATAAGTACCAGTCCTGCCTTGTGAATAAGACTGAGCCACACATTTGGTTTCAGCAGATGAGGGCTTCTGACCTTGACTCATTCTATTCGTTGCATACCTGCAAGTAAGCATAGTCTCATGATGGAAAATTCACTTCCTGACTGCTTACAAATGCAGGAAATTGAGATTCTATATTGGTGCGCTTGGAATAAGGAGGGACTGCCTATATGGAAGGGGGAAAGAAGGCTATGTGAAGGAATTCCAATTTAGAAGTCTAGAATGACCCTGCAGCAGTCTAATAGCTTATCCTGAATGTGCCAATTAAGAGGGGTTGTTGATTTCCTTGGAAGCTTCCATGATTGAAGCTGCAGTAGTCTATGAGTCCCAATCGTGTCATCCAAGAAATTTGAAGGAGTTTTTGTGGTTTCTTATTTGCAGCCAGAACCAAAACGACGAAAGAGATGATGGAAGACCAGGACCACCTTGATTAATGGAGCTTGACAGTGATTCCAGGCTTTTTGGTTGCACAGAAGAGATGATTGTACTGGAATCAAGCAGAATAGTTTGAAAGAGCAGAAATGTAGATTACAAGCAGGATAATCAGAATGGCAATTGAGATCGCAGCTTGTGGTGATGACCTTTTACTAAATTGTAGAACCTAAAAAGTTCATGCCCGTTGATCTCCTAGCAGTCTTGGCTTTTGATACGTTATTTTGCATTTTGCCATGCATGCTACAACGTGTGTTCAGGCCACTGGAGCTATGTGCAGTCGAGTTCTATGTTCTGTTGTTGTCTTGACCCTTCTTTTCTTTATCTCACAGTATTAGGCTGGGCTGGTGCAGAATACAGATTTAAATTGTGTATAAAGTCATATATATCCAGAGTCTCAATACATGGACGGTGCTTGGTGTAAGACTTATCAGAAAAGCTACACAAAGTAGCATCTTCTGCTATTACCAGAGACTATTTACAACCAGGGGCAGGGATGTGTTTGTTTAGAGCATTCTCTACTCATGTTAATGCTTGAGAACTGCAAGAAGCCAGATTATGCCCATGCACTTTTGATGATCGAATTCTTGAAGATTTTGTGCAGTCAACAGCAGAGAGGTGTTGACAAATCTCATCTGTGTGAAGGGTGCTCAAAGCAGACTCTTGGCTCAAGCTCTCATCCTCTTTGAACACATGTAAGAGTTTCCTTGGTGAGAGCCAGATGTATATGTGTGTGCGTGCATTTGTATTTTTATACATCCTTGAACATTGCTTGCTTTGTTGATCATGACCTCTATGATCAGGATGCTAAATTTCTTGATGACATGAAATCCTCAGGTATGGAGCTGAATTACAGTGACAGTACACTGATTCATACTTTTTGGCAGGAAGGGTGGGGTCTGGAATGCTAATGCAAACAGAGGACTGTGTCTGCATACATGCAGAGGAGGAACTGCACACCAGACACAAAAAATGGAACTGCATACTTGACAAGCAAAATATGGAACACTCTTGTAGTGTCAAGGTGTGGAACTCATGGAGAGGTTACAATGATGGAGCATATATATAGTTATGAAAGTCTTTTACTTGCTATCTGGAAGTTAGACTCATGTTTCTTTGTCCAGAGTTTTGATTGATGTTGCTCACTTATTTCTCACCTTGAAGTTTGCTGAGTTCTTTTTGCTCCAAGACTCGAGTCTGTAATGATGTGAAATTGGCATCAGTAGTTGTGTAAGGGCTAGATTGATGTTCACTCCTTCTGTTGAAGTCATCAAGGAATGGTTCACTTTTGCAATTGAGGTGGGAAGAATATTGAACCTAAAATTAAGGTGTTAACTAGGAACCAAAAATCCAAACTGTATCTGAAAACCAGTTAATAGTTTATCCTTCAAAAGACAGTAGGTAGAACCCTTCAAGTATTTTGTGTTGAAAGTTCAATGCACTTTGTCCAAAAGCAAGTCTAGATCATTCAGGTGTTATATCAGAGAATTCTCTGTTTTGTGTTTCTGAGCTCAGAGGAATGTTGTACATGCACATTTTGATCTCCCATCCATATGCAATTAGCAGATATGATAAGGAGAATCATATAGCACTGTCTCCTCAGTATTGAGCTCTTTTCTATACGGCAATGAGCATTCTGGTGCCACATTGTGGATGTAGGGTAAATGAGGATGGGGTAAAACATTTCCACAAATGTCCCATCCTCTTTTTTGTGAATTGTTATTTCTCATTTCTTTTACTCCTTTTTATGTCTTAATATCAAGTAAGAAAACATTTAAGCTCGCTATAACCCACCCACCACCCCCTTGGGTATGAAAGAGGTTGGGTTCATTGCATCCCTTCTCCACATTTCCTTACCAAAGACCCATGCCTTGCTTCCATGTTTTCCTCATTTTCCATGTTGATTTTTAACTATGTACATAGTGTGCTCATTGATTTAGTTCATTTGTACATATCAGTTTTCATGTTGATTTTCAAGTATGTACATAGTGTGCCCATTGACTTAGTTCGTCTGCGAATGTGTTGATTTTTTTTCATGGTTGATGTGTGGGGAGTGCTATTTTTGCTTGTTTTGAATGTAGTCTTTATTTCTTTTATTTTCTCGAATAATTAATCTAATAGTTATTTTTGCCCTTTGATTGCTTTTGTGTAGAATGACAACATTTCATTCAAAAAGAAAGCTTGAGCTCAGTGTCCTTCTAAATATCTCTTGAGTTCTATTTATTATTGGAAAATTGTTTATATGTGATGTTTGGCCTCAAGCTTGTGATTGTGCACATTTCAAAAGATCATGCATATGATGACAACAACAGTGTCACCAAATCTATTTATCAAGCTCTGATTTCTAGTTCACACTTGAAATAAGGTGGGCAAGAGGTTGTGAATTGCCAATAAACATCACTAAAATAACAAATCATCATTATTTACATGGGCCAAGGCCTCAAGATAGAAAAGACGTTAATTTTATGAAAATTTAAACGCACATATGAAAACAAAAAGGGCCCAAATTCTTAAGAATATAGCTAGAATTGATGCAAACTAATGATATGAAGCCAACAACCCCAAGAAACATGGTGGAAAAGTTGACAATGAGGTATCAACCTTTGGGGATTGTCAAAAGAGCTTGGGACCTACAAGACGTGCAAAGACTAACATGTGCACCAAATAGTTATCTAACTCATCTTTTGTAAATCTTAGACATTCTTATTATTAATGTTGAGTTGCAAACAAGTTGCACAAGAGCTTGATTGTCAACAACTTGTTTCACACTTATGAACACCACTCACATGTTGCACTCATGAGTAATCTTCGATTCTTTTTTTTTTAAATACATAACAATTCCCACACCTATTACTTTTCTTTCTAAGAATCCAACGACATAGACAACTTGCAAATCGAATCCCACATGAAGGTGTAATGAATTCAAAATTCATTTTCAATTTGAAAATTAATTGATTATGAAATATGGAACACTTAAAGGCAATGGATTGTTGTAAATTGAATTTGACCCATGTTCAATTGTTATAGGACAAATTTGTGCACTCCAAATCCTAATCGGATATTAAATCTTGTTTCCCCACTAGAACATTCATTCACTTAGTGAGCCAAAATATGTGTGATCTAATTATGTTTGTTCGGCCTTGTTTTCACAAGGGATAAACACTATTGCATCAACAATAAATTTTCGACTCATTTTAAATTAACCAATTTCACACTGGCAAAAGATGGTTTTTTTGTGGGATGAAGGTTGACGAATTAAGGTTACGGGGGATTTAAAATGTCCAATTTAATATGCTTTTCCCTTAGCCCCCCACCTCTTCCTTCAATTTCACATCAATCTTGGGGGAATTGAATGCACCTAGGGCACATACTAGCTTGTTGCATTGTACCACTAGTTCATGTTTTCCTTCTCCCTTCCTCATTCTCAAAAAAATTGAACATGCAATAAAACAATGAACACCTAGTTGGTAGGTGGTGCCCAATCTCTAAGGTTTGTTTTGTATTCTTTGCAATCGAAGAGGTTTCAATTGTTGGTAGTTTAATTAGGTAGGGTGCAACCATTAAGTCCATTCAAGAAACATTAGGGGCATAAGTCCAAATTCTCCCACCTAATCAATTTCCATTTTTGCATGATTGCATGTTAGTGCCTTTTTCTAACATTTGTACACGTGAAACTTATGGTCTTTGATAAGTTCTCTATCACACAAAACTTTAATAAAGGATAAAAATGAGGAAGGGTGCTTTGGTGTTTGGAGATATTACTTTAAAAGCAAGCTGGTTTGATTTTATGCAAATTCTAGGTAACATTGGATCTATTGGAGGAGGGTTGGCATTGGGCCAAAAGGGATCTATTGCATGCACATTAATGTTTACATCATATAAGTTGTTGGCCTAGTTTGTTCAACTACTTGTCATGTAAGAAGTATTCTATGTGGGTTGGTTTGTAAGGTGCAAACCCCAATAATGGTGTTAACAATAATGTATGTCGCGGTTGTTTTGAGGGTTATGAGGTTTTAAGGCCATATTTGTAGCTGGTCACCAAGAAGATTTGCTTGTTGGGTTGTTTTGGGTTTAATGACTTATGGTTATTTAACTAGTGTAGTAGTAAGTTTGATTTGCTAAAAGGACATTATAAAATATGGTATTAGGTTTAGAGCCATATTGGGGACTGATGATCAAGGAATGAACACGGTGGGTTGGCTGGGTGTCGATGATTTGTGGTTGTGCAACTGATGTTGCAGTAGCTTTTAGATCCCTTATTGGTGGTGTGTTATTTGCCCTTGAGAAAGTCACCTCTTGGTACTTGAGTTGTCCATTCTTGTTTTGTACTAAGTGTTCTTAATCTATTGTGTGACTCATTAATTATGCTTGTGAAGCATGCATATGCAATTATTCAATTGATATTATTCCATGGCAATACAAATATCAATAGCCTTATTAAAGAACATAAGTTGAAAAGTCCAGGTGATGAATGTAGGTGAAGAAAACCCATTTAAAGATTGTTTTATCAAGAGATAGTAGTTTAATTCATAGGTGTGCATAAGGACCAATTTCAATTCATGTGAATTTTTTCATTACAATTCTATGGATGTTTAAGAATGCAATGTAATTTTTTTTTAACCCAAAGAATCATTGATTTGTCCTGAAAATGTTTGGTTTCAAGTGTCATAATTGAATTAATGGACTTTGGACCTCCCTTTTGAGATCTTCGATTTTGAAATAACATGAATTTTCAACTTTCAACATAAAATCAACTTATTGTGTCAATAAGATTGGTTTCCAATGGAATTTTTTACTGATCCATAATGCACCTCGTGAGGATGATAAGATACAAGGTTTTATAGGTAGACTTGTTGAGTGATACATGGTTGTTCCATGATCACACTAGTGTATACCATTAAATTTTGAGTTTTTTTAATCAAAAACCAAAGTTGATATAAGCAATCCCATCATTCATAGATAGTACAATGCTTTGGATTCATTTCATGGAACTCGCTACCTTTTTTTTTCTTTTTTTCTTGTCGACCCATGTTGACTTTTTCATAAGTTTTTTTCCAATGCCATTCTATTTGACATGATGTATGATTATAGAACTAAAAATAGTTGGGAGTAACATAACATTCAACAACTAATTACTAATCACATCTACTATAATTGCCATTGTATTACCAAACCATGATTGGAAAATGATTAAATGGCAATCAAAAATCATGTGCAACCATCAAATCTTTGGAATGATGTTTATGAATTTGGAAAAAATTACTTGGCCTAAAATATTATAAGTTTTATGAATGTTTAATTCTCTTTACTTAATATAATGGGGTATATTTTTTATTTTATTTTTTCACCATGTGATGGGTGCTTTGGTGTAATTATCCATGTTCATGGTTTAGCAATGTATGGAAATTTAACAACTTTAAAGCAATTAGCAAATTGACTCAATTCCAATAATAGTTACAAGGAGATTAAGGAACATTATTGTTGTTCCTCATCAATCCATTGCACAACATCCTTGAAATCCACCTAGGGTTTCAACCTATTTCATTGTAATGGGTATTGCATAGAATTCAATTTTTGTTATTGAGGTTCACGAATTCAAAAATTGTTTTTTGCTTTTAATTTTTGAAAGATTTTATAAGCTATTGTAAGTAGTGTGCATTTTTTTTTTGGAAGTTAAAATTCAGAAGTGTTTTGTGTTTCCAACTTTTCAAAAGAATCCATGTATCGTAAAATATTTGGGGTTCAACTTTGAATTTGTCTATAGTTTACAAATCTTAGGACTATAGTGGCTTGTCACCAATTTCCAATTTTTGCCTCATAAAATTATTTTAAAAAATCAAAGTGTTCTTTTTAAGGTGGTAGTGTGGTAAAATTAATTCCAAGTGCAAGCAAGAAAAGAGGTGCACCTTTTGATGTTATTCAAATCATGAATATTTAGCAAAGAATGTTAGGTGGCTATTTTTTAAGGTCTTATTATGAATAAATACGGATCTTATGACATCCTTGGTAGTGTTTTCAAGTATACACTAAGACTTGATAGATGCACATGGTTTCAATACAGTAACCTTGATGGTTGGTTTGAATTTTGTCACTACCTTCTTCCAAAATTGAATGTTGTGTCATTTATCCACATTTAGAATTTTGGAATCACTTTCAAAAAAAAATTTGAGTGTGAGGATTGGGGTTTTGTCTTGAGGTTTGAGGCAAACACCACAATAAACCAAATCGATCCATATCCTATCACATTACGGTTTGTTTTAACACATTCCATACAAAAATTCCAAACTTGGAAGAATTGGGCACTCTAGAGGTTGTGGTTGCTAGTATTTATAATAGGTCTTCAAAGTCTTTCATTTTAATGGTTGCTAATGGTTTAGGTCCCAAGGATATGTAGGCCCTTCTTTCCTAAATTTTACATATGGTATAACCATCTTGTTAAGTTGTATAACACTAAAAGACCTATAATAAATTTCATCAATAATGTTGCAAATGCCATCTACGTTGAACAATAATTAGTGATGAACTTTTCAACAATTTTTTTAATTTTAACACCTGACAGTACTACAATATAGAAATTGACTAAGGTAGATAACAAGAAGATTAAAGGACAAGATTTTGCCATCAATTTCGAGGTACAATGGATTTTTCAAATTTTTTTTATCACTACAAGAAATCATGGTTTTTCAAAAGGTTCAACTTGACTAAAGTGTCCACATTGACCAAAAGGATGTTCACTTTGATTAAAAACATGGGGCATGAAATACACATGATTCTTTTGGTTGGTTTTTAAAATCGAAGTGACAATTTTGACTAAATGTTAAGTCATACATCTACTCAAAAAAGACAATTTTTTTTTAAATGGTCCATCAAAATGCCCATGGCCTAGTCAAATCAACCATACTAAATGGCCATGTTTAGTCGAATTGGTCATATTAATTTGGTTAACTAGCCTATTTGCTATGCCTACTAAACTACCTACCTACTTATTTACCTAACACATATTTACTTATTTACATAAATATGTCATACCTACCTACCTATTTACTTACCATCTACCTACATGTGTCCTATTTGTCTATTATTATTTACTTACTATTTATTAAAATTATCATTTATCTACCTACCTACCAAGTATCTACCTATATACCTATCTATAATTTACATAAATAGGTAGGCATGTGTACCTACCTATTTACCTAATTAGGTACCTACTAACCTACTTATGAAAAAATTTGAAATTGAAATGTTGTTATACACATTAACAAAAAAAATCATGAAAGTTCAAAAATATATGTTAAATCCATTTGGTATCCCATTGTAATTACAAAATGGTGAAGTGGTTTGATGGCCAAGACATTAATGTGGAAGTAAGGAGACCAAGGTTCAATTCCCTTTACCAGCATATATTATGTGAAGTATGTATATTTGTACATATACCTTGTACATGTGTGTAAATGTATAATACATAGGTGGGTTATGGATAGGTAAGTAGTAGGCCATGGTGGATAGGTAGGTCATGAGTGGGTGGGTAGGTAGGTATTTACTATTGATTTATTATTGACATTTGTATATTTACAAGTTGAGAATTGTTTTAATTTTTTTTGGGCTGCCCAAATTTTTGTCCAATTTAATTGGTAAAAAATATCATTTTATGGTTAGTCAAAAAAACCATCAATCAAATTGGACATGTTTAAATCAACTTGTCCAATATGATTAAGTGATAAAATTGACCAAATGTCAAAATGATTAGTTTTTGGTTTAATTTTCCGATAAAATAAACCATGATTTCTTGTAGTGTATGATTTTATCAGATTTTATACCTTTCATATCGTAAAGTTATTGAAATTTTAGATTGTGAATTTGGATTGTACATTAAAGAACCACAATTTTGATTTGCTCAAACATATAACTAATGTTAATAATCCAAAATTCAACTAAAATAACCAAACATGGATTTTCCACATAGGTTTGGCATTTTAAGAGTCTAGTTTTGGTTTAGATAACTTAGAAGAATATGGGGGAATTGGGTTATGACATCAAAAAGAATAAAACAAAATGTGTGAAACAATCTAAAATTATAAGAGGAGTTGAGTATGATGTGGTTTTTTTTTCGATTTTTTTTGTTTTGGTACAATAATGTTGTTCACTTATCTTTTTTGTTAGGGTGACATCTTCTAAAGGATGGAGGTTTGCTGAAGTGAAAATACAACTTCACCTTGGATTTTGTAATTTCAATATAATGTAACAATTTGTGGGTCATCATTAGAAAATATTCATTTGATAGAAATAATATAATAAGCAAAAAGACATGCGTATAAATATAATATTTTGTATTGACATGGCATTTTATAGCTTCAAATATTTAAAATTTATTTTCTCTAGTTTTTACTTAAGGATTTGCAATCATTTCTTTCAGGTTGACAATTTGGATTGAAAATCTGATATGATCATGATTGTCTCAACTATATTTGTGGTTTTTTTCCTTTTCTTTTCTAAAAAAAGTTGCCTTGCCCTACTTCTTTGTGACAAGAACCCTAAACCACTATAACTCTATTTTTAAAAACTCACAATGATTATTTTTACGTGCCTTTACATGCAACTCTTTATGTTTGGATGTTTGTTTACATGTTCCCTTGCTTTTATGAAAGTACATGCTTTTGAAAATTATGTCATTATAGGTTGTTGGCAAGCTCAATATTCCTATGGGGGCATCTTGCTTCAAAAACATTTGTAGTAGATGCCATTTGCCATCCTTAACAAATTGGGATGTTGGATTTTATTGTTATACATGTAAGACCATAATTTTAATGCAAACCCAAGCACACATTGCATGCAAAATTAAACAGGAAAACAACCGGGAATTTGATTATGTTTTATGTGACCTTTGGATCAAAGCACTTCTTGATCATGATCTTGGAACCCTTGAGGATTTCAAAAAGATGGAAAGTTTTTTCCTTTGGTTATTTCATGATAAGAAACCCATAAGGAAATTAATTTTGAACCCTACAATTCAATTCATTGGATTTTCTACTCCAAAAAAAATTGTGAACAAAGGTGCAAAATCAACATGTGGAAAAGAGGAACTAAACACAAGAAGTTCAAAGAAATAGAAATAGAAAGTTTAAAGTTGCAAAAATTGAAGAAACTTGTAGTTATTATTAAGATTTTTAAAAATCTATTTGAAGCTTGAAAGCCTTTCATGTACATAATAAAAAATTTGTGGACTATTTGGATCCATCCTATGCATGCACATAAAAACCGTAAACCCTTTTCATAGTCGAGCTTAAAATTTTATACATTTTAAAATCCTAAACCTTAAACCCTAAACATGTAATCTAAAACTTTAAATCTTGAAGCCCTAAAATTTTGAGATTTCAAATCTACAACCTTCAAACCTGAAACCCTAAAATTTCAATGCCTAAAATTTGAAACATAAAAACTTGAAACCCTAAAATTGTAAAGTTGAACATTGACAATCACAATTTTGAAACCTTAAAAATATAATTTTGAAAGCATACACTACAAGTTTAAAAATCCAAAACTTTAATGCGTGAAACCCTAATTCCAAATTCCTTATGATTAAAAATCAACCAAAAGAACCTAATTGTAGAACCATAAATGTAGAAACCCAAAACCCAACACCTTAAGACTTGAAACCCCAAAAATAAAATAAATCAAAATTCAGATTCCAAGCCAAAAAAACTCATAAAGTTGATAATATAAATATTAATTTCCATCACAATCTGAAGTACATTATACACATTAATTAAAAATTAGATTTAAGATATTGCATATATAATCCAATATAAGTTAATGCAAATATCATATTGATTGAAATTAAATTTTAGAACATAATTCAAAAAATATATTTTACTTTTTTAACATACAAATTTAAATTGAACTTTCAAATTGAAATTGTCATTTCATGGAGATTGATCAAGAATTAGCTAAACTTGGTTGAAAACAAATTACTAATTTTCAATATAATGTTGAAAATTGTTTATTTGATGCAATAGATTATTTATTAAATATTCAATAACTTCAAATTCAATTCGAATGAATTTTATGTTCCATTTACAAGAATGCTTAAGGTTTGAAATACCATAGGCATTGTTATGTCAAATGTGAATTAAATTATGAATTCCTACATGATTTACGTCATGGATAAGCAAACAATGAAAAAACATACATTTAAAAAATTATCATTATCAACTTTGAATGGCAAATTATGGGGTGACTTCATTGTTGTTTATTAGATATCACATTACTTGCAATGTCGAATCTATAATTGAAATAAGAATAAAGGTTGCATAATAGTTAAAGTATGAGATGAAATAGTGGGAATACATTGCACATTGTGTATGGAAACAACCATTTTGAACTTGCAGATACATGTTATCAAATAATAGTTTCTTTCAATTGCTAAATCAATTTAATATGTATGAAACAAAGAATGATGGCATGACAAAAGAACCCATTAATAAAAAAAATGAGTTTCATAACAAATCAAAAAAAATTATATGAACTTTTTAGTTGGATAATTATTCGTTGAAAATTCAAATACAACATCATGAATGGATGCCGCAAGAAATTGCATTAGCATTTGCAACTAAATTCCTAATGTTGGGGTTGAATATATTACAAATCAAATGACATTTGAAACACATCAACTGTAAAAGAAAACAACTTACTTACAATAATAAAATATATTCAAATGAAAGTGGAAAACAAAATCAAATATTATCTTCCCCCATGAAGAATATTTATGGCACAAAAGAAAAAGAAAATTAAAGGTACCAATACATAATATATTTCCAAAAAATTGCATTATGTAACATCATTTTCTGAGAGAATACCTTTAAATAATGATATTGAATCTAATAAAATAATATCTAGTTTAAATTATAATCATAATAATTTTATTTGTTCATTTAATTTGAATAAATTTGATATAAGTCCTTTAAAACTCAATAGCTCATTAGAAGAAAATGTTCACATATTAAACAAAGAATCACAAAATATTAATAACATCGAAAACAAAAATATAAACGAAAAGACTTGTAACTATTTTGAAAATAAACAAAAATTTAGACAAATAATGAAAGACAAATCAAAAGATAAACATATCATAAAATACAAAAAAGAAATTTAAGACATTGCAAAACATGTTTGCTATTCTTATATTTTGCGTATGAAACCCAATATCAAACTAGATCATATATTAATCGACTTTTTGCAACCATACCAATTACAACATTAGATGATCGTGTATTAATTTGTAAATCATGTGAAAGGAAAAATAAAACATGGCAAACCATTCAATTCAAATCTACGAAATCATATTATTAAAAACAAATCAAACATGAGTTTTGTTTCAATGTTAAATAATATTGAAGAACGTTTGATTGCATCTCGCTTTGCATTTTGCACAAATTTTTCAATTGCAAGGATACGGACAATACAAAATACATGGGAGTGTTGTGAATGTTCCAACCAATTTGAATCTAGTTCAAAATATACTATTGCGTATGCCATATGATGTTTTATCAATTGTTATGCTTCTAAAAAGGAAATTGGAATATAAATCTATATATGATAGGTTATGTTCATTTTAATATAGTTATGAAAACCTTTAAACATCAAACTCCCTTGTACATAAGTGCAAAAGTATCAATATAACTGAATTGGGAAGATTTCATAGAATTTGCAAACGCAAGTAAAAACATTGATTTTGAACAAAGAATTATTGAAAATGATGTTAACAAAGAAAATTTTGACAAATTCGAAAAAATATTAGAAGAAGACAAAACAAATACATTTATACGTAACTTCCTAGATGTAGAACATATTGTTGATAACAATAACAAATCATTAACAATCGCACCAAATGAAGGTTTTCAACTTCTCCGATTATTTCAAGATACATATTCTAAAGAATATAACTTTCCAACATTATTCTTTGGTCATTCAAAATAGACCACCATTGAAATGTTCATATCAAAATATAAGACAAGAAAAATTGACTAACGCAAATAGGAAATTTGCATACCATAAATATTTAACAACAAATCAAGTAGTCTTGAAAAATGAATTACAAACTACACAAATACATAAACACAAACAAACTTGTAGGAAAAAAGGTCAATTTGTTGATTTCAATTTCGAAAACCTCCAATGAGATGCATAAAAGTGTTATTGTTGTTGAATGAAAACGAACGTACACAAAACCTTTCTCAAATAACAATTCAAATATTTGAAAAATTGGTTGACATGGGGTTATGCAACGAAAATTCTTTTGACGATTTCCTTTCAAATTTACAAATGAATGAAGATATTTACCTTCTTGCATTACGATGCACTTTGTGAAAACCAATATTGTTCTTAAAATATAAACCATGTGACATACACACAAATTCATTAAAAAACATGTAGGACTTTTGTGGGAAGCAAATATAGATGCACGATACATTATAAATCCATATGTAGCTGCAACTTATTATATTTCTTATTTAACAAAAATAAATAAATCTATGACAAAAAAATGCATCAATTTTAGAATAATGAAAAACATGAATAAATAGACGCATTTAAACAAATTAAAAAATTGGGAACAACATTTTTAAATGGAAAAAAATGTTTACGCAATAGCTGTACACATATCATTATTAATTATATTATATCATTCAACAATGTCATTTCAATTCATAAACACATGTGAAGAACATGATAGAACTTTTGTTTTATTACCGCAAAAAAATGTTACGTAATTTGTTTCCAACTTCAACAAACATTCATTGTAATTTAATGTTCAATAAATACTAAACACAACTTCAATATTTGGACCACATTTCTTTAGTAGAATTCATTGCTAAACCTAACATTAAAAATCATAAAAGATAAGCATAATGAAATTATCAATTGGGTGTCATTTAATTTACATAAAGACCCTAAAAATCATTATAAAAAATATTGTTATTGTTCAAAAAAATTTGTGAAGTAGAAAAAAATTTGAAAAAAATTTGTGTTTCATGGAATGATGTGTACATCAATTCAAAAAATGATGTAAAAAAAACCCCGAAAAAAAATTGTACATAATTTCAATTAAAATGGTGAATGTAATAATGAATGACATAATTTGTAATCACAAATACAAAAATGACACCAAATAAATGGATGGGAAAATCTTTTTTCAAACGAAATAATTACTAATGCAAATAATCCAAAGAAAATCCGTCATTTACTAATATTAAAAATTTGAACCATATGATTTAAAATATGAAAATAACACAAAATCAAAATATAAATATTTGAAAAACATATTAATGACATATATTGATTCCAATAATGTTGATGAATGCTTACCATACGAATTATTCTCAACATAAATGTGAAAACTTAATAATGAACATCAATCATTTGTTAATGACATCCTTTTTATAAAAAAAAACACCCATCAAATCCCTTATACATTTTCCTCACTAGAGGCGCAAGAATAGGGAAAACATTCACATTAATGTGCATCATTCAAAACATGTTACAATATTACATATGAAAACCCTTAATCTTGACCCTTTGAAAGCAATGATAATGAAATTAGCATAAATAAGAAAAACAACAATTATTAACGATAACACGATACATTCTGCACTTGCAATCCCAATAAATAAACATTTCAATGAATTTAAAGCATTAAATGATGAAAGATATGATATTTTAATTAAAATATATAATCAATTACAACTATTAATGATAGATGATTTTTAAAAATTTGGTAGCAAAATGTTTTCATTCCTTGAGTGTAGATTATGAGTAATAAAACAAGGTCATGATGATTTCATGGGTGGTTTAGATGTCATTATGTCATGTGATTTTTACAAAGCTCCATTGGTTTGAGATTCATGGATTTTTAGACCAAAATTGAATGGGCTTAACATTCTTGGAACAAAATTTTGGAATGAACATGTAAAATGTTATGAATTGAAACAAATCATGTGACAAAATGATACAAATTTCATTAACATTTTAAACCGATTTCAAATAACTTCAAAAACTCATGATAACATAAACTTCATTAACCAAATTTGTTTGAAAATGCCACCAATAGATACTACCTTGCCATATTTGTTTTATATGAATGCTAAAACAACTGAACATAATAAAAACACTTTCAAAACACACTAGGTGAAACATTCCAGTTTGTAACATAAGACATTTATTTAGACACATGTCTTGTTCACTTTCAACTGTTAAATCTCCTGAACTAAACACTTGGACTCCATCATGAACTATTTTTTAAAAGACATATGTTAGTAGAACCATGTGTTGGAAACTATTGCACATTAGACGGTGTTGTTAATGGTGTTAATGAAACATTTGAAGAATGTACAGAAAATGTTTCAAAACCAATGATATGGATCAATTTCCATAATCCTCGCATTGGATTCAACACTAGGTTAGAAAATTCACACATATACAAAGAATTCCCTACACATAACAAGAACTAGACATCCATTGAAGAAAAAATCATTAAAATACAAATAGGTAACAACCCATTTCATATATCACAAGAATCCAATTTCCTATCCAATTAACTATAGGACACACTATACACCGTGCACAAGGTTTAACCCTTGAACTTTAGCATTTGACCCTACTGGTGTAACAAAACATGGTTTAACATATATAACACTATCTCGAATTCATTCCAAAAAAAAATAAAATTTATTGTCTCCATTGTCAACTAATTTTTTTCAAGTAGGTCCTATTATCAAACAAGAAATGTATCGATTCCAAACAATTGCACAATACGAATTAACATTCCCATATTTCAAATCTTACCATGAAAAATTCACAATTATACAATCCTTGAATACCCGTTCTTTAAATTGCACTTTTGTGATGACCTTGTAGATCTAAATTATTAGCATCAAACATTTTTTGCTAGAGTAAAAAAGATTCAAACAAATAACAAGTTCTACCTTGCAATATCGAAAAGTTCAACATCATCTCATGTTATGACAAACATGGAACTATGGTATTATACAACAAAATGGTAACTTTGACATAAACAAATTTGTTGACAAATGCTGGTGTTAAATTTATTATTCCACTTTTCGACGGCAACACATGAGAAGCACTATATTTAATTGTAGTTTACATGCCACCTTAAATGTTAGAAAATTACTTCTATTGCATACTAAAAACCATCATTAAACAAATGCTTCAAAACATTCCAACAATCATCATAGGAGATTTCAATGTTGATATTTTAACAAAAACATGTCAATTCACGACATTACATAATTTCATGAATACACAAAAATTCAAACTTCTGTTCTATGAATACACAACCATTAATAAAACACACATAGACCACATATGGACAAATGCACCAACACAACAATGTCATTTAGGATCTACTCAAGCTTACTAATCAGACCATAGACTTGTTTACATCACATTTAGATTACCAAACTATGTGCTGTGTTTCATTACACCAACAAATTAAACACATATTCACATACATCTAAACAATATTTTCAACTTTTTTTTTTAATAAAGGTTGATTTTTGCTAAAATGAGCCAAATGTGCCCATGTGAATTACAATAATCATTACTTTTTGAAAAAGACTGAAATCCAAAAAAAAACCCCTTGAAATACAGGATTTTAAACAATTAGTTTTGTACTACACCCTACAGGTAAGGCCTACGTGGCCTACGTGTCTACAACGCCTTGTTCACCTCAATACTGTTTGACAACCAAGATGAATGAAATCTGAAAGTCATCCAACCTATGGATGGGGAGCCTCCACGTGGATAAAACACTGAAATAATTAAAAAATAAAATAAATAACGAGGCTCGGATACAAGCCTGGTTCCCGAACCACGAGAAAGCGACCTGCTCCCGAGGCTCAGAAGAGACCTCGGAGGCTTGGGGCGATGGCGGTCCCACCGTTACAGCACTTTTCCACCGAAATGTGCAGCAAGGGAGCGATGGGGATTCGAGCGCAGCCCACGCCCAATGCAGGTCAGAAAGACGAGAAGATTTGGTTTCCTATTTTCAAAGAAACGAAGGGGGGATACGAAGAGTAAGAAACTCTTGTGTATCTCCTATTCTGTGAAGTTCCAGAGGGGTGAAGAGAAACTCCGGTGGATGCTTGCTAGGCTTTGTGTTCGGTTGCCGTGCTTCTACGACTCAAGAACAAGATGTAGGTATCTATTCTTCCTCTCGATGGACCCAACAAGAAAAGAAAAAACCAAAAGAAGCTCATGTACTACCTTCGGTTTAATACTGAAGAACAATTCACGATTCAATTGTTTTACTACCTAATGAAACCTGATGTACAATCTTGATAATTCATACCCAACAAGTCTAAATTTGGCGATCAGAATCCCCCAAAAAAATACTGATTCTGTCGGCAGCCAGTTTGAAAAAAATCAAATTGACCAACTTCCGAAATTTTGCCACCAAAAAGAAAAGAAAAGAAAAGATATATTTGTTATTATTTATTTATCTACTTGGCAAGTCCACGTCTTATTACCATGTGTCCTTTTCTAATTGGCAATCCAGGTCCACATCGACGTAACTGGGCTCTTTCATTCCAATTGGTCGAATGGCGAATTGTTACTCACACCGTAAACTCAGGTTATTACGAAGTAAACAGCTTTCCTGCCGTCCGATCTGGCGTGAAATCAATCGAGACCGTAGAAGCGGTGTTGCTTTCTATGTGTTCTGCCTGCGCCAGGGGTTTTGTTTCTGTTCGCCATCGCTCGCGCGCAAACACCATTTCTCGCTCGCTCGCAAGCACGTTTGTTGCAAAAACAGGAGGAAAAACACAAAAAGAGGGCATGGCGACGAGGAGAAACTTGTTCTTGGCGTTTCTGGTGTTTAATGCGGCAGCGCTTTCGTTGCCTTTCTCGACGACAGTTGCAGCAGTTGCAGATGAGCATGTACTGGCGCTCACGTCCAACAGTTTTGACGATGCAGTCGGCAAAGACAAAGCGGCTCTCGTCGAGTTTTATTCTCCCTGGTAAGTAAGTTTCAGTCGCTTCCTTTTTGTCTTCTTGTCCGTGGGGGTTTTTCTCCAGGGTGCTGGGGGTTTAATTAAGTTCTGTTCTCAAGCTTTGAGGTTGACTTGTGAATTACTATCTGTGGGGAAGAAGAGCTGAGGCTGGAGAAGGAAAGGCCGGTCGATCGGTCCTGTGTTAGATCGGTGATTTTCTTTGTGTACTTTCAAGGTTTCTGCCATTTTAGATGCCTGACTAATTCTAATTTCACGGGTTCTTTTCGACGACGGATGGTTTGGTTCGTGGAGTTTTCAATCTCTTCTTATTCGTTGCTCCGTTGCTCTTCAGGTGCGGACATTGTAAGAAACTGGCTCCCGAGTTTGAGAAACTAGGAGAAGCTTTCAAGACTAACAAGGATGTCCTGATCGCAAAGGTGAAGCCCTCACTTTAAGCTGTCTGATTGCTGCATCCATCCTCAGTAAAAAAAACTGGGGCTCGTCTGCTGTCACATACAGAAACAAATGATTTTCCTCCACATGTACTAAACGGTGTACAGTGCTTTCTACTCGTTCAAGGGTTCGTTTCCACAGCTATACATTTGGAAATATCCACAATAGGTTCCTGATGCTTTGCAATTGGCTTCAACATACTCAGCAAATTGAGCTGGATTGAATCTGGATTTATCTGCTCTCAAGCATTCTCGCATGAACAAAGTCTTTAGCAAGTTCTGGTAGATCACTCTGGATCATCAGTATTGAGGAATAGCAGGAGGTAAGGGACCTTGTTTTGAAGCTTGAAATGGTTATCAGCATTCCCCTAGGATCTCAACAAAAATTGGCATGTTGTCCTAGCTGTTCTGTGTCTTTATGACACAATCCAGCTGAGCTACTTTTGAAATCAAGCAGCTGCACAGTACCTGTTGTTGGATGGTATGGCAAAGATGTCAGATAGATATGACTTGTGTGCATGAAACTCTCTACTGTCTTGTGTGCAATATGGTATGGTGTTCCACAGATTGCTGTGATGAAAGCTATGTTTGCTAAAAATGCAATAAGAAACTATGCTAGACTTGACAATTGAACAGCTCATTTGGGGATGTTGTCTGCTTGTGAAATCCATGGGCTATGGCTATAATTAAGTTCTACTTCTTCCGTTAATTTGAGAGTTCTTACCTCCTGGTGGCTGGGCACTTTGTATTCTGTATCATGCTGTGTTTTGTCTTTAATTTGACTTGTAAGGTTCTTGACAGGAGTTTGTACTTGGGACCATTTTGTGATGTATGTGTTGGTGCCAGGTGGACTGTGACGATCACAAACCATTGTGCTCAAGTATGGGGTTACAGGATTTCCTACCATCAAGTGGTTTCCAAAGGGATCATTGGAACCTAAAGAGTATGCTATAAACCTTTTGATTAGGGTCAGTACTCTTTGATATGCTTGGTTCAGCATGTATGGAGTTAATTGGATGGCATTATCTAGGTGAATTGTACACTGGAGATTTTATGTGCCCATCTTTTCCTTTCTTTTTTGTGTTGATTGGCTTAAGAGATTTTATTTTTTTCATCTGCAGTTATTCAGGTGGCCAGACTGTTGATGCATTGGTGGAGTTTGTAACAATGAAGCAGGTTAGGAGCATTTAGTCCTCAAAAATATGCCTGCGTACAGCTTTGTGGTCTCTTGGATTCCTGATATTCAGATAATTATTGGTTGATCATCTTGGATTTACTGAAATTGGTGGTTTGCATTCTGTGAGAAGCATTTTCATGGACTCTCATGAGAATGATCACTATGTGACAGGTACTCAAGGAAAGGTGACCGCAGCACCATCTGAAGTTGTGGTATTAACTCCAACAAATTTTGACAAAGTTCTTCTGGACACCTCAAAAGATGTCCTAGTGGAATTCTATGCACCATGGTATGACTAGGAAATTCTTTCCTTTCAGACCTTAAAATGTCATTATGCCAGTCTACAGGCAGTGAGAGGCTGGATGCCATTTGGTAATTGGGTGTCTGCCATTAGATGACTTGTAGTCAGTTATTATCTCAACACATCACTGACTTTGTATCTTTATGTTTGTTGTGCTGGTTGTCATGTAGGTGTGGTCACTGCAAGAGTCTCGCCCCTGTAAGTACACAGTGAACTTCATCATATCACTTGTTTAGATCAGGTTGCACAATGGCTGTCACTGCATGATAGCCATGCCTTTCCAGAGGTTGCAGGATCTATACAGTTTGTAACTGATATGAGGGCTTGATGGACAGGTATATGAGAAGTAGCAGCAGCTTACAAGGCTGAGAAGCATGTGGTTGTTGCTAAAGTTGATGCTGATGCACACAGTGGTCTTGGTGAAAGGTCTGTCTTTTTGCAAGCTCTTTGAATCTGTACATCTGTACTTTCTATGGTGATTCTTTGTGGAATGTTTAGAGATTCAGATCTTTGATGATATTTGTCACCCTCAAATGGTTGGAGTCAAAAGTTCTTGTCCTTCACAGCTATTCACATCTAATCAAAAGATTTTTTCCTAATAGTTTGGATCGTGCCTGGTGCACGATCTATTTTAGAGTTTTGCACACATCTTTTAGGCTTTGAACTGCAGTGGCTGTATTTATCTGGAAGATTTCAGGGCATGGTCAGTGGTTGCAGCAAGGCACTCAATTCTGCAATCATTTGGGTATTAGAGGCTCGTCCCCTGACCTTCAAATGTTGCAACCATTCCAGATGGCTGAAATAAAACAGCATCTTTTTCAATCTACAGATACGGATGGAGTGACTGGTTTATCCTACCCTGAAGTTTTTCCCCAAAAACAAGAAGGATGGTGAAGACTATGATGCTGACAGAACTCTAGCTGCATTTGTAGACTTCTTGAATGAGAAAGCTGGCACTTCACGCACCACCACAGGCACACTGAATGATGATGTAAATTCCTGTATCCGATCTCTCTGCAATATTATGTGCAAGTATGATGGTATTTGAGGTCCTGCATCATTGGAGTCATGGTTCAGGCACATGGTGAACTAATGCTGGGTTTTGCAGGCTGGAAAGGTGTCAAGCTTAGATGAAATTGTCCCTGATTTTTTATCTGCAAAACCAGAGCAGTAAAGTGACATCCTGAAGAAGGTAGAAGAAGAGGCCTCCAAGCTGGAAGGTACAGATGCTGGGTATTTATGCAACTCAACAACTTCTCAAAGTATGCTTCTCTGTGCAAGGCCTATGGTTGACTAACTGAAGCTAGCTGAAATGAGATGTTGTGATTTTCATTTGGCCCGTCTGTAGGCTACAGAATAGTGAATCTGAGGTGGCCATTGGCATACTTTTGTCTAATTTGGACTTATTTTATCTCCTGACATATTTCAACTTATTTTACCTCTTTACAGAATTTTGTTGGATATGACAGGTATGGAAAAGTGTACCTGAAGGTCTTGAAAAGTATGATTGTAAAGGGTGAAGGTTATGCGAAGAAGGAAGCTGATCAACTGTCACGATTGCTTTTTGGGGTAAGTTGCAATCTCTTGTGGGATGTTTCTTCCATGCAACTCAGATGACGCCTCAGGAGATTTGCAGACATCAACCACTGGATCCTGATCTATTGTGTGCTGGTTGTGTCCAGACTGTCAACCCAAACAAAGTGGACAAGTTCACAGTGAAGAAGAATATTTTGTTGTCCATTCTGGATAGGAATACTTAAGGGGTGGCTACATCTACACCCTCACCCAGATGTTTGGGCCAGAATGGATGTTCTGTCCCAGCATGCACTCCTTTCTTTCACCATTGGTCCAAATTTGTAGTTAAACTGAATTTGAGGATCAGTTTCAGATCATTAGGTATCGGTTCCATGGGTGTTATCTTTCAATCTAGTAAAGGATGCACAAGAATAGAGAGTTTGCTTAGGTGGTGAAGGTGAGGAAGATGTACCTTGTGAATGGAACAATTATCACACATGAAGGTTTTCTTGGCATGGATTTCTCAATGTGCAGATGATCTCATGATGTTGAGATTTGTAGTTGAGATGGTCAGATACTTTGCAAGTGACTCATGAGGTATGACTGCACTGTTTCTTGTTGTGTTATTTTTGGTTGTACTAGAACTGATACAACAGTTTCTTTCCAAATGTTATTGAAATTTTCTCTCCAATCTCATAGATAAGCCCACCATGCTGCTTCTGAGCCCATTTCCATCCCTGAAGATTTGACCTATGCAGAAGACCCCATTGCAAATTTCTAGAGAACTTGGCAATTTAAGATGATGACTTGAGAAAACAACAATAGCAAACTAGAAGAATGCCACAAGAGAAATAGGAGGTGAACTGGGGACTAATAGTGTATATGTTGTGAATGACCAAATGTGTGATTGGATGGGTTTCAGGGACAAAAAGGTTGTGTTGAATGTGTTAATGACATCTGTTGCAGGTAACTGTAAGAAAGGCCATTGTTGAGTCATGAAAGGTGAGATAGTCTGATACCTTGTAAGTGACATTCACAAAGGTTGTGACAACACTCATCATGTGTGTTTTGGTCTGACCTGGAACTGACACTAAGGCTTACCTTCAACCTATTTTTGTTGAACTTTTTTGGTGAAACATCTGAAATTTTGTTGATATCTATAGTTTGTAGAGTTAGTTGATCACCTCTGATCTGCTTAACTCTTGTCTCACACTGCTTACATTGTACACCTTATGGCTTTACATTGAGTACAAGCAGATTTTTGCCCTTCAGGCCACCATCTTCCTCTTCCAAGGGGTGAAGACAAAAATGTGTCCAGAGTGTTCAGATGACATTGAAAGGTTCCAACTAAAAAATTTCATGCAACTGTGAGGTCATCAGTGTAGTGCACATCCATTACAGGAATCAAGTGGTTGATTTCCATGCCCATTTCTCCATATTCTAGGGATTCATCAAAAACTCCATTTTCCTCAAGGCTCTTGTTCATGTCCAGGGCCACAAATACCTTGCCTTCATGGGTATCACAAGTGCACAACTTAAGAGCTTCATAACTCAATGCATGTGCATTCAGGCTTACATATCGTTCCATGATTTGATTAATCGTCTCTTCCATTGGCACCTGCATGAGCCATATACCAATTCCTTCCACAGTTGATAAGAGTACACTCTTGATCGTTGCAACAGATAAAACAACCTGGATTGAAGCTGTAGAAATGGGGATAATAGCTGGATGAACTTTCTAGAAGACATCAATGTCAACTATGCAAAAAAATAATCAGAAAATCACAACAATCAGGCTGTTGTGTGCTCTTCCTGATGATCAAGCTAAACTACTAAACATGGGCTGTGAAGTTTTAGGGTTTAGGGTTTTAGTAGCACAATCTACCTACAACATTCTATTCATGTTTTTTTGGGCTAAAAACAAGGCTACAACTGTTGGACATCCACTAGCTTATAATTGATTCCGTAGTGTAGGTATAAACCTCCATCAGATCAGTGTGTTCGGTTATGACATTCCTGATACGCACAAAGCGACTTCGCTCACTAAGCTTGCCAACCATGTAATCAGGATCTTTCCACCATGGCAATTCTTCCATGTTGAAATCATTGCATGGATACATTGGTGGAAAGTGTATAAATTTACCCTACATGAATTGCATCCTCCCCACCAACCCACTTCTCAATCCATAAAAGAGCTCAAAACGAAGGGTAGCTAAATAATCACATATCCTTTTACAGATCCCCATTAGTATAGCAAACCTCAAAACCCATCACCTTAAAAGTACAAACAAATAACAAAGAAGACTACTACATTATTCAGCTGGATTGCAGTTGCATGCATAAATTTTTGCAACATACGGAATTGTTGTCAATTTGCAATACATGATGGCATTTTGGTTGGTGTTAGAATATTGGACACCTACCTTGGGAGGTATGGAGTAAGTGGTAATTTGCATCTGGGGGTCAAACTCCATGAGAAGCTCCACGCCCGTGGTCATATCAGCTGTCCTGGGTTCAAACCAGTGGCTAATATCTTTTCCAGCCATCTGAAGCAGAGGCTGGTTGAGATCAAATGCTCCATGATGCCCATGCAAACACATCCAAACCCATTTGCAAATCCTATTCAAGAATAAGTTCCTGATAAATATAAGGTAGACAATGTGTGTACAGAACTTGTAAGTACTCATCATAAAATCAAAAATTTGGCCTACCACATCATTATCATCATAACCATGCTGTTTCTTCAGTCCTTAGATGAAGGCTATGGGGTGGTACTATTCTCGGGTATACCAATTGAAGTATGAGAATGACCAAGGATAATTTTGTTGGGTTATTGATTGAGATGAAGATCCAATTATAAATTCAGGAGCTATTTCTAAAACTTTACTCCTTTTAATCTATAGTTGTTTGGAGTCGCAAAATTGACGAACTATGAAGTATAACAATGTTTTGTGTTGGCCCATAACATGTGATGGAGGATGTATGACCCACAGTTTTTTCCCATCATGTAGGTTGTACATTAGTTGCCCTGAGAAATTTTTTAACACAACACGGGAATGAATTGTTCAAAATGCAATGGATCCTCCACTTTGATGGCAAGTGGTGGTGGGGTGTCATGTTGATATATCAGGTGCTAACCTGAGAAAGTGCCCTGGAATGTTGTGGGATGAGATGAGTCAAGTCATAAACTGTGCCATAGATTGAGACATAGCAATCAAAGGGTGAATTATGAGCTGCCAATTCCTCGATTGTAAACCACTTCTTCATGGCAGGCATTTTTGAATTATTAATTCTTCCCAGCCACAAAACCTTGATGCAAGCTGATCTAGTTACACTGCTGTTGCCCTGCATGACCCATTTGTGTATTCACCTTATCATCTTGATTCACACCTCACATAGATTTTTCTGCACTGGCCTGAGAGAAAGTTTTGAAATGCACCAAAGACATTGAGCAGAAATGTTAACATGGAGCTTAGAAGGAGACAATGAACAATAGACACCCAAATGCAGTAGTGATATTTTCATAATCTGGTGTTTTGGTAATTGAGACAATCAGAGAGGTGTAGTTGAAATGGTGTGTGAATTATATGATATGGAAGGGTAGATGGAAGACAGTTTGTTCCAGGAAAGTCATGAACCCCCCTAGTATCACTCACAAGAGCTGTGGTGACTGGACACCCTGTGCAAAACCTTCTTCAGCTAGAGGTAATAATAATACAGAGCAATTTTTGATCATCAGAAGCACAGCATCCTTGCTATCCTGCTTCTATTCTGCTTGTTTTCTTACGAGGTCTTTAGTACTTACAAATGTACTATGAAACGAAGGCAGCCATGAAATTCAATCCTTGGCTGTGCATCTTCCCACTTGGATGCATGACAACCCATGACATGCTTCAAAATGTACAGCAACAACCCATGATATTGGTGATGACATGCAGCAACTGAATGTGATATTGCTCATGCTACCAAAGATGAAATTAGTGCATGGGACCCCTGATGATTATTGATTACCAGGTGATTAGCAGATCAAGAATCTTCCATAAAGCCCTTTGTGGTCACATATGATTTGATTACTTACACTAAGTATTCACCATCTGTCAGCAGATGAAGCTGATACAAACTTATACTTCAGCAGATCTAGAAATCAACACAAACATGGTTCAATATATATAGAATGACTCCAGTTTCTGTGGCATGGTCAGTCTGTGTGAGCAAGGGACTAGTCAAGGTAGGCTGTGAGAGGAAAAACAAAAGTAGCAGGAAGAGCAAACAGAAAGAAACAGAAATGAGTGATTGAGTTAATTAATTTGGTCACAAAAATCTGGTCCAAATAGTCAAAGGAAGAAAAGGCAGACAAGATAATGATCAGGAAACATATGGAGTGGTGAAGAGCACAAGGGACAGAAGGAGAAACTGGAATTTTATATGGGTATGAAGAGGGATAGGGAATGTGAGGGAGAGAGAGAGAGACAGGCCATGTCCAAATGAAACAGAGATATACAGGTAAAATGTAAAGAGCAAGAGACAAAAGGAAAGGGAGGTAAAGAGAGTGACACATTGAGGAAGCCCAATACTTGTCAGTTTCATAAGCAAATTTATGACCCTTTCTGTGTATTGATTGTGAATACAACCAATTTTCAAGAAAAAAATTCACTGGTGTAAGTAAATAATAATCTGTGATCATTCACGGCTCAAATTTCCCACTGCATATGTTTAGTATCCTGTTAAGCATGACCTCAAAGCTTCAAATGTGCACAAGGAAAAATGTCCTGACAGAAACAAATAGGAACTTCTGGCACTCCAAAGATCTAGAGAATCAAGTAGTCCTTCCAAGGAGAATCAAGGAGAAAAATTAAGGTGGGATGCTCAATGGGATGCTGCAAAGACATTATCAGAGTTCATTCTTTCTAGGCACAGAGATCATCACCGAGGGCTCTGTTACAGTTGCTACATTAATTTTTTTGTAAATCCAGCATTACAACAATCAATTGTTCAAATCTGGGCATGAATTGTGTACATCCAGCAGTGAGGATCCTACTAGTTCCTCAAAGATTTCTTGTTTGAAAGAAATGGAACTTTCAACTTGTGGTTTTAATGGTGCTTTAAGATCGTCTTCATGTGCTCTCCTGCCACCCCTTTTGTCATACTTCCTAAAAGCAAAAGTTTCTTGATTCCTTGTTTGGTGTGGGAAATTGTATTCAGTTAAGGTGCTACACTGCTACCTGTAGGGACATGGCATTATGACTAGATCAGTCTACTTCTGCAGGATGCTTTTGAGACAGTTCCCATGGCATCGAACCAGCTGATGCTGTTGCTCAGTGAAGATGTGCTAGAGGTGTAGTAGTGGATTCTGGCAGCACAAAAAATTCAGCAGAGGCACCAAAAGCTTAAGAGTCCAGGATGAAATGAAAGCAACCACCAAAGACTTGGTAGGCCCTCCAGGGACACAGATTTTGTGATTTACTTGCAGTTTCAGGCATATTATCAAGTACTTTCCGTACACCCAACTTTAGGAGCTGATGAAGTCAGAGGGCGGTTCGCTGCCTAAATCCAGAGCCAAGATATGAAACCTGGAAATGTGTATAGACAGTTAGTAGCTTTGTTACCTCTCTTCTCTCAAGAAGTTTTGCTTTCTATATGCATTTTGCTAGAAGATCTTACTCTACACATCTTGCTACCTACTTTTGTTTTTTCGAAAATCTTCATCAAATCTTTCTCCTCCATTACATTATCACCATTGAACTATCTTGAAACCCTCCACAAAAAAATTGGTGGGCTCTTATATCAATCCACTAGAGTTTAGAAGCAACAGGAGCTCAGCCCACTTGTTGAGTTAGCAAGTGAAAGTGGGGAGAATTCATCCCAAGTTTCAAATGGTAGACAGAACAATAGTGACAAGTGGTTTGATGAGAGGTTGGCAAGCTCAAGTGAAGAATGGAGACATTACAATATCAAATTATTACTATAATTTTGAACTGTACTTAAGGATGATGGAGCACTCTGCAGAAGGGAGTCTACACTAGAGTGGAGGTGCCAAAATGACAAATTGAAAGGAGGTGCAATGGTGCCCTTCAAATGGTTCAAAAATAGCCTTAATGGAACCACAAAGAGGCCCAATAGTGTACACTCAGATCTGAGGCCTCTGAACCCATAAATTTACTGTTTTAACCCTATCAGCATCTAATTCCTTGCTAGCATCTGCAAAGAAGTAACAGAGCACGAAAGGCTAGAGATATTAGGGTTGACTGCAACCAAAATACTACAGGTTCACTTTTTTAGAACCCCTCACTAGGATCATACTATTGAAGCAAAGAGCCAATCCATAGCTATGGACACTTGTGACAGAAACACAAATCAGATGGTGGAATTTCTGTACAAACCTGTCCATTTGGATAGCTAGTTGTGAGGTGCCATAAAGTCTCCCCTAAATACATAACAGGGATAGTGGTCAAATGGCTCACCCCTATAAGCAATTGAGAAACCAAATGTTCTAGTCAAGAGTCAAAAACACGGACAATGCTTGTGACAATTTGGCGGCAGACTGGACACAGAGGGTTGCTTCCTTGCTCCACTCTTTGTGCACAAGGAACACAGCAAACCCGATGCCCACACTGTATGAAGGCAGCCTGCCGCCTTCTCAACAAGCAAACAACACAAAGATCCTCATCAGGGATGTCCCCACTATTCTCTGGCTCCTCTTCTGTTGACATGGTGTGCCTGTAGCAGTTGGTTACAAAGAGCACAATCAAGATCTGGAGAGCATGCAAAAGAAAAGAATAATTTTATAGTCCTACAAGTTCACCCTATCATAAAAATGTGCACTATTACCTGTTTGAATTAACCACATGTACATTTCTGTTCAAATTAATCACATCTACATGAGATAGACAATGGTGAACAAGAAGACAACTAATGCAACTTGCCTTGCTTCATCATCCTGCTGTGGCCTCTGTTGCTGCCTTTGTTGCCTTTGTTTCCACTTGGCCCAATTTCTGTGGAAGACAGTTTCTCAACTGAGTGTGAGCAAAGTAGTACCAGAATGAATGGAGAGGACACTCAATATCCTAGAGAAATATAACCTCTTCTTCTGACCTCCTCATCTGAAGGAAAGAAAGTTTGGTTTTCACACATCAAAAAACAGCCAGAAATCAAAATCTTTAACCATGGTCTACACTCTAAAATGTGCAAGTAAACGACAATTGCACATTCACAGTACCAGGTGGAACATGCAAAAGACCCATTGGATTGACAACAGTCACAGATGAATACTTCCAGAACAGTCACTATTGTTTCCGATCTGATAAGGTATTAAAAACATACTTGACAATGGAGTAACAAAGGACTCCAGCAGCAACAGTACTGAAAGCAATTCCCATCCAGAACAACACCTTTGTTCCATTCGACAGCTCTGCAAGCAGTTGATCCCGTGTATACTGTGTTCTGAAATCATTTGCATGCCCAGTTTTGGAGTCTGTGAGAGATTGACATCTGAAACAGCCCTAGAAAGCACATATTGTGTACATATCCAATTAACAATCTTGACAAGTATTGACACTTCCCATTGATTAGAAGAGTGCTGCACTAGGGTGAAAGCAATGTATGGCTGACATACAAAAAGACAGGCAGATGGTTGCAGGATTTAATCACTGGGCTTCCATCTGAAGACATGTTCACAACACCAACTGCTGTTATCTCTCTGCCAAGTGGAAGTATTTTTTCTTCATCCAAAAGGCCAACCTGCAGGGAAACAGGGATTGTCATTAGATGCTGAATAACCTGAAAAGGGACCAAGAAGAGAACTGTGCACAATATTGTGTAAGCTATAGTCAGAAGGCAGTTACAGACCGGATAGCGCCGCCCAAACATAGCCTGCAAAAATGTATATGATGATGCTGGGACTGGATGCAACTGGTAGAAGACTGTCACCAGGGGTAGCGAATGTTGAGACCCATCCATATTTACATGTACAAACACTGCTTCCCCTTGCCGATGAGGATGCCTGTGAGCCTCACTCTCAACCAACACAAATGGCACCTGTCCATAGACAATTTGTGCCCAGAAATTAACTGACCACCAGTCCACCCAAGGTTTAATCCACTTCAAACAAAACAACAAGTTCACAGTCAGCAAAGGACATGAAAATTTGAGGGATGGAACTCAGCCACAAACTGAAGCCAGACAGGAGAGTGAAGCACGTGCAAATGACTTGCAGTTTACTTGAAGCAAAGTAAAAAAGGCCCATAATTCACCACCCAGATTAGCATCTCCAAGCATTATCCATAGAATTCTATGTATACCAAAAAAGGGTTGTTGCCAAAAAAAACATAGGGTATAGGTAAGAATATGAGAAAAGAAATGAAGCAAGAGAGCATATACCATCTGCTTAGTGACCTTGATCAAATCTTTTCGTGTTACCAGTCCCACCAAGTTGCTCATCTCAGTGTACACATACTGCACCACAGCCAAAAAGAAAAAGCCCTGTATGAGAACTTGGTCAAGCAACCTACAGCTCCTGAAGTCTCTTGAAAATGAAAGGAAATGTAATGCAAATAGAAGTCTATGTTTAAAGTTCAAAACCATTTATTACCACATGACTTGGACTTCAATGCAACCACAGTGATTCTAAGGGGACCACCTACTCAGGACATGTGCCTGTGCTCTTGCACCCACAGAAGTGAATATCCTACAACACGATCTGAAACAAAGAGACATACCCAGGCTGCAATGTTCTGCAAGGAAAAGAAAGAGGCAAAGAATGCAGCATGTGTCTCAAGGTATGTGAGATCAAAACCAAGAAACTGATAGAGGAGTTCCTACAGTTTGTGTTCTTTCCACATAAACTGCCTTGTCCTCCGCATTTTTAGGTGACAATGTATCCACATTGCAACTACTGTCTTGAGACTCAAGAGCAGCTCTGGTCTGCATTGTCCCTCTTACAATCACCAACTGGTCTCGTTTCTGTGGTGGTTCCTGTGGCTGTACTCCCTGCCATTGCCCGCAGCCCATTCTTACTTGCTTCCTTGATGAAAACACTTCAGGTTCTGGAAGGTTTGGGAAGTCCAAGTTCCCCTGATAGGAAAACTCATATTAGAACTCAAGAGCACAGCAAATTTATGTTTCGGATGATGCCAATAATCTCAGAAAACAAGAACACTGACAATCCCTCACCTTCTCCAAGACCTCTGTCCTCACCATCACTTCATTTTCTGTGCAATCCAGAAAAGTTCGAAGATCGGAGACACCAAAGACTGCAGTTTCTCCCACTTCCTTGAGAGCCTTGGAATGTGACCGGAACTTCAGCCATGTGCGAATGGCTAAGAATGTCATACCTAACCCCAGAACCACCCCATCTCCTGCCATTGCCATCCTCGCAAATACCATACACAGCTCATAATCATGAGCTGCCATGGTTCAAAAGCTTGATGATGATTCTCCTTTCCCTGTATCAAGTGATTCTCCTCTTTCCTTGTCCAGCTTGAGACATTGACAATAATTCAGATCATGTATATGCCTCTCCCCTCATCTCCACGTCCAACACACCCGCCTATAATTTGCCTGGTGAGAGTTCTCCAAGAGTTACGTACTGCATAAAGGATCTGATTCTTCCGTAGCTGATGATTTCTAAACATAATGAAGCGTTATTCGTACTTGCATTACTATCAAACCCTAATGTAAGCTCCCCTTCTCCCTCCCAAAAACAAACCCTTAAAATTGTGATCTTGTTTCCCACAGACTATAATTTGCCCGATGAGAGTTCTCCAAGAATTAACTACTGCGTAAAGCATCTGATTCTTGGGTAGCTAATGATTTCTAAACAATCTGATGCGTTCTTCGTACTTGCATTACCATTAAACCCTAATGCAATCCCCCCCCCAACAAAAAAAACACCTTAGAAAGCTCCATTGTGATCTTGTTTCCCACAGAGTTGTTGCCACAGTTTCCAAGGGTTGATGAAATCGAAAGTAAACAAGAAGAAAAAACGCTCCCGCTTCATGTTTCCCTCTTCGCCTTCAAAAATTCCACCAAACCCTACTTTGATTTCCGTAAAAAATTCTTCCGATATTCCAAAAAATGCCAATAAACCCGAAGCAACACCAAAACAGCAGCGCCCCCCTTTCTTGTTATATTTTTCCCTTCCTCTCCTCTCTGTGCACCGCAAACATGGAGAACAATGACTGCGATATAAGTAAGAAGAGCTCGGAGCTCCAAAATTAGATTCGCGACATAAAATAATAATATCCAAAGGTTCTTCGATTTTACAATATCTCAATTCACCGCGCAAAACCAAGAATTGTAGATGATGATGCTACTCAGATCTGCGAAGCGAAGCAAAAATTTTCCACTGCAATTTGGTCCAGTTTTCGAGTGCAAATTATTGGAAACCGAAATCGATTCGCCGGTTTTGTGCCCGGAAATCCATCTCGTCTGCTTCCGCGCATTTGCAAGAATGCTACGAGTCTTATAACCGTCCCCATTCGATGCTTGCCTTTCCCAAAAGCGTCGACTGCGTAACATTATCCCTACCCGCATCTATTGATATCCGTATCCACAGGTATCCTCCCCGCAGGATATCTATCGTTCTACCGTCGTAGATTGATGTCCTTCTCAGACCCTCCATGATCAGGCGATAGATATCCTTGTAAAAAGGCTTACGAGTCTTTTATAACCGTCGGATCCAAGTCATGCTCCCCCTTTCCAAAAGAGGTGAGGTGCACAATAATATCCGTATATATTGATATCCGTTTCAGCTCGGTTTCATGAGAAACATGATATCCTTATATATCCGGTTTAAAACAATTCATCAACTGGAATAGGAGCCGCAGTGAACCAGCACCCACCAGTACACCAGTTGTCCGTTCTATCCATTGGATGGGGCCTTCTTTTTCATCCTGTACCTGTCCCCCCAGCTAAACACCCTTGGCTAGTGGAGATATTCTATTTAAAACTCTTATTTAATTGTAACTTTTTTTTTTTCCTCTTATTTTAAAACTTTTTTTTCACTCTTTCCTATTAACCTTGCTAGCTACCTATTACTAACTACTTAGTGACTACCAACCTACTACCTATTGAGTAGGTACCTACTTGAATTAACCTACCTACCTAGGCCTTCTACTCACTATCATAACCCTATCTATATGGGCCCATCTACTTACCTACCTATTAACCCCATAAACTTATTAAACTTATGTATGTGAAAAGATTAGATGTTATCATCACCACATGCAAATATTGCAAAAAGCCATATATTGCAATATTTGCATTTGGCATACATTACAAAATTATCAACCCCTATTTAAAATAGGGGTTTAAATGAAGGATGAATTGTAAAACGCAATTTATTTATGTTATTGAAAACTCTAATCATAGATAGCATAATGCTTTAAACGATTGTAGTGCCTTCATGTAATATTATTAACTTAAGTCGACAATGGGAAAATGCATAACACAATGCAATATTTTCATTATTAAGTCAAAATTTTCAAGATTTCTTTATTGCAAGGCTTTTTGTATCCTTGTTTTTTAAAATTCTTCTAGTAAATTATTATTATTATTATTATTATTATCCTCTTCTTGTTCTTGTTCTTTCATTAGATTCAATAGATGCCATTTAAATGCAAAAATGGAAATGGATATAGATATTGTTAAATTAGCCCCAATAAATAATGCATTTTGCAAGTTTCGATGTGGAACTTTGTTGTTCACACCATGGAGTTTTGTCATGGAGGTCGTGGAGCAACATGACAACAATAGAAACACACACAAAAAAATGAAATAAAAATGAGTAGCAAAGCAACAAAAAACAACAACAATACAAGTAGATACAAAGAGGGAAGGAGAGAGAATGGGAAAGAAAAGAAAAAAAGGGAGGAAAAAAAGGGGGAAATAATTGACCTACCTCACTTTATTGGAGTTGCAAGACACTCCTTCCCCCTCTCCTCCACAAGTCTCAACGAGGCTCTTCCTTCTTGAGCTTGAAGTTTCACAACGATGGTAGCAACAAGAAAGAAAGGGGAGAGGTCGTGCCTTTCACAAGTCTCAATGAGGCTCCTCCTTCTTGAGCTTGAAGTTTCACAACAATGGTAGCAACAAGAAAGAAAGGGGAAAGGTCGTGATGGCAATATCCAAAAAGAGAGGAATAGGAGAGGGGATTGAAGGAGAGTAGTAGGTAGGAGGGGAGAGGGTTTAAGAACTAACCAAGTTGGGGTGTTGTGGGGTTGTGGTTGCAATCATCCAAGAATGGCCAAAACGGTTTCATCCTTGACTAGTGTGCTAGTTCACATGGGTCCCAAAATAAAGGACCTATTATTGATGCCATGATTGGCACTATTTATTGAAATGTTTTTGAAAATTGGAGGAATTGTGATCTTGTATCCTGAATTGAAATATTTACACAAATTTAAGGTAATGAATGTTTATGAATTTAGGGTAAAATGTGTTTATATGATGTGTTGAACATGTGAATAATATTAATGGGTTCTTGAGTTTCTTGAAAATTTTGAACATTTTTTTCCTAGTTTTTTGGAAGAGAATTTGTTTTTCTTTGAAGGGTGGAAGGAAGAGGTTGAAAAAAAATTTCAACAACATTGCATAATGTAAGTGGAAAAGGCCTAGAAAAAAACTTTAGAACATCACATAATGTAAGGCCTCCTTTGCCTGCAAACGACATTATGATGTGAGTAGATGCAAATACAACCAATTTACAATTTTCAAATTCTACATATATAGTTAGGAATTTCATTATTTCTTTGAATCTTTTTTTGTAGAAGACTTAAAAAAGTTGGAAAGATGGGTGTGAGGTAAACAATAATCTATGTTATTGAGATACAAAAAAAGGTAGCAAATGTTCACATCAAGTGTTTCTATTGATAGAAGGATAAGGTAGGAAACACAAATATTACAAAATGAAAGAACAAGGAATTTGAGGAGGGTGCATCATGAAACAACAAACAAGGTTTTAAAATCATCTATTTTTCGCACATAAGAAACAAAGATTTGAAGGCATTGGAGCACAAAAGCCAAGTTTTATTGTGTGAGTTTTTTTGTTTTGTCATCTTTTTCATAGTTGCAATATTCATGATACTTCATTTGAAGTTAGAAATAGCTCCAAAAATTTAAGGACTTTGATTCCAATTATTTGTTCTTGATTTTTGATGCCACGCCCAACTATTTTTCTAGAGCACCTAACATTTGATGTCATCACCACAAATTCTAAGCATCAAATAACAAAACCTAAAAATAATAATCTCACCACATTGAAATTACATTCTAAATAACACACTAAATGAAAAATAAAGAATTTACCAATCCTCAAAGCTACAAAAATATGTGAGTGATTGTTGTAGTTGTACATATTACACACATTCAAAACACATCAAGGCATTGGGAAACAAAAAAAAATCATGAAAACCTTAGACAATGCACAAGGGGGAACTTTACAACACAAGGGAGTTTCAACCTTAGATATTGAAGTGGGGAAAAATGACGAAGTTGAAATTGCAATCCTAACATGAGTGTGAACATATATCCACATATAAGAAAAAAAAACCAAAACAACTCAACAAGGAAACATAAAAAGAAAAAGAAAGATGAGGAGGATTTCAAAAACACCTAGTTTGCATATGAGACAAAATAACTAATTGTCATTGCATTTTTTTGACTATCTTAAGCTATGGTCAAGAGAAAGAAAGCACATGAAGAGTTTTTAGTCTTAGTTCTAAAGGCAAGGTTCTTTGTGTTGTTGGCCACTACACTAGGGTTCCTTGTGTCTTTAGTTTTTTATGTTTCTCTCTCTTACAATTAAGTGGGCATTATGTACTTGGGTTGATAATTGATAGAGGTTTGTAACATTTTTTCATAATGACTCAACATTGGTAATTATTCATTAATGGGTATAAGGTCCAACTTTGAATTGATCATGAGCATTGGGTCAATGTTGTGAGCCGATGTTGGCATTTGGCACCACCATCTATAAATGAAGCAAAGTAATTTGTTTTATTTTATTTGTCATGCTGAAATCTCCCAAACCACGACCCTTCATGATGTGCTCTTGGTATTTTCAGGAAGACCTTGATGAATAAGGGTGCATCAACTTGGTTTAAGACAATTTGAACATATAGTGTGGGAGCTATTGATTATTGAATCATTTTTTTTCAATAAAAATAAATAAAATTGAAACTGAAAACTATATTGGAATTTGGGGATTGTTGGAAAACCTTAGTCAAATTTAGTAAAGTTAATTTCACAATTTTCAGAACTAAGGTGTGGAAGATATTGCTTTTTGAGTGGATTTTGCTTTTGAAAATTCAGACAAATTGCAAAAATTGGGTTTGGAAGGAAAAGTCACTCGGCCCTCAATGTGTTCACACTTGGGCCAACGGCACATGCTACACTTATCAATGAAAATGATGTTAACAAAATCAAATCACTTAGGCCTAAAAATATTGCTCATATACAATTAGCCTTAAAATATTTCTAAGGCTTCAATAATGATTTCATAACTAAAGACAAACAATTTATTTTCAATGTGAGACATAAATATTTGATACACATTGCATTAAAAAAAAAAAAAATCAAGAATGTCAACCATTTGTAAAAAAAAAGGGTTCATTTTTATGGAAGTTGCCATTAAAATGCGTTTATAGTGTTGGGTTTTAAACACCTATTCAAAACCTACAAAAATAATACAACATAAAAGTTAGTAAGGCAATTTTACAAGTTTGTACATTGTTTTGTTTTCAATTTTTTAAAGTAAGATAAACTGGTGAGCATCATAAGGTAGATTTAACATCTATTGGTGATAGCTTTAAGAAAATTATCCAAAGTTCTCTCCAACAACATCAAAGTGTGAGAGCCTTATGAGGGCAGTTGAAAAGTGATGACAAATTTTCAAAAATCAGATTTTCCTCCTTTTTTTTTTAAATGATTTTTTTGTTACAAAATCTAAGCATTTGCAACAATTGTTTTTCCCTTTCTTTTGGTCATTGTAGTGCAAAATTTCCCAACACAAAAGAATCATTGGTTTGTACCACACATTAACTTTTAAGACACTAAAATAATGGAAAACCCATAATATCTCCTTGAAAGTTTTCCACGGATTTCATTATGATTCAGAAAAAAATTAAAGCAACTCTAAAAATCTCCATGATGGATAAAAAATAATAATGCTAGTATTTAATCCATTACGATTTTTTCAAAAACATTCATGGATTCAGTTCTCCAAACGTAGATAAAGAAAATAATAATGGATGTATTACATAGTTTAATGAGGAGATGTGAAGATTCATTTGTTTGTGAACCATGAACTATTATGCTTTCATTTTAAGACTTGTAGTTACTAAGTGTTACTACAGATAATGCCTAACAACATGATTACATGTGTAAAGTTTGTGATTTCAAGTATACTTTGTGATACTCATGGTATGTTTCAATAAAGATATTCATATGAATAACATGTTGAAAGAAAAATACATTTATCAAAAGACATACCAAACTCGCATGAAATTTCACAAAATGTTTATATTACTCCTATAAGAAAACACACACGTATGTGCACGCACATGTTCAACAACAACTATATTTCCATTGTTCACATTCGAAGCTTCAGTTTCCACAAAAAATACATATCAAATTGAAGCGAAATGAGAGTGGTCATGCACATTGGTCACAAAAAGTGCCAGACCTTCACCTTTCTCATAACTTGCAGTGACAAGCTGGCCATGACTAACCCAATTACTTCATCAGCTCCCAACTGTGGGTGTAGATAAGTACATAATAGGATTTGCCAAATTTCAGGCAAACAATTATACAAAATCTGTGTTCTGAGTGTTGTCACATTCCAGAAGCAATGTGAAGACTCAGTCATAATGTGAGCTAGCTTCAGTTTCAACAAAACATTTGAAAATGGTTAACCTTGAATAGTTATGTATGTTCCAAGGTTCATATTTAGCAATTTACAACCTATCCTTCCAAACAAGCCCAAAATGGTGATTTTGGATCAAATTTCTTAAGTACACTCCATAACTTAGCAGCAATCAACTGTAAGACGACCTGACTTGTTTAGCTTCCACATGATATACAATCTTCCTTGTTCTCTAGTGAACAAATCATCTGCACCGTTTTAAGCTCCTGATCTGTTGTCTCTGTTGCAACAGATTTCTTCTGCAACAAAGCACAGTTGATTCAGTCCTTCAACCTTAACAGTCTCAGATGTTTTGTCTGTTGAAATGATAAGTGTGAACCTGTGTGCAAGGCATGGTCAGACTAGCAATGAATAATACTTGGCATGTTTTATCTACAGTTTTCTTGGCAATACTGCATATGGTATCTTAGTTGATGGGGACAGACACCCTTACCTTGATCTCACTTGAATCCACAGTAAACTGAATTGCATCTGCAGCTGCTTGTGATCGCAAGTAGTACATGCCAGTTTTCAGCCCCTGGGGATGCAGTCAAATGATAGTCAGATATTGCAAGACTCTTCAAATGCTTCCAAAACGAAATCTTCACATGAAAATGAGAGCATACACAATTGCCAGCCATATATATTACCTTTGACCATGTATGGAAATGAAGGGATGTGAGTTTTCCGAAGTTGGGTTGGTCCATGTGGATGTTAAGACTCTGGCTCTGGTCAATGTAAGCTCCTCGATCAGCAGCCATGTCAACGAGTGACCTTTGCTTGATTTCCCACACAGTCCTGTTAAGTAATCAAGAGGGGTTTTTGACAAGATGTTAAATCAAAATTGAAATGAAAATAAGATTCTTTTCAAATCTGACCACAGTAATTTAAAATAAAATCACATTATAAAGACTTACCTGTAAATGCTCTTGAGCTCTTCAGGGATCCCTTCAATCTTTTGAATGGAACCATTATGATATATGACTTGATTTTTGAGCTCTGGAGTCCATAAGCCCATGTTTGTCAGATCACTCAGCAAATGTTTGTTCACCACCACAAATTCACCACTGGTCATCACAAGAAGACAGAAGTTAGTATGAAGTCTCATGGAAGCTCAAGTAGCAGAAGGCAACATCTGTGAAATTGAACAAGTTTCAACTTTACTGAGACACAGGCAAAGATGAGAGAACCTCAACACCCGCCGACTGTAAATGTTTGAGGTGTAAGGCTCAAAGCACTCATTGTTGCCCAAAATTTGACTGGTTGATGCTGTTGGCATAGGAGCCACAAGAAGGGAATTTCTCACACCATTCTTCCTAATCTTTTCTCTTAGTGTCGACCAGTCCCAGAGACTGGAGGGCTCCACATTCCACATATCTGGCTGCAAAATACCCTGCAGACAAAGGAAAGAATAGTGGGCAATAATACAAAGTAGCATACAGAACCAAAAGATTTCTTTTTCATAATCTTCCTTCCACTAAAGACATAAAAACCGTTAAGAATCCTGGGATTGGAGGGAAAATTTGTAAATACCTTGCTAACAGGGCTCCCAGGATAGGTCTCATAGACACCCTCCTCTGCTGCTAAGTCAGCTGAGGTTCTAAGGGCATGATAATAGATTGTCTCAAATACCTCTTTGTTGAGTTTCTGGGCCTGCAAATTTTGCATTGAAACTTCAGAACTGCATATAGTAAGCTTTTTACATCCATAGGAGTATACTTCAATGGTCATCTTCATATCAGTTAACTAGTTTTCTCTTTGCCACATTCTCACACCAATGACACTCACCTTGGCAGAGTCGAAAGGCAATCCAAGCAAGATAAAAGCATCAGCTAGACCCTGCACACCAATACCAATGGGTCTGTGGCGAAGATTTGAGCGCTTGGCCGTCTCTACTGGGTAATAGTTAACATCAATTATTCTGTTCAGGTTCCGTGTCACCAACTCAGTGATCTGCACAAGTTATAGAAGGCATCACTACAAGCAATTCACAAATCCAAGGACAGAAAGCTTCAGAACATTCTTATCTACAGTGGTCCAATAGAAGTCCTGTACTCGAGACACAAAGCTCAGAAATCATCTTATAATGACAAATGCATACCTCTCCAAGCTTCTCAAAGTCAAAAAAGCGATTACTGTATCCTTTGCTGCCCATGAGTTTGGTTGGATGAGATTCTAAAGGAACTCCCTGTGACATGCCAACTTGAAATCAACCTTGGTACTGAGCTTCAGAATCTTTTACATAATCAGTACTATTTTTAGGAGCAAATGTATGTATACGTCAACAGCAAGCATGTGCTACATACTACAAAAAATTAAAAACACTTGGGTATGTGTCAGGAGCGAGCAGCAGGAAACATTACTTCAACATGAAAGGCCTCACCTTCTCCCGGACAAAGCGTGGGAGAGCGATGGAGGCAAGGTTGCATACTGCTGTTTCCTCTGGGCTAGAAAATTCCACAATCTCCGTGCACAAATTAGAAGACTTGATAGTACCAAGGTTCTGTTGATTGCTTTTCCCGTTGCATGCATCCTGGGATTGACACACCCAATCAATAAGGTTCCACAAGTGCTCTCAAATTCCAAATAACAAAGTTTTCAGTTTCTGCATCACCTGGCTGTTGCCACTTCAAATAACCAGGTGAGCATAATATTCAGGCAATTCAAAAAAGATGCTGCATACCTTGAACAGCATGTAGGGATTTCCAGTCTCAATTTGAGCCTCCAATACTGCAAACCATAACTTTTGAGCTTCAACCACCCTCTTGGCCTTACCCTGTGTACAAGGTACAATGGGTCAGATACCTCTGAAAGGAACATTCCAGTCCCATAATGCAGAAACCCTGAATGCAAGGCATCTCATTCAGGCTGAGAGAGAGATTGCACCTCATTCTCATACTTGACATAGAGGTTCTCAAATTCATCACCCCAACAGTCTGCCAACCCCCGAGCTTCATTGGGACAGAAGAGAGACCATGTACCATTCTCTTGGACACGCTTCATGAAGAGATCAGGAATCCAAAGTCCATAGAACAAGTCACGAGCCCTACTCTCCTCCTGCAAAAACATGTACTACTCAGAAGTCAAGAAAAAAATAATGTTTGAACAATGATATGATTACAGATGCACAATTAGGGAGAATGCAAAATCCATGATACATTACCTTGCCATGGTTCTTCCTGAGCTCCAACCAATCAAAGATATCAGCATGCCAAGGCTCCAAGTACACTGCAAATGCACCTGCACTTACACCAATAATGCTGACCACATTCAATACTCAAGCAACAAAACAATAGCCAGAACTACAGGTTTTGACAACATTAATGCATTGGGATCATGTTGTAAAATTCAACTTAATGCAAAAGTTAACAAACCTCACCCTTCCTCTTGCCACCGCCTTGGTCAACATAGCGAGCTGTGTCATTGAACACTCGGAGCATTGGGATGATACCATTAGATGTGCCATTTGTTCCACAGATGTAGCTGTTTGTGGCACGGATGCAGTGTGCTGATAACCCAATGCCCCCAGCAGACTTACTGATAACTGCACATTCTTTAAGTGTATCATATATGCCCTCGATGCTGTCCTCTTTCATGCAAACCAGAAAACAGCTGCTGAGCTGCAGAGGCCAAAGAGAAGTGCATTTAGATAAATACAAGTTCAGCATTGGGAGCAAATCCATGTGAATGGAGATTAGAGGAAATGGATCCAACCTGAGGCCTTGCAGTTCCAGCATTGAAGAGTGTAGGTGACGCATGAGTGAACCAGCGCTGGGACATAGTATGGTAAGTTTTAAGAGCAGCTTCGATATCATCTTTGTGGATGCCAATAGACACACGCATCAGCATGTGCTGAGGTCTTTCCACAACTTGTCCATTGACTTTGAGAAGGTAAGACCGCTCCAAGGTTTTGAAACCAAAGTAATCATAATCAAAGTCCCTATCATAGATTATTTCACTGTCCAGCCGTGCTGCATTCTGAGGAAATGATGCAGGAATTTTTTTTAGATGTCATATTGCTCAAACTGATCTCACACATTTCCTCACTTCTGAAATCCATACAAAAGACATCTGGACTCATGAGACATATCCTTATAATGTGTCCTGATAGTACAAACCACAAGAGCATTTGCCCTGCAGATGTCTAAATGCAGTCCCTGATCTATTTTGATAATGTCACACCTGAATTTAACAGTTAAATCTAAGCTCAGCTCTTTTACAAAGAGTCACAGAACTATATAATTTCCATACCTTCATGATCACCTCATAAACATCATCAGCATAAAGTGGCGCTTTCAGATTTGACTCGCCATTCACATGGAAATACATTTCCTTGACTCTGAAGAAACAGGGGAACCACAATTCAGTACAAGAGCACCTGCCTCTCTGAAAGCGTTGAAATACTCCGGTTAACATATATCGAAAGAAAATGGATTTGATAAGCACAGCTTTAGTCAAGCATTCGATAACACGGAGAGCTGCAAAGACGTGGGACAGAACGCATACGTCTCAGAGAAAGACTTCTTGGTGTTTTTGTGGAGATTAGACACAGCAATCCTAGCTGCAAGCTGCACGCACACCAGGAGAATTGGATAAAGGTAAAGCACTAAGCAAGCAGCACATAGCGACCCCACAAAAAGAGACGATACTAAACATCCAGAAGCGGGAGAGATGAGAAGCCAGAGTCAGGAAGAAAAAAAAGCAGGAAAAAAAAGGTGGGGGGGAGAAATTACGATCGCATAATCCGGATGGTTTGTGGTCATGGCCGCTGCAGTCTCGGCTGCGAGTTCGTCGAGCTGGCTGGTGGTGACGCCCTTGTAAACCCCCATGCAGACTTTCTGAGCAACGATCACCGGATCACAATGCTCCGGGTTCAAGCCATAGCTCAGTTTCTTGAGCCGTGCCGTGATCTTATCAAAGTGAACGGACTCCTGCTTGCCATCTCGCTTAATGACATACATGTTGCAACTCTTCTTTAAGCTCTCTCTCTCTCTCTCCCTTCTTGTACTCTCCACAAATCCAACGGCAAAAAATCAAAATGAAACAGAACAAAGGATCTCAACGGCGACTGGAAGAAGAACGATATTGATTCTTGAGAATCAATGTGAGAGACAACAGACGAACAACACGAGCTCGTCTGCTTGCGAAAGGAGTTCGAAGGCGATGGCACACGCACGCTTGGGTTCCCGCGCTGCTAAACCGCAGCTGCAAAACAAACCCCCGCCTTCCTTTCCCGCGTATTTTGTCTGCAAAGAGCATTACGCCGGTGTGGAACCGTCTTCCTCCCCGTTTTTCATCAGCAGATTCCCAGGAACGCAGAATGTCCTCACCGTTGGTCGTCGTTCGTTCGTCGCTTTTTCTCGCTCTCTCGTGGACAGACATGTCGGCTGATAACCTTGGTCGAGAATCCGTGTATCTTTGAGCAGCTGAAAGAGTTTTGGATACTCGGAGTGACATAGTTTGATGGAGAATTTGTGGATCTTTGAACAGCTTGAAGAATTTTTCGATACTCGGATTGAGTGAGTTGTTTGATGGAGAATTTTTGGACAAAGAAATTCGCGGATTCAACAGTTTGATGCCAGCAGCATCTATGGATCTTTCAGGAGCGGAAGCAGTTTGCAAAGTCTGTCTGTCTTCAACGGACCCTATTTTGTTTGAAGAAGGAATTGGAGATCAGACAACTTGGGATCAGGGTACTTACAGGATTGAGAACATCAAATTGGCACAGAGCTGGTGTGCTAGAGAGCAGCACTCTTTCGACTCTCGCGAGAAGGGCGAGATCTTCTCTCAAGAAGAATTATGCACTGGGAACCTTCAATCTACTGTCAGAAATTGAGAGTCATCCTTGTTTCTCCTTGTGCAACCAAGGTATAAAAATCTCGTGTTGTTTGTGACTTTGGTAGCAAAATTCTTCGAATTCATGGCATTTGTAAAGACTATAGTAAACATACAAGCACATTTGATCAAGGGGGTGTGATCAAGGAGCAAGTGGTATGGTGAGCCCTATTCTCAAACATCCGGGCATTTGATACAAAAGTCCATTTGTGCAATTGTTGTGATACCACCAAATGGTGACAACAAGGTGTTGAGTAGACCTTGTGGTGGGGGACTTGTGTTGAAGAGACCTTGCTATACCACCAAATAGTGCCAACAAAGCAATGGGTTTAGCAATTCTTGAATGCATTCGACCTTGCACTTTGCTCTTTGTTTGCTACATTCAAATATCCCTAACTTGTGGGTTTCACCCATCATAAAGCACGAGTGGAATGTTTATCATGAACCTGAACATACCTAAATCACAAGTTGGAAGAGGAGAAGGTTCTTATGTACCCACTCCTTAAGAGTGAGAGGAATGTTATGTTGTGGTTTCCCACTTTTAAAGGAATAGATCATCCCTCCCACTCTTAAGGAGTAGATGTATAAATCCTCCTCTTTTCTAAGAGTGATATTCATGAATACAAGGTGCCTTTCAAATACATGGGGTGATTTCTTTGAGTGATAACTAGCAATGGAAGGAGGATTCGAAGCTCTTGTTCCCTCTTGGATGCACATAACAATCGTAATACCCTCTAAAAGAAGAGTGATTCTTTTTTTATATTGATCTCTACATCCTAGACCAAAAGCAAAGCTCCAAATCCTTTCCAGGCAATGTTGTATTTCTTTATAATCAATCCTATAAGATCATTGCAATATTGTCAAGTCTTGTGCTCCTTAGGTGAAATGAAGTTTGAACTAAAGTGTCAATGGTTTTGTGCTAAACACATTTTCATAATAACTAGCCAGCTATGCAGTTGGGCTTTGGCAAGGTGCATTGTATCAAAATGGTTTTGAAGATCATATGATAATTATATGGAAGCTTTTGTGGTTTGAATTCAAATATGTGTGGTAGTATATATGTGCAAAGTAATGCATAAAACATTTGAGTAGTTTGAAACGGTCACATATTTTTTTGGACTTTTAAATTTGCAAATCTATTGTATAATAAGTAAATTTGGACTTTGATTTCAATGAAATTATTTAAAATTTCCAATCATTTGAGTTGATTGAACATATTGTATATGACATTTGAAAATCAATATTTTCAAAAGAAACAAATTTCAAATATGCATTCTAACATTAAATGTCTTTAAAAGTCCATATTAAACATAAACCAAAAATTATAAGATAATTCTTAAACAATATATTTGTATTATCAATATTGAAAAATGGTTTGAAATCATGAAAAAAAATTCATCCATTCTTTATGGTGGACTACATCATCGATTGAAATGTGCCCTAACATGTCATGTGTTATCATGTGTCATGTTCTATTACGCATAAATCGGGTTTCCTCTTTAGTCCATGTAATAACATTTTCATTCTTTGAATAAATTAACGAATGTACACATTGTGTTCATATGAACATTGATTTAATCTAGTTTTTGAGTTTCATTTGTCATTTTATGGTGGCACACATTATAATATATGTTTTTGTCAATCATTTCAACCACTTATGCAATACCACAATACCTAGGCAAATTTGACATTAATTATATTATCCTCAAAAAATTAAAATTTATCGAAAAAATATATTTTGAAAAAAAATAAAATTTATAATGGAAAATTTGGATTATATCATTTGTTGAAATGGAATTCCAAAAATAAATTGATTATTTAACAAACATGTGTTAAATTGGCCAATGTATTTCTGTAATCATCAAACTAACATGCTACATGCCATTCCCATACCCTAAATCCTATGATAAGTGAATTGTTGGACCTAAGGTAGCTTATTGTTTAAAGTTTAAATCTCACAATGTTCCTATTAGTGTAGAAATATGCCTTCTTCTAACAACTAGTCTTGTATCTTGGTAATGTCCAATATCCACGTAGATGTATTGAACCCTCATAATTTAATGCATTGATCAATATCATACATTGTCTTGTAAACAAATTGTTGGGATTATGGTAGCCTATATTTGATGTATTGGCATTAATGTCACCATTAGCACCACATGGTTCCTCCCATTGTGAACAATTATTGTTGATTATATTATTCAATTTTGATTCTATCAACCTCTTTGAAAGTGTTTTTAAAACATGTGTGACATGAAACCTTTCAAATTTCTAATGATTATCCCATGAATCTTTTAATATGCCTTCTTTGAACAACCAAAATCATTTTTTTTTCATGTTCAACATCTAGCTAATTTATTAAATGGTCACAATTTAATGTGTTGTTCTAGCAACTTTTGATGTAATTTAATTGATTTCTTGGAAGTAAGTTTACATTTAAAGTTGTTTTTTTTTTTAACGTTTGGATCATTGATTTGTCCAAATTCACCTTGCAACATGTGGATTGGCTAAATGATGAATTTGGTTTTACCACTAAGTGCCATAGTTATATTGCAAGAAGCAACCAATGTTAATCCTTGTTTCAAACTCTTTTTTGATTCCCTACCTAGATATGAAATTAACGAATGATTTTTTTTTGGAAACACCATTGCTAATTAAGGAACAAAATTTTTTTAGGTTTAAAGTAAAAGTGGATATCATTGTGCCTCTTCAATAGTTTTTTGGTCAAAGAATTTTCTCTTAGCCTAAATTGTGAATTTTTGTATTAGTTAATCATACATTAGTTTGTGACCAAACTTGTAATTTAAGGGATTATTTTATATACAACTATTTATTTTTTTACTTTTTGCATGGATAATATGTTAAACATAAAATTAGCCTATCCTAACAACTTCAACCTGGGCCACTCCCCCCTAGGACATCCAAAGGGGTGTCACAGTAGAAACTCAGCCCCCTCTTTTCTTGCATTTTTTTCTTCTCTGAACATGGTTTTCCTACTACTACCTTGTTCAATCTAGTCTTTTTTTCTCTGAACATAGTTCTCTTACTATTACCTTGTTCAATCCAATCCTTAGAATGAATTTCCTTTCCACCAAGCTCTTACCTTGCTTGAAATACTACTATCCTATTTACTAGTGACCTTCTTTTTTTCACCTACTTCTACTCACAACCTTCTTAACCATAGAAAACCTTCACATTGCTTGAGAAAAAACTTTTCCTATCTTTTTCTACCTTCTTCTAAGGGGTACCTTTACTCATTTCCCACTTCCCAGGTCAACCCCTTTTTCCACCTACTCATCTTGCTTTTCTACCAAGCCTATCTTAAGATCCATGTACCTTCCACCCTCGCCTTTGAATAGAGTGCCCACCAAAACCATCTAGCAGCCACTAACACCACCATTAATGGTTCCACTTCCAAATCCTCTTGTTATTGGGATAGATGTGCTTGGTCAACCCAACCTCTCATGATGTAGCAACCTCCTCCTGGGCGTGTACCTCTTGAGGACATACCTAGTTTCTGAAGCCTTCACATTATTCATCATCAACCTTCACTCCCTTCTCACTACCTCAAACCCCATTCATCATTCAGAAGAATGAAAGTGGTCAACAAGTTGTAGGAAGAAAGAAAGTTGTTATTTAACCATAAACCTAATATTTAACATCTTTTTATCTAGAACCCCTTATTTGGGAGGCTTATTTAGTTGAAGCCATGAGAAAATAACCATGTCTTAACTTAACCCAATGACCTTATCCTCCCCCCTTCTTATCTTATCCAAGCTACCAATCCCTAGCAATCCATCTTGGTTAAGATCCTCCTATTACAATAGTTCATGGAACTCCGACTAAAACCCCAAAATTTTGTTAGTTGAATCGGGTTAAGCTATTAGCGCCCAACATAATCTATAGAGATTGATTTTTTGGATGTCTTCCTTCAAATTTGTTATTTTGTTAAATGCATGAAGAATATAACACATATGAGATCTTATGGACTTATAAAAAGTTATGGTATGTGTAATTTGAATTAAGATAATATGGAATGGATTTAGAAAGAATTTTGGACATCACATCCCTAGACTTGTTTGTGAGTCAAGATGACAAGGTTAGTGTGATTTTTGTTAATAGTTTGTTTGGTTTGTAATGTTACTGAAAAAAAAATTTGTCTTTCAGGAACTGTTGAAGGAAAAGGCCATTGCACCTTTTTCAAAATGGGAGAAAGAATTGCTTAAGATTAGATTTGATCCATGGTTCAAGGTTTGGGACACACTTCAACATCAATGCTTTTTTATGCATGGAACATCAACTTTGGTTTTTGAAACTCTAAATGTTAGAAAAGATTTATTATGATTCATGAAATGATTATAGGCTTTTGGTAACAATTCTTTGAACTCATTTCCCCTACTCTTTTATTGATAATAATCACCTTTTGTGATGTTGTCTTTATTTTAAGTCATCTAGTTTCGTAACTTTGCATATATGTTGTCTTGCAAAGTTTGTTCAATAATGAAAAATGAGCTTAGGTTTTTTGTACTTTTGTATTAAAACCAAATTTGCTAATCAAAACCAAATTATATTAGCATTAAGGTTTACATTTGATAATAGAAGCTATGGAGTTGGTTAACCATTCATACCTACGACAAAAAACCATGTGAAATGAGAAATGCAAAGTTTTAAATTTTGAACAACCATAATCATAAAAAATGAAGCATAGTGAAAACCTAGGAATAAGTAGATAAACAAATCACCATTTGACTTACCAAAAATTGATATTGTTGTAGGAGGTAGACTTTTGGGCTTGGTTTCATCCTTGGTTGCACTTAACATCCAACAAATAATGGGTTCTCACAATTGCATTTCTATGATTGTAACAATTTTTTTTGATGCTATTGACAATTACCTTTTGCCAACGGGGCATCAAAATTATGGCAATCCTTAACATATACATATTTGGTGGTTACAAAGTTTGGGGAATTTGAGAACATAAAGTAGAAAGAAAATTGTACATAGGTTTCCCAGCTTTCAATTAAAATAACTACATGGGGGTTGTTATTATAAAGCCCTAAAACATTTAAATTTGTGTTTATCATGCACAAGTGCAACATGATGATTGTGCTTCTATTGTAGTTATAAAAATACTAGCATCATGTGTTGTTTCCACTTAATTTTACTTATTTATGAGCATATAGGTGGTGATAGCAATGAAAGATGGATTGGTCATAGATTGTGATATTATTGAGAACATTTGGGACCATGCTATGATGTAAGCATTGCATTTGTATGGAATGATTCTATTAGTGAATGGTTACAAATAAAAAACCTGCCAACAAAATGAGTTTTTAAATTATCACTTTTAAGGTTTGAAACTTTGGTGCAAATTATGAGTGATATGGGGATGTGCTTTGGAGTCATGGAAGTTGATTAATCTTCTAATAACATATTTTGAAAGAGATAAGTGCCACAATTGAGTGGTTGGTAAAAATTTGCATATGGACTATTTAATATCAAGGTGTGTTAAAATGGATTTTTCAAGTGGTGGCTTTAAATGACTTCCATATATATCTTCCCATATTTCTTCATTTGCGTACAAATGACTTCTAGTCAATGGGGTGACAAATCTAGCTCACAAAATAATAAATATTTTGAACATTATAATGCCAAATCAATAATATTACACACCCTTTCTTTTTA
>Ga0116227_10000864_pt1 | contig 63481 bp, 28 predicted proteins | sample S1TSphgellanicum_FD_89693 | JGI IMG/M metagenome (GOLD analysis project Ga0116227, IMG submission 89693) | Host-associated microbial communities from peat moss isolated from Minnesota, USA - S1T2_Fb - Sphagnum magellanicum MG | ecosystem: Host-associated > Plants > Peat moss > Unclassified...
CTCGACCCTCTACCCCTTTCTAGAGTTGGAAGCCGGGAGCGTGCTACCAAGTTCAACTTTCCGCAACTTGACTTTGTGAAACCCTCAAGTGTGTTTCACCCCGTGACTTGGGAGCGCGTCAAGGTCTAAAAATGATGAAATCACCTCCAAGAAATCCCATGAATCAACAACTTGACCAATAGTACGAAGAGCTTGCCCCAATTTCCCTAATATGTTTAGTTTTGGTTTTTTTGAAAATTTCTTCCCCAAAATAATTCAATTTCAATGAGTATTGCATTGTAGGTCTACACATTATGAAAATTCCTCGTGCACCTCTACTCATTGAGGGTTTTTCAATGGTAACAAGAATGTAGTGCAAGGCACTATGATTTGGGAGATCTCAATGCGACAACAAAACAAACTACCTTCTTTAATAGATAGATATGACAGATGCAATTGTTCTTGGTTTGAGTCTGGGGGTGTAACTTGCACCACTTTTGCGTGATTTGCACCACTTGTATGAAATGCACCAAATTATAGTCACATCAAAAATAAAACAAATAGAGCCAAGAGAAGAAGGGAGTAAAAGAAGGAAGAATGGAAGTCTTCCTTGGGCTAATGGTTATTGAACTAGAACCATGTATGAGGTCCAAATATCACTCACCTCACCCTCACCATATGCCCTTTAATTGTTCATCCCTCACACTTTGCCCCCATTGGAAACCGAGTATGAGTTATGACTCAATTGTGGATGAACTGCAACTGAACATCCATAACTGAGTTACCAAGGCTCCACCTTGTTAACCTTTTGTGTAAACCCTCCCACTTCCTCCTAACACTAGTTAAATAACTACTTATGTAACTGGGTAAGTACTGTAGTAGGCAAGTAGGTAGCAAATGCTAGTGGTTACTATGTAGGTAGCTAGGAACATTGAGCCTCTTGGTGGCTATTTACACATTTGGATGGTTGGTACATAGCTAACCACTATGGTTAGCTAAGGGACTTCAATACAATGAAAAATGGTTTCTTGTCCATAGACCATCCATCCCGTATGTATGGTGCTGGTGGGTACTGGTTCATTCTGGCCCACGTTTCTCCTGTTGATTCTCTTCTAAGTTCAATTGTGGGTGTTCTGCATGAATATACAAAATTAACTCAGGTTAATGTTAATTGCTCACATTGACCCATGATGAGTCAACTAAAAATGAAGCATAAAAATTGGGGATAGTTTCATAATGTCAATAGGCGCTATTTAGTATAGTCATGGTGGGCATTGATTGGTGCAAAGAGCAAACTTGGGTGCCATCACACTATATACATAGCTAGCTAGCTACAACCAGATCCCATCAGAACTATCCCAAAAGTTTTGTAGAGAATTGTTATCAATTAATGTTAAGTCTATCTTGAGATGCTGGCTAGAAAAAACCTTTGTTTTGAGGTTGTTGGAAATCATCCATGAAATATGATGATGGCCATAGTGAACCAGCACCCACCAGTGCTCCATGTAGGATGAATGGTAAGTGATCAGCAAACAATTTTCTGTTGGGTTCTAGTTCCCTATCTAACCATGGTGGTTAGCTTAGTTGCTTTTCTTTTCTTTTTTTCTACTTACTTACAAACAACCCACAAGCAGGTTGTTGTTAGCAGATGGGTAGTAAAAACAGCCCTTACCTATGTATAAACAATCTATGTAGCTAGTAGTTACCTATTTTCTTACCTATCTACCTATGTATGAGACCTATATGTTTCCTACAGAATTGGTTACCAATGTGAAACCAAATATTAACTTAGTTGAGGTTCATCCACAACTGAGTAATAACAGGCATCCAGTATGGTGCACTGGTGGGTGTTGGTTCATTATGGTCAAAATATGACCACCATGACTTATGAAGGACTAGTGAGAATAGGTTTGTGTTGGATTCCCTCCCTCTCCTCTCCCAGCTATTAAGCTACATGTTGGAGTGCAAGACTTGTTCAGGAGGAGAGTTGATTTTAGTGTGATCTAGAAAATGGCATTAAATAGCAATTTCACTATATTGGTCCAAGTGTAACCAAAAAGAAGGGTGTAGAAAGAAGAATCTGTTGTGCAAGACTAACTCATAGTAGAAACACAACTCTTGGAAATCTAAACACCATTAATTCCAACAAATTACATTACCAAGACTACAGACCTAGTGCTATCAGAAATTCCATTGTTGCTATTGAACTGTTGGAACAAAGTTCAATGTTCTATGTGTCAATTGCCAATTGGTACACACATGGTAATCTCTCCTTAACTTGTCTTAATGGTAGCAAACAATTGGACCATGTACATAACTATACATTAAAAGTCTAAAATCTACTGAGGTATAGCTTGAAGTTAAAACCCTCAATGTTCGGTCAGTCCATGTCAGCTATTAACCCCTCTCCAACAAATGCAACAATGCAAAGAAACATTAAGTTCCTTATATGATAAACCCTAATCTCGAAGATTCTTGAATTCAAAGTCCAAACCCAAGTACTAGTGACATATACTAGGTTGACTTAAAATCATTCAGGAAGGACATTTTTTGGGTGTAAATTTGGACTACATATATGTTTATATTAACTTCCCATTTCTATTTTCATTCCTTTCATTTTGCCCAACCCAAGGACACCCCAATTGAGGCTTCTAGTGTTCACTCAAATATCTGACCTACGACATGGATTAAAGAGAAATTCAACAAATATCTATAGTACCCAATTCAAATTTATATTGATCCTCTACATGCTCCTTTCTCTACAGTTTGTACTTTCTCCCTTTTGTCATCAATCTTCAACATCAACCCCTTATAGAATCTATTCCTACCAAGGATACATTACTTGTCATAGTGTAGTCACTAACGCAACAAAAATCAAATACAACAACTACTAATCATGACAAGTAAAATTTACCATCTCTTGAAACTAATCATGAAAGAAGAAAAACCTACTTGCATTATTTCCGAATTCCCCTTCTTATTTTGCCTTCCATTATCATACTCTCTAAGCCTCCATTCAATGCCGCAACTTCCTCAACCATCCATAGCTCGGCGTCAATTAGTTCTACATAATACATAAACAAACTTGACTTCCTACCCATCTTCACAAGCTTTCTTGAAACAATTATTGTTGCAGCTATCTTAGAGAAATAAACAGTGATGAAATAATTTTCATAGTTAACATGCAAAAAGTTGACGGCCACTAAAAACAAAAATTAAAACCGTAAAAACTTGTTATGTTGACACGAGAATATTATCCAATTCACTTCCTGTTAGATCACACAAACTACTTTTTAAAACCCTAAACCCTTTAACTTATTTTTAAATGATTTGATGCAATTGATTGATCAAGAGCTCAAATTTTATACATTCAATTTGAAATGAAATTGGGAGTGACAATAACTATGTTAACAAAAGAAAAAGGTGATTTAAACAAGATCACGGAGGAACTCCAAAGCAATTCAAAATGAAGTTTTTCAGAGAGCTTAAAGTTTTAGTTTTGGTGTGCAAATTTCTGTGCTTGAGTTCTGACTTGAGTTTTGACAAAGGCCCAAGGTTTAATGATATATTGTTGTGTTTCATTGTAGTGGTTTGGTGTGCACACTTTAATAATTGAGAGTGTCATGAAAGAAATGATAGTTTGAAAAGTGATACGTGCTCATTTTAGCTAGTTTGCCATAACTTGAGGGAATACTTCAAACAATTTAACAACGTTGAAAGAGGGGAAACCTTGGGCTTTTGTGAATTGCAAGGTACCTATTTGAGTTTTTAATGTTCCTCACTTCTTCTGAAAATGTTGTTTCCTTTTCCTAAAAGTTTGCGATTTTGTAAACTAGCATGAACCCATGACCTTGTTCACCGATGAAATGGCCCCAAAAACTCGACCGCATTCCATAATATCTTGAGACTACTAGGATACAACAATTTGTACAATTGTAATTTAGGATTGTGAGTGATTTCAAGAATGACACAAAAATGTATTTCATAGGTCAAATGCAAGGTTTGGCTTGGAATGAGGCCAAAGACAATGCAGCACAAACCCACACAAAGTCAATGTGTTTGGAAATAAAGGGAAAGAACTCTTAACACTTTAAACATGAATTTTCATTTTTAAAATTGGAATTATTGTGGAGTTTTAAATGTTCAAAATGAGATTGGAAGGATCAACCTTTAGATTGAATGATATCCAATTTATTGGAAAAATCTCAAAAAGAGTTGCAAGAGAATGTTGTTAGAATCCCAAAACAATCTTCAAACAATGATTTCAAAATTCAAAACAAGTGCATTCAATTAATTTAGAGGGTAATTAGGGGAAAGTGATTTCTCGTTGAGGAACTTAACATGACTTTGAAAAGTTTTTGATGCATGTGATAGGAAATATTTTCACATGTACCATTTGGTTTAATTTCCTATGAGTTGTGCAACTTTGCATTCATGAAACAATAAATTCTCAATTTTGGGATTATAGTTTGAAAGCACTATGATTTTTTTCATCTCAATGTAGGTCTCATGGGGAGATAAACTATATATTACCTTGAGAACATTGTTTTGTGTATTGATTTAGGCCATGATGAATTCCATGTGACTTCATGATCCAATTTTGGCTCCAATTGCACTTAGTGTCTTCTTTGTGTATGTTGTATGTTTCATGTGAATGAAAATTTCTATGAAACATTTCAATTTATCTTGGAATCATCCCATAGTTCTAGCTACCTTGATCTTGACACATAGACCAACATGTGCCCTAGGTTTCCAACATTTTGTTATTGCAAAATCAAGAATTATTATTATCTATCAATTGACAATCTAAAAATGTTTCAACCAAAACCTAAGTGGTAGTTTAAAATTTGGGATTTTGATTAACTCATCATTTGGCCTTTTGGAATGTAAACCCATTTTTTCGTGGCAAGTCAAAACAAAACAAAATAGTTATATGGTTTTGGAAGGCATATTATAAGTATAACCTATTTGAGCTCCATGTTGCTATGCATTATTAGTGACAATCAATTATTTTAATTTAATTTTAATGTTTCCATATGGTTTTCAATAATTCATCATTGTTTATCTCAATGCTAAATTTAATTTAAATTAATATGAATTTCATGGACAACCATACAAAGGACTCCAAAAACTCCCCCATATATAAAATAGTTATATGGTTTTGGAAGGCATGTTATAAGTTATAACCTATTTATAGGTAGGCTATTTATAAGTACCAAACATTTGAATTTTTAGGATATTTTTTCACTTTTAAAAATATCTTTATATTGAATCACAAGTTTTGTTATTTTCATTGTTAATTGTTTTTAGTAATTGGTTGAATTGGTTGTCACCATTCATTGTGAGGTTAAAAGTGCAATTTTTGAATTGGGGATCAAACAATAACACTTTCAAAGGTTGACAATCAACACTTCAAAATTGAAATTTTTTTTGGTTGATCAACTTGTGATAGTTTGAAAGTTAAACTTTCTTTGCGATGTAGTTTGATTATGAATAGAAAGGTATCTAAATGAAATAATCGTCACAATTTTGGGGAAAGCCATGGAACACATAACTAGGATAATTAACTTGCCTTCATGATACCTTTCTAACATAAAAGATCATAACATCCATGAGAAATGATAGTTAGATTAATTCATTAATCATAAAAGATTGTTATGTCTCTCAAGGGCTTATTCACTTTATTATTAATAGTCCTGGTGGAAAAAAAAAATTCAATTCATTTGGAAGTAGGTGTCAAACATAAAATCTATTAACATATGTACTACATGATAAGATTGAGATATCTTTCAATGTGATTTTTGTCAAAAAAAAAGAAGGTGTTGGGTGCATCCACATTAATAGAAGCCATAACAAGTGTAACAAAAAGGTGTTTGGTTTTCATATTTTGGTGTCAAAAATGTTATTAATGTTGTAAATCTTTGATGTGCTCACATCACAATGGTTTTAATATATTATAAAAACAAATGGGTGTGATTTGGATTGAATCTACTAAGGATCAAATATTTAAAAACACTCATTGACATTGTAACCAATGTTTAAAAAATTTACAACAACTCCTATTTTTAGGTAGATTATTTAAACACATCATTTACATAATAATATAATTCAACAATGTCATAATAAAAATTTAATGATTTTTTCAATTTACAAAAGTGAAATATTTTAAAGATATTTTAGGATAAGCAATCATTTAAACACATAGGATTGGCTCTTGTTAGTTTGGATGCACCATGTTGTTTCCTTAAAAAATGAAGCTTTACATTCTTAACATTAACACCTAAATATTTAGCAAGCCCAATCTGGGCCACCTACCCCTAAGTCTACCTATTCTACCTAGATCCAAAAAAGCACATGTGGCACACAATGCCCACACAAGATGATTTATCCATGGAGTGCAATGTGAATCCCAAGCTTGCCAAAACTTGGAGCATGAGAAAAGGTAAGCGCAAAGCTTTAGACAAAACATCTTTAAAAATTCAAGCTTTACTTTGTGTTTGCTTACTAAAAATGAAGCAAAACATTAATGTCCTATTTTTCATTCTTGGAGTTGTTCATTTTGAGTCAATAATAGCTACACTATTGACATTGGTAACTTGTTAGTTGAAAATAAAAGCTTGTGTTTACCAAAGGCCAATCGTCGAGATTTCATGTTTTTTTTCTCAATAATTTTATTTGTGTTGGGCCTCATGTAAAGCTAGAATATTAGTTCAAGGAGCAACACTAATCTAATTTGATTGTATAACAAGTGTTGTTGGTTTTGGATGACATAAAATTAAATATAATGAAGAAACCAAAAGAAGCGATTTGGCCCAAACAACTAGGTCCCCAAAAAAAATCATTTTTGTTTAGTAATTACATTCCATGGTTGCTTGTGTGGGTTGATAGGGGGCATGAAATGAAACATGGGAGTTTCTCTTCAAAGCTCAATCACAATTTTTGTGAAAAATGGTGGCTAAACATTGGATAAACAACCTAGAGTTTTGGGGCTAATGCAAATTCCTAACAAACACCTTGAAGCAAAAAAGGATGAAACGGGGTTGGCAAGGGTTTGAAGGGAAATTGGAAGAGAACTTTAAAGCTCTTGGCAATGGTAGAGGGCCTTTACTTTTGTCATGAATTTTTATTTTAATTACATGTTTATATCCTAATTATCCTAAGTGAATTAGGGTAAATTACCTTCGAAACAAGTTTAATATGAACATGGTTTCAAATATTTTGTGTTTAGGATATAATTTCAAGTTCTGTGATCTAGTGATTTGAGATCCTAGAACAAAATGTGTTTTGTTTGCTTTGTAATTTTTGTGTGTTACGTAGTTTCATTTGTATATGATTTTTATGTTTTGATTTTCATTGTATGTTTTGGGCTTGGATTCTTGCATAGTTGCAAGTGAGCTTGTTTTGATTTGGATGGTAATCATTAAATTAAAATAATATTATGTTGTTTGATTTATGCATGTTGACATTGAGAGTTGTAAATGTCAACATAGGAACACACAACAACCTTCCTTAATAGATAGATATTAAGGTAAGTGTTTGGTTGTTTAGATGTGATCCCATCATAGTTGTAATCCTCCCAAAATGTTAGGCCCCTTCTTTATTTTTGATACCATCAAAAGCCCTTGACAAAATGGTGTGCATGTTTGTTATTTCACAATTTTCAAACCACTGGAGCAAAAATTGATTAAATTTAGGATGATTTTCACCTCTTTGAATAACTGATTTTTCATAGTTGGGTTTTTGTAAGAACTTTTGAAGTCAACCCTACTTCAATGGAAATGGTATTGAGATTGGTGACCTTATAAGTGGTTTAATATACTTGTTCCAATGGCACAAGGGCTGTCTACTGTGTATGGAAGGATAAACAGTTACAAAGACCCACTGGCTGGTGTTTTATATCACATGTTGGGAGAATTTCCTATAGTTGGATGGGAACTTGTCATTAGGTTGCCATGTCAAGGCTAACAAATGATCCCTAAACCCTAAGAGATGATACTTTGCTTGGAGCTATATAATGTTTGTATTAATATTCTCAATTTGTTTTTCTTGTGATCCTTAAATTTATACCATATTTTTTGTCATGTATTCCTTATGTTGTTCCCATAGTTCCCATGTGTCCCACAAAGGTATTTAAAAATATTATCCCATATGCTTTGGCAAATGTTTGCTAATGTTGTTTCTATAGTCCCATGTGTCTTGTGTCCCAATAGCACCTCACATTTTATCCCATATTCTTTGCCCAAATTCCTACTCTTTTGGCTTAGTTAATTGGGGACAAAGGGAAAAATAAAATGTGAATTCTATATTAGGAGTGTCCAAAATTTTTGAAACTTTTTGTGTGGTGATGGGCCATTCAAGAAGGCTCATCAACCCAAAAAGAAAGAAAGAAAGATGAAGTGGTTAAATTTGGATGCAACCCCAAATGTATGGTGGGGCACCATAAATATAACCACTCCCAATGGATGATAAATATCCCTTGACAAAACTGAAATACTCATGAGTTGTAACTTGTAATGATCAAGGTATATCTAGCTGCACAAAAATAGGGTGTGATAGTCTGCTTGCTTGGAGGACTTTCTACTCACCAGAAAGTGGAATGGACTTTAAAAAGATGTTCACACTAGACACACAAAATTCTAGCTCCCCTTCTGAAAGTCCAAATTGGCATCAAAAGTCTGTCAGACAACTGAAAACACAAAAGCCAAATCAGAATGCTACAAACTACACTACTAACTTTAGTGGTCTGCCTTCCTTCCTTCCTGCCCTCCCTCACCAAGACCAACAAACACCCACCAGAGTACCATCCAGGATAGATGGATGGATGGTTGGATGAATGGTATGTGAACAGGAAAAACTTTTCATGGATGATAGGATGGATGGATGTGAACAGAAAACACAACTTTCCATGGATGAGAAATAGTTTTTTTCATGGATGATAAAATGGATTTGTGAGTGGACAGGAAACACTATTTCATGGATTGATAGATGGATGATGATGTGTGGGCAGGAAAACAAAATTTCATTGGTATTCCTGTTCCATAGCCTAACCATCCCACATGCATCTGCCTAGCTAGCTAGTAACCACCAACAACTGCCTTACATACTGACCCGCCTACAAAGCTTGGTCAGGCTACAAAAGAAAAGGCTCAGCTCATGTGAACAGCATCTCTCTGCAGTTGCTGCAGCTGGTGATGAATTCCTTCCTGGCTCACACAGCACAGCTGCTAGCCTAGCCTAGCCTGCTGCTGAGAGTTTCCTTTTTGCACAAACTTACACAGCTGCAGCTGCTTGAAGGGAAAAAAGAAATGTTGTCCTTTTCCACCCTCAGTTCTTACCCGATAGAGAAGACTCCAAAATATGAGTCAGGACAAAAAAATGGAAGAAGAGAAGAGAAGAGAAGAGACGGTGCCACAGGATTCCAGTACATTGCTGGTCGTTAGGGTGCCATGTTCAGCATTGCTGTTGTCACACCTTACAACAAAAGCTCGTCAACGGGGCTGGTGGCCATGGGTGGCTAACCTACTCACAGCCTTTCTTATCTTATTTTATGACTGACTCCAACCCCACCTTGCTCTTCCTCCCCCCCCCATCCCTAATAATTTTAAATCAATCTGTTCATGAAGACAAAACAGTGATTATTTAAAACAATATTCAAATTATTTTTTCTTTGAACTCAATGTTAGTTTCTGTCTTTTGTACGGACTTAAGTTGTAAGGGGGTAGTGACATGCCTTTCTAGATGTACGTTCAAGTGAGAGGATTCACTTAGTTAGGGTTCAATTTCAGACCACCATGGGTGACTCCGTAGTGATTTGGGTTGTGAGTCTCATTGTTGGGCTAGGTTCAACTCTCGGTTTAACAACGTTCATAAGTTGTATAGGTGTCAACAAATGAGGGTTCAAAGAAAGGGGGCCAAAGGAAATGTCCTTAATATGTTAAGTTCTTGAACTAAGCGCAATTTTACAATTAGGTTGAAAAATGAAAAATGATGATCCCAAACGACAAGGCCTTGAATCATTTGGGAAATCCATATCAAGTTTAGTCTCACCCATCCAAAGGTCGAAGTTAGCCCTAGATTGCAAGACGAATCTGAATGTCAAATCTCACCAATTCGTGGTTTGCCATGTGCATGTAATAATGTAGGTGTTTAACAAGGTGCGTGAATGGAGGTGAAAATGCAAGAACACCAAGCTGAATCCAGGTACAACAAGGAGGTTCCTGAGTATACTAGTGGGTTCTCTTGAGGGCCACCTGAGGGCATGAGCCCAACCATGTTCCTGAACCTCAGGAGAGCCCTCGAGTACAGGAACCTCCATCTACATAAATGACTCTCTTTTATGAGAACAGGGAACATGCAAAAAATAGGAGGATCTTCCACTGGCATAAAACCCTATGGAGGAGGATGGTTCTTCTCAAAATTCAAAATACACATGGAAATAAAAGGAGAGTCACTTAAATAATGCTTCTAACTTCACAAAAAAGCTTAATATACATCATGTTTGCCCTTGGTTGTGGTGCACTGATTCTGCAATGCTGGCATCCTGTCTATCAAAAAAGAGAGAAAATGAAAATGAAACAAGAGAATTAGGTCAAGAACTTCATGCCTTGACATCTGCTTTAAGACCTCAAATCGGGACGGGTGAAGCGCAGTGGCGGCTTCTACACTAGCGTCCAGTGTTTCTGAAAATCTCACAAATCCTCCTCCTAAAAAAGAAGTAATAAGGGTGACTTTAGATGTGGATCCAAGGTCCAGGGACCAGTGAATTCAAGCAATCTTATTGGTCAAAAGCTTTAAATTGGTCCCAAAGCCTTTAGACGAGGGTCCAAACCAAAAAGTGCCAAATTGAGAATGACAAAACAGGATTCAAATTGGAGAGAAAATCAATTGGTTCAGAGTTCAGACCAAAAAACAGTGCTCAAAGGAGAGCTGCTGATTTGGAGAACCAAAGATTCAGGCTAGGGACCAAGGTACAGTCCAACTCAAGGATTCAATTTGCTTCAAATCAGTCCAAATTGGTTCCTAGGAAATTGGACTCTGGACCCTCCTCTAAAGTGGGCCTAAGTATTGGTTGTAGTTCTGAGCAGCAGCAGCAGCTTGTTTAGTCTTCATCACAGCCTCCACATTGTGCTGAAGGAATGAGTGTCAGGTACCGCAATATTGGCCTGTGGGTGGGTAAGCTAAGTAGTAGTTTCTAACTGATGGCCTAGCTGGATGAGCTTGTGCTCCTCCATTAGCCAGCCAGCCACCCTGCCTTTCACAAAACCAAAGCATCTACTGACTGATGCTCCATAGAAGAAGCATCACTACAATTTATTGTAAGAAAGAAAAAAATACAATAAATCTGAAAGAAGCCAGCGCCACACTTCCAAGAACGAATGCAAGATCTTAAAAATCCTTAAAATTTGCATTCTTAGAAATCCTTAAATCTTAGAACTTTAGTGGTAGGTAAGGCTTGCAGATGGGGAGCATTACCAAAATAAGGCACCCACCCACCCAGCCACCCAAGGTGTCATCAGCTGAGGGGCAGTGTTGAGTTGAATTCAATTCTGGCAACGCACCCATCCAAGGGCCTTTACCTTGGGTAATGACAATATCAGCTCCTACTCATCACACAAAGAAGAATTGACAGGCCCTTATGAAAATGTAAAAAGCCTGCCAAGAAACAGAAGATGATGAGCTCTGGTGTACATGAAGAAGGAAGAGTACAAATTGAAGGCACCCTTCAACTACACTGGGAAATCTCTGACACTTCATTCCAACCCCCAATTTTTTGTCCAATTGTTATGTGCATCATGTAAATCAGTATAGGTATTAAAAAAAATTTATACTATACAAGTGATTATACCAACCCACCCAGAGAATAATTTTGGACAAGCTAGCTGAAAGAGGTCATGTTAGAATGATAGAAGAATGTTTCCATGTTAGTTTAAAGTGGGGATGGGTCTGGTAGCGAGTAGTGGGACCTTCTCTTGTCTCTGCTGCTCATAGAGATGGGGTGTGGATCTCTGGTAGGGAATTCCAGTGACTCATGGAGCTCATTCATTGTATATACAGTGTATTATACCAGTTTATTCTTGTGTGTATCATTGCAAGTTAGTAGGCCCTCCAGGGCATCTCTTGTTTTAGACTACCCCCCGTCTTCTTGCCTGTAAACAGGCTTTGCTTCCTTCTATGGAAGAAGTGAGGGGTGGGGACAGAGCAGGTCAGAGTTTGTTTGGAAGAAACTTGCTGGTCCTGGAATAGAACAGACAAAAGGTGAGAGACAAAGAGTTGCAAATAGGCTGAGGCAATGCTAGTTGCACAACCAAACATCCAGCCCCAGATCAACAGCAATTATAGAGGGTAAAAAACATTTGCTAAGTTGCCCAACTAACATCCAGACCTTAGATCAACAGCAATTCCAGAGGGTAAAAACAAAAAAACATTTGCTTGGCACAAGCTGTAAGTGAAAGGGGGGGGGGAGGAGGACAAGGGGAGGTCCAGACTCCAAGGGAAGTTTGGAAGAAACTTGTGGGTTCTGGAATAGAACATACAAAAGGTGAGACAAAGAGTAGCAAATAGGCGGAGGCAATGCTAGATGGAGCTAAGTTGCTGAATCAACATCCAGTGACCAGTTCCAGATCAACTACCTACTAATAGACCAACTCCACTGGTGCTCAGTATGTAACCCTGCAAATGCAGATTGGATGAAGAAAAGTGAAAACATGCAAATGCAGATTGGATGAAGAAAAGTGAAAACATGCTGATTTGGCAAAGATGCTGGGCCAAAACCATTTTTCTGAGATCTCTACATGCAACATACATTTTGCAAACCATCTCCAAACCCTACATTTGACACATGCAATAACAGCACAGCACATAACCTCTTCTTGTTTCAGTGTAAGTTAGCATGTCATTTGTGGTACCTTCTACTTCAAGACTTGTAGTGTTGATAAAAAAAAACTTTGGGCCTTCCTCACTGTCATCATCAACAACCGGTTCCATATGAAAGTTCTTGTCATGGAGTGTTTGTTGTAGAGTATTGTAATAGTATTGTGGGTGATCCTGTTTTTGTATTCAAGTCTTTTTTTTTCTCCCAAATGGACCTTTTATCATCAGGATTCAGGACTTAAGGGGGCCCGGGACCAGAGTTGACTTGAGCACTCAAAAACAGACATGGTGGGGAACTAGAAGTGAATTAGGGGAAATGTTTATTATACGGTTGTTCCCGATATAGGCAACACAAGCATTGTCGTTGTTGTTGTTGTCGTGGTTGTAGGGTATGTTAGGTTGTACCTTACGATACGTCAAGACTTCTGTACTCCCTCTCACTAGTGCATGTGAAAAACCCCTTTCATTAGTGGATTATCAACTCATTTTAAGTCCCCAAAATGCTGCCATGGAGAGTTGAATTTGCACCCCCAAATATTAAAAATTGTTGTAATGCAGAGATATCCATGTCTTCCCCTACCCACAGACAAAATAAAAGGGGGAGGAGGGCAAAGAGAGGGGCGGGGAGAGAGAGAGAGAGAGCTACCTCTGGATGCTGTGGTTAATGTCTCTTCAAACTTCCAATACCATAAGCACAATTTACCTGCACCGTCTGATTAAAAGTCAAGAGGGAAGTTACAACCAGTGTTGGCTGGTTATTGAGTTTTGACTCGGTTATCAAGCTAGTTATTATATACTAACCTGCCAGTCAGTTGTAGTTGGTTCTTGATTGTTTTTTAAAATAACAATTAGTATTGATTTTTCAAAAATATAATAACCTACTTGGATGAGCCAATTATTGCCAAGGTAAGTTATCAATCTTTATATACTAATGCCACAAAAAAAGAAAAAAAAGGGAAACTATTAATTTTAATTTTAATTAAGAAAAGTACATAAATGGTCAATAACTGACAAGATAACACATGGTTATCAACTGGTTATTTTGTAACCTACTCAGTAATCAAAAAATTGATACTAATAACCTGTGTGATGCCCAAATTTGATTAGAAAAAAAAAAAAAAAAACCTACCCAGTGGTTATTAAAAAAAAAGCAATAACTGGCCAACCCTGGTTACAAAGGGGTTGCCAGGATCACTGATTCCCTAAAGGGTTGGTCCATTGGTCTCAGATTTATGAACTACCAACTTCAAGTTGACGATGCGCTGGATTTGTCATGGTTTAGGGTATAACTAGAGTCAAATATGAAAACAACCTTAAGGTCATCAAAAAGCCATTTTGAGTTCTAGTGGGGACTTTCAAACTAAGGGCGATTTATTTTGATGTTGTCATTTACGTGGAATTCTTGGCTTGAAAAGAACAAAAGGCTAGTGATAAAAGAAAGATGTTTGATGGATGATTGTACTTGTTGATTGATGGACACTTATATAATTTGCCAAAAATCATGTTTATGGAAATGATATCTTTTAGCCTCAATGTAGATCATCAGGCTCAATTGCCGGTTACAATTTGGCCACGACCCATTGCTAAAATCTGCAATCCAAAGGCTGGTTGATTGATTTGGTCGAGAGTGCATGGCAGTGTCCAAACTCTGGCCGATCGCCCACCCAAACAAACAAACAAACAAACAACACTGCTTCCAACTTATGTGACAAAGCCTTGTGTCAAACCTCACCAGCTCAGTGATCAGGATTCAGGAACCTTGCTGTGAGAGAGTGTGAATGACACAGAATGAATGGGCTCCATGTTGCTGGGCAACTAAGCTGCTGCAGGTTTTTCCAATAAGTAAAAATGGTGGTACTTTCTATAACTAAGACTCCTTTGTTTGGTACTTAAGTTAACATGGTACTATCCCTTTCCACCTGCCCATCGGACTACGACAAAATATGATTTTGTACGTCAAATGATTTCGCTAGATTTTGAATGAATTCACTGATCTTAATAATGAGGGACTAATTGAAAAAAATAGTGAATTCATTGGACTAGTGAACTGAGACTAATGAACTGCACCCACATTCTCTTACATACAAGAGCTTCACCTTCATTGTTGTGCAAATAAAGAAAAAAACCCAATACCCAATTCTGCAGAATCTGCATTTTAGCACCATACAAGAAGCAAGTAGGAATGACATAAGTGAGGTTCACATTTATATATAATTGGCTAAGTGACCTACATGTGAATCCCTAGCAGCCATCAGGTGAAGAACAACTCTACAATTTAAAAATATAATAATAATAATAATTATAATAATTATTATTAAAAATAAAGTAAAATAGGAAGAACAACTACTCTAAGAGTTCTGGCAGGTGCAGTGCAACCACCACCAGCATGTGCTGATGAGGCCGACCACATCTCTTTCCAACACAACTAATCTATGTCTCTTGCTCTGCCAATTGACAAAGCTTTCGTCTCTCCCCTCCCCACCCCCTTTACCCTTACAAGACTTTATGATCATCCAACTACTGCATGCTGCAATTCATCCTCTTTTTTCTAAAGACATAGCTCATTGATGATGGATGGAATGGATGGATGGATGGATGGTTGGTTTCAGAAGTGCATAGAGTTCTCCTTCAAAGTCAGTCCCTCAGAGTACAACACCATCATCCATAGTTGTAGTCGAACATGAGTAGTTAACATGCAGTTTCACCACTTTCAACAGAAATCAACTATTGCACATCATCCATAGCAATGTGAAGGTGACCTTGTTGCAGACTTTATGTGCTGAGGAACATTATGATCCAAATGCTTGCAAACACCCAAAGCTGAAGGTGATGATGCAGTGCTCCCTAGTGTGGGGAAGTTGGCCCAGCAAGAGGACGAGGTTGGGCTGAGTACACTTCTTTGGGTTTTCTAAAAACATTTGTTGCCATAGCCTAAACTACTTATGGCAACTATTGTTTTAAAACCTCTAATGGCTTTTGCTTTTTTCCTTTATTGCAGGGGACCTTGTGATTCTTTTTGTTTCACATGTGCATTTTCTCTTTCTATCTCTTATGTTCCCTTTTTTCTTGGTGTGCTGAAAAATATGGGAACAAAACATTTGGTAGCCAAACTCATTTAGAAAAGCAAGTGGAAAAACACAACATCTCTAGATACCCTAAATATCCTTATACCTTTATCTGGAGCCTATTTATAAATTGTTGTGTGATCTTGCACATTGCAATGCTTGTCTTGCTTAAGGACCCAATGATTTTGACTGTTCTTTTGTTCCTCACCAAGTTTGAACCCATGTTGTGATGGAAGTAGGAATCAAGTACCTATTATCGCACACCTACTTGTGGTGTTTATAGCAAAATAGGATTTATTATTGTATTTTTATTTTATTAGTCAAACTTTGCATACAATCACATAGGGTGTCACGAGGATGCCTGCATAGAGCTCATTAAGAGGGGTATTTAACATCTTCCCAACATCTCCCCACCCCACATGACTTAGAAAAAAATTATGAGGCTTTTCATAGACAAATAAATATAATTTAATAATTTTCTCAAAACTTTAGTACGAGATACCTTAATAAACCAAGAGTCATATTATAAACATTTCCAATAGGCTTCTTGAAATCATTATATAGGGTAATAAAGCAATATTGAGGCAATTGCAATTGAAAGGTGACCCCAACAATCATCAAAACTTGTAAACTTTTTGCAACCCCGCATGGAAATCCACATTGAGCCCTACAACTTGTTGCATGTTGTGTCTTGCAACTTGATTATCATTTGCTATGTAGTCAAAGTTTGGTGATCGCATGGGAAGTTTATCACCTCTATCATGGGAGTTATGTTGTCATTGTCACCATGGCTTTGTAAGAACTTAACATTGCAAAAGAAAAATGGGAAGAATTTTGTTACTAATTAAGATAAACAATTGTATAGGCTTGTGCTTGGTATGTCACATGATCCAATCACAAGGAATGGGCAGAGTGCTAGACATTTTGGGAGTAGATTGTCAACCATCTAATTCAAATTGGCTTGTTAGTAGTGGAGAGTGCCCAACTAGGAGCTTGACACAAAGTGAGGTTTGATAAACACTGTTATAAAGTTTTGTGATAATTATCATGTTGTATTTGCCTTGAATGAAAGGAGGCTACCAATTGAGGCACTTTTGAACTATAAAGAGTTTGTGAATTTTTCAAATTTTCAACATTTTCATGTATGCTTGAAAGGTTAAGCTTTTTCTCAATTGGCCTATGTTTGCATCAACAAACAATAGCTTCACATTATGCTCTCTTTCATCTTTAATAATCATGTTAATTAAAATCACATAACAGATCATGAATTCATAAATTGCATCCATTTGCCACAACCTAGATGAGTTTAAAATGGTAGCAAATTTAAACTATTACTAGAACATGTCCATAGTTCTTTACATAAATAGCTCCTCCACATCCTCACTTTCAAGATTCATTTCAAGTTGCTTAAGTCATTTTTCATCCATTTATTGAGAGCAAATTTTGAGTGTATGGGTCATCAAACAAAAGGTGCTTAATTGCACATAATGATGGTAGTTCAAAGGGTGTGATATATTTTCATGACAATTACTTTCTGAAAACACAACAATGTCACTTCGCAAGTCATTGTTGGTGTCACCCTTACAAAATATGAGTGCAGTTCACTAGTCCTTGTTTAGTGAACCAATGAATTCACTAGATTTCACTAGGTCCTATTCAATGGGATTAGTGAATTCACTCAAAATAATAAAGTGAAAACACTTGATAAATAGGGGACACATTTTTTTGTAGTGTGCTTTTTTGCTTGATGGCTCTTTGTGTATAGGGTTTGTTAATTGGGCATGTATTTTGTGATGTTCCAAAGGCCATTTGGAGGCTAGTTGGAGATGTTTTAATGAATGTTCCATAGGACTTCAATTAATTGGCACTCACATTGCTACCATGGTGAAATGCGAAACATTAAATACCCTTAATGAACTTTGTCCCACACTTTCAAACTTGTCTTTTGCATTCCATGCGATTTTGCATCAAATTGTATGTTTTACAAAAAGAATACTATTTAATTTGTTTTGTTATCCTTGGCCGAATTCAAACCTTGCACCTTCCCTTGAGGTAGAAAGTCCCAATCATTGAGATTGATTCCAATGCTAAAAATAAAATAGAAATCATAATTTTTATATAATGTATGCACATGATGAAAATAGTCGAATCCTGTGGAAACTAGATGATTAAGCACTATCAATCACTTTTGAAGTTAAACAATGCACATTAAGAGATGTTTGGTCTCTTCTTGATGAAACCCCCAAAATTCGTTTGGTTGCTCCTAAACATTACAAAATATCATATCCTAATACAAAATTAGGGTGTCTAGGTCCTCATTTAAGACATTTCCCAAGTTAAATATAGCCCCTAATAAGAGGCTACCCTCACTGAAAAAGGTGAGGGTACTACCAGTGAAGGGTTTTAGGGTTTCCTGCTTCACCCTGGCCTGGTTTCACAATCACATGTCCTAGGGAACTGAGTGTCAGCTTTGATTTTGCAGGCAATGATGTAGAAATGTGTGCTATGACACCCTTCCCTATGACATTCTAGGCAACTTGTGCTCTCCTAGTTGCCATTCCAAATTGCTTAGGTAGAGAGGTGTGAAACTCTTCTCATTAGTTTACATTCCAAATGCTCTTTGGAAAATGAGCAGTTATACCAAGTCATTATTAACAAATTGAGTACAATTAAATTAAGTCCCATAAGGATAAAGCTAACCTAGGCCCAGTTAAAGTAACCAAGGTGTGATCCCAAAGGCTTCCATTTGGATAAGCTTTCCTTTGCTTCCAAAACCTCAAACCTCCTTGTGGGGTGATGAGCAAAGAGAGTCCTTCCAAAGCATTATTATTTATTTGGAATTGAGTCTCATGCTCCTTAAGTTGTGCATGAAAGAAAGCAAACATTGAATAAATTTGTAATTTTTGCTAAAGCTTCTTGGAGGTTGGATTACTCTTCCCAAGAGTGCATTTATGCTTGAGCCATAGTGGACAAACCCAATTATTATTATTATAATATCTAATCCATTAAGTGAAAATTATTAAAAACATAATATCTGGATATTGTAGACTGTGTTAGGCCACCCTATTAGTCCAAGGGAATTTTAGATTTTGAAAACTTGGTCTTCAAAAGAAATTTCAAAACTTGCCAAAATTATTCAATGTACTACAACAAAGGCATTTTAGGGCAATATCAACATGGGCTACAACATTCTACCTATGAAACTAACTACATGTTGTATTATACTTACAGCCCATATTTCCAAAAAAAATCATATCATTTGGAAATTAATGGATAAATAAATAAAAAACACTCATCATTCCCCAAGTTTGTCCCTCATGTGAATAATATAATTTGCTTATATGACCTAGTCCTGCATTCTTATTAGTTAATAATACCCTTATGACATTGCAAAAATGAAGACTTGATGAATGTTCAAGAGGTTAATAATAGTATATATTCAAACATAAGGCCCAAATTCACAAAACCTAAACCTAAATTTAAAAAAGGTTCCAACTCTTGAGACTAAAGAATGGATCTTGCTCCTTCAAAAAAGAAAAAGAAAAAAGGGTTACCTATTAGGTTTTTAAAAAACCGTAAACCTTAAACCTAAGTTTCAAAAAGGTTCCAAATTCTCAAGACTACTTAATGGATCTTTCTCCTAAAAAAAAAGAGGGAAAACTAGGGTACCTATTAGGTTAAAAAAAAACCCTAAACCTTAAACCTAAGTTTCAAAAAGGTTCCAAATTCTCAAGACTACTTAATGAATCTTTCTCCTAAATAGGGTACCTATTAGGTTTCAAAAACCCTAAACCTTAAACCTAAATTCTAAAAAGGTTCCAAATTGTTGAGACTACATAATTTATCTTCGTCCTAAAAAAGAAAAGTGGCAAAAAAAAAGGTAATGAGGTTTAAATATAACCATTTAGAATTCATGCTTTTGTGGTAGCTTAATTTGACTTTTTACCTGGGGTAAGTTAAAAAGGTTGGATAGGGTTGAGTCGGGTGGGTCGGGTCTTGTCCCCGGGTCAAACGCCACAGCCTACGGCCCTACGGCCTATGCACGTTTCTATGTTCTGCCACCACCACCAAGCTGCGCCGCTTTCGTCGACCGCACTCATGAGAAGGACAAAGAGGGTGGGAGCAGTGCTTTTTTTTTATAAAGGAATTGTTTTGTTTGTAGCCAAAATGGCTATCATCCGTAGGAAGATGTAGAAAAAGTGGCAATAAACTATAGGAAGATTTAGCCAAATATGGTTCAATATAAACCAGAAATAAAGTAAAAAAACCTTTCATCCTTCTCTGTACTTCTGGCTATGTAATGAAAAACCAGAAATAAAAAAATCTGGCGATTACTTTTTTGTTATTTGTCACTTCTGGCGAATGAAAACTTTTGAAAATCACTTGTTTTCCAAAATTTTAATTAATATTTAATCTCGTTTTTTGGCGAAATTTCGCCCGTAAAAAAATAAAAAATAAAATTGCTGGGTGGTAGTGGCGGCAGCAGCAGCAGCAGCTTTGCAGCAAAGCAGCGTACTACACTCCTCCTCGCTGTGGTAGGAGCAGGTGCGCAGGAGGAGCTTTATGATGAGAGCCACAAGCAGAGAAACGGACCGAGCTTGGGGCAAGACAAGAACACTGAGGATCATCATCGCAGCAAACCACAGTAGCAGTAGTAGCAGAAGAGCATTGGACTCGGTTTCTTTTTCTTGTTAGCTGAAAAAAGATTTGAAGATTTGCATGTGTACTTGTTTGGGGAAGAAGAAAGAAGAAAGAAAGAAGGAGATGAAGAGTCATTGTTGTGTTCGAACTCTAGCATAATTGTGAAGAAGGAAGAAACAACAAACAAAGCAAGTCAGCAGCAGCAGCAGCAGCAGTCGTAGAAGAAGAAGAAGAAGAAGAAGAAGCAGTCTAGTTTGTGAGAGAGAATGCTGAATGAAGCACAGGAGAGTAGTCAGGAGCAATTGATGGCCGCTATTGTGGCTCCAGAGGGGATTGTAGGCGAGTCGAACAGGAGTGAATGTGTGTCTGTTTCTGTGTGTGCTGCTGGGAAGGGGCAGCAGAATGTGGGACGTTTTGAGGTTGGTTTCCAGAGGAAACTGCAGCCTAGTGGCGGTACCATGTATGCAGAAGAAGCCGACCAAGAGAAACACAATGGGCATAACTGGAAGCCTCTGAGGGAGCATGACTACATTGGTCTGTCGGATGTGTCTTCTTCTTCTTCTTCTTCTTTTCTTAACAACGTCGTGCAGCAGCAGCGGGGCGGTGGTGGCGAGAAAGTTGTAAGAGAGGAGAAGGAGGAGGAGGAGGAGGAGCTGAACTTGAACCTGGGTGCCACTGAGCTTCGTCTCGGTCCACTCCCAAATCATCTTCTTCTTCTAGAGTCCGGTAGAAGAATTGCCAAAGAAGGAGGGGTGGAGGGTGGAGGCAGCTCTTCTTTAAAGAGAAGTGGCAGCGCAGCAGAACTTGTAGCAGGTTATTGCGGGTCTGACAACGCTAGAGAATGTCAAGGTGCTAGGGACGAAGAAAGCTTGAGGTTGGGCATCGGTTTGGTCCCGAAACGTGACGATGCTGCTGCTGCTGCTGCTGACTCCGGAGGCAGATCTACGGACAAGACATTGATGGGGAGAGGAGGAGGACAGCAGCAGCAGCCCAATAACCTGCAGGAGCGACCGAAGCAAGAGCTGATCTCGATGCAAGAAAGCGACCGTCCAGAGATGATGATGCAGCAGGGGGGGACAGCAGCACGAGGAGGTGCTGCTGCTTCCAACTCTGTTACAAACCCTAGGATATCTGCAGATCCAAGGTACCCACAAGAGCCTCCCCGTTATGTTGCAGAAAGCATGCTGGCGGATCTACATCGCAGTGGTATTATGCAGGAGTTCATGGAACGGAAGCACATGATGAGGCAGGGTGGAGGAGGAGGAGGAGAGAAGAATGGCCACTTTTGGCTCGGTGGTAATTCGGAGCCTCCTCACCATCTGCCACATTCTTCTTCCTGCCCACAAGAGCCCTTAGCAGCAGGAGGAGGATCATCGCGAAGTGCTGCACTGTGTCCTCCTCCTCCTCACTCTAAGAATGGAATGGGTGGAGCCAAGCGTGGTTTCTCTGAGGTGATTGGAAACTCTCTACTGGTGGAGTCCAGGAGGAGCGGCGGCCCATACCCCCCTCCCCCTGATGGCAGGAATGGGTTTGCTGATGGTGGAGCAACAGTTGGTGGGGGATGCAGTGCTCATGCCAACAGTGGTCGAAGTAACAGCGCAGTTGAGATGTCTCAGCAGCAACAGAAGCATCATGCTGCACCTCCTCCCTCAGCCATGTACCCTTGCAGCAACCCTAAGCCTTCACCTCCTCCTGCATGGCAGCAGCAGAGTAAGGAGCAGTCTGGTAATGGATCATTTGGAGCTTTTCATTCTCAACAGCAGCAGCAGCCGCCTCCTGCTGCACCACGTGGCAGCCTGCCACTAATGAGCAACAACAGAGGAGTAGAGATGAGTGGAGGAGTTAGTGGTAACAACTTGGAGTCTAATCCAAAAGCATGGGATTCTTCACAGCTCAAGAACCTTCATCAGGAGGCTTCTTCTGAGATTATAAGCAAGCATCCATCTCCTGACACAGGGTCAGCAGCACCTGTCAAAGATGCTGCTGTTCCTACCACTGCACCTCCTCCTAGGTAAAGAATCACCTTCTTGAACCTGTTGTTGTAGGGTTTGCTTGATAAAATGGGAGGAAGATTGGTGCATGTGTCTTTCCCTCCCCTATTGTTGATTGTGTTGGGAACTCTCTGTTTGCTGATAGATATATCATAAATTCCGGCTTGGTCTTATTCTCACAATAATCAGGTTGTGTCTTCAATCAGAATCATGTTCTATGCAGTTGGTACTGCTTCTGTGGCCAGTTGGATGTGCCCAGGGATGTTTTTGTGTTGTTTGTCCTTCTACCTGGATTTCTTTAGCTAAGAGTGACATGTCTGTGCTCATGCAGGCAGTCACAGGTGATAGGGTGGCCACCTGTAAGGAACTTCCGCAGGCAGCAGCTGCCCAGGCCTGCACCCCAGCCCACCTCTCCACCAAAACCTCCAGCAACCAGTGGAACTCCATCACAAACATCCTTGCTTGTGAAGGTGTACATGGATGGACGTCCCATTGGGAGGAAAGTTAATCTCACTATCAACAACAGCTATGACAAGCTGAAATCCGCTGTTGAGGACATGTTCCAACAATACATCAGTATGCCCTTTTGCCTCCTCCTATATCATCACCAGTAAAGTGGTGTGCTTTGATGAGTTTTGTCTGCCTAGCATCAGCAGTGGTACCAGGTCCTTCAACACAAACATCATTCACACATGGGTCTTGTTGAATGGATGGTTACTCTCCTGTGGGTGCAATTTGGATTGGGATATGCAGAGTTCATTTTTATGTTCTTTCAGATCCTTGTTGTCTGAACAAATTGAACTGGTGCATGAAATAGGGCAACCTGGTGGTCCACAAAGCTCCACTGCAGGTGACACTGGGGTCTCTTCATCCTCCTTTGGCCAGAAGCTCAACTTATTGCACAGCTCCAAATATGTGCTCACTTACATGGACCATGAAGGTGATCTTATGCTTGTTGGTGGTGATGTTCCTTGGGAGTAAGTCTCTGCTCCAGAACTGGTGTTAATGCTTTGCTGCTTGCTCTTTTATTTCAATTTTCAGATTGAATTGGGGAGCCTTTTCTTACGAACTAACTGGAAAATATTGTTATGGTCCTTGCAGGGATTTTACAACTAATGTACAAAGGTTGAGGATCACAAAGGGGGATGATATAGGTTAGCATTTGCATCTGCCTTCTGCACATATCCACTGGTAGTAGTGTGGGAAATTATATGGGTAGAGAATGCGCTTGTTTGATCTCCTGTGGATCTTCCTGAAATTTAACCTTTGTATTTGATGATTATTTGTATTTTCAGTTCAGAATGTCTTGTGCAAACCTTTACTCTGAAGAGATGAATACTATCAACTCCATTAACTAATTTTGATCGGTGTGGACTTGACAGCCCGAAGAGGTGGAGAAATACAATGAATTCTCAGCTGCAGCTGGAAGAGTTTCAATCAATGGGCATCCCTTGGTATAAAATGCTGCCCAACTTCTGTGTGGGAGAATATGAAGAAGGCACAAAGCCATACATGAAGTGAGAAACATGGGAAAGAACAGAAGAGATTGGGAGTGTTGCCATCAATTTTTTGTCCTCCTAAATGCTCCTTATTGTAGGAAAAGTAAGGAGGCTAGAGACATTGGATTTCAATGCAAGTTACAACCGAAATATTTTAATTTGTGAAAGGCTATATCTGCCCCTTTTTGTTGTGTTGGGTCCCCTTGACCCACACACCTACCTCCCTAATCAGGTCTGAGGTTAGTATTAAATAATAGACTCATGAAGAGCTCTTCCATGTATGATTTTATCTGGTTGCCAACCCAACAGCTCTTAAATGGTGTGAATTCCAACTGAATCCTCCTATGTTCTTTGCATACCATAAACTTCTATTAGTGAGGAACAGAGTTGGTCTGGCAGCATACCGTAAAACTTCCATTAGTGAGGAGCAGAGTTGGTCTGGCAGCATTCCATAAGACTTCCATTAGTGAAGAGCAGAGTTTGTCTGGCAGCATTCCATAAGACTTCCATTAGTGAGGAGCAGAGTTAATCTGGCAACTCAATTATTGGTTTCAGACTGCCTGCCCCACAGCAACTCATGTATTCTGGGTTCATGAGATTGCATCTACCATGAACTTACCCAGAGATAAGTAATAGACTAAGTAGTATTGGTCAGATCAGCTGCGCTACTGCTTCTCATCATCACACTGGTGCTTGAATCTTTGAAAGTTTCTCTTGCATTTTGCTTGCTAGGAATTTTTGTAAAACTCCATGTGTAAAGTTTGACTCTAATCCGGAACCATTATCCTACTTACAGGATATTGATGAAAAGAAGTGAGTTTTTAATTTAGAATCTCAGGAATCATCAGCATGTAAGCAACTGTGGGCAGTGAGAAAGCGGGCATGACAACAGACAGAGTACTAGTGCACCAGCAGTGAGCTGCCCATTCCGTCTGTTACCATCGCAGACATAAGTACAATTCCTGAACAGGAGCAGCAGGTGCTTGACATCTGACACCACAGTCCAACAGCTCTCTGGCTATTTCTCCACAAACCTGGCAGACATGGGCATGGGTGCTATAACCCTAAACCCCATAACTTCTGAAAATCAGTGTGGCTAAGTATTTGTGTGTTCAGAACAGCAAACTGGGCATCTACAGATTAAATGAATTGATCATGAACCATAATTTCACCATGCAGAGAATATTAGTTGAAATCAGCAGAAAAGTTGAGCTCCAGACTATTATGACTTTTCAAACCTTGGAGCCCAAATTGGTTGAAAAACTAGTTTGGGTCCCAGTTATTTTGTTTTGTAAAATTTTCATTCCCAGTTACTGACTCCCTAATCGCCTACTTTCTGGATAACTCTTGTCTCTTCAAAACTAGTGGTGGATTGAATCTTTGACATCTAGTTCAGTGATTTATTTTTTTTTTGGATTGTTTGCTTTACTTTGTCATTACCTGCTGAAAATGGGATGCATCCAAGCAAGAAATCGGTGCTATAAACTCATAAACTCATAATGGAACAGCGTTAAAAAGTTCACAAGCTCCAGGGTCGCAATTCTGATCAAGACAAACAGATTTAGATAGGACCCACCAGGCGACTTGCAAGCAGACAGACAGTGGTAGTAAAATGTGCCTCTCCTTTGCATGCGCAGTAGCCCACAGTACTGGCGCTAAGTTAGTGGGCTTCAGAAGTCTGTACGTCTCTGTACAACTCTTATTTCTTGTTCCACATGTGACCATGTTCTGAACAGCTGAAGAACTCTTGGCCAAAATGTTTTTTTTTTTCAATCTTAAATAATTTAATTCAATTTTAAATCAAATAAAATTAATTTTAAATAAATTTCATTTCATTTTAATTTTTTAAAAATTAATTTCATTTTTTTTAATGTGGTGGGTAAAGCTTCACAAGTTGGGGCATCTTCAAAATAAGGTGCCTAGCTAGGACAAGCAGGTAGCTGGGTCTAATCCCTCATTTTGGCCATGTCCCCCCGCCCCCACTGGTGAACATATATTACCCATCATAGAGCACGAGGTGCATGTCATTGTGTAGAGTAGCTCCCTAGGAGCATGGAGTTCTTGAAATAATCTCCCCGAGGCAAGAGTCAAGAGTGGTTATTAGAGGGAATTACTTGATGTAATGCCCATCTGATGAAGCCGCTCCATGAAAGTGTTGATGAAGAAATGAAATGCCTTTGATGAAACTACAATGACATTGCAAAACGCTTGATAAAAAATATCAAAACTCTTGATGAAGAAACTTAACACCCATAATCCTACCCTAACTTCCCAATGTGGCAAGCACTAACTATGACCCTCAACTTGTAACCCTTGTCAAACATTGATTATCATAGGTGTTATAAACAGGTTTAAGTTTTAGGATTGATACCATACTTGGATGAAATTTCAAACATCCAAATAAGTTACTAAATTTTGAAAATTCAATACCTGATCCATAAGGGTCTTGCCAATTCTTTGGATGCTACCTACCAGGTGGGTAGGTTTTTTTACCTTATTTTTAAAAAATCAATTATCATTATGTAGGTCATTAGTAACCTTATTGTTAACTAGGTGTGTTCTCAATAACTAGCTAACACTCGTTTGACCATGTATTAGGCTTTTATTAAAAATGGCACCAAATGACCACCTTGTGGTTATCAAGGCACTTCTTTGAAATATATAGTCCTAGTTCTCAAAAATTCAAATAATCGGTTTCAATATATAATTGTGGTTTCCAAAAGATCTAAGCACTGATTTTGTTATCTATAACTTTAGTTCTCCAACAAAATCTAAAAAATAGATCAAATAACTTATTTCATGAAGGCATTAGTTCTTTGAGTGTGTTTGGAAAAACTAAAGGTTATTCGATTATCAAACTTTCCACACAAAAAAACCTAAACCCAAGGTTCTTTCATTCTGAAAATTTTCAAAAAAATTCAAAAGTAGAGGTTATTTGATTTGTAAATATTGAAAAGTGCAGAACCAAAGGTTATTACAAAAATCAAATAACTGCCAGTTGAACCTATTGTCCACTTCTTGATTTTGAAACTAAAAACTAAACAATTTAGGGGTTGTTCAATTCTTTATTTTGAAAGGAACCTTCAATTGCAGTTTTTAGAAATAAAATAAAATTCATTTGATAAGATCTCCAGTGCAATTCTCATAACATTTTTCAACATTTATATTACCTCCTATTTCAAAGACTTCTAAAAAAACAAATGAAGCTGTTTAGTTTAAGATAGGTTTTAGTTCCATCTACATTGTGCCCAATTAAAAGAGCATATTTTATAGTATTAATTTTGTCCAACTAGTGCACAACACCCAAGATAGAAATTTGTGTATTAATATTTTTGTGAAACTAATTTAAAATAATAATTTTCCTAAAAAAATTTTTTGGTTGTTCTACTTTTCTAAAAATACTTGTACTTATATGGTTAGAAAACATAGTTATATTTGTTTTAAAAGGTCCAAGTTTGGATTTCAATTTTAACCAAAGGAAATTTCATGACCTAGACCCAAATTCGGTTTTATTAAAATTTATGACCTCTAGTTTTGATATTAAAAAACTTGACCTAGAACTTGGACCTTATCCTACCTAATACTATACACTAGAGTTGGCCAATTATCATTTTTTTAATGATAATTGCCATATTCAGTTTTTACAAAGGCTTTGGAAAACTTCATTGGTACTCTCAATTTTTTTTTAATTGAAAAAAAAAATTCAATAACTATAGACCAATTCTCAAAGTGCAAATTCCCATAAATTTGAGAATAATTAGTCATTTAAAGTGATTATGAAAAAAATTTAATCACAAAAATCATTGTCAAAACAAAATTTTGATGAAATCAACAAGGTGTTAATGATTAATATTTGACATTGTCATAGTTCAACAACTTCATCCCTCTCAAAACCTTAATACCTACAACCCCCCAGTACCTATGAATCTTTATTAAATTTTTTCTCCCTAATTCCTTTTTTTCACCGTTTTTGAATTACAAAAATTTTTGCAATTTTTTTCATTCATTGATCCTGACCCCATTTTTCTTTTATCATTTGGGGCAGTTTGTGTTAAAATCTAAGTATATGCATAATTCTACATTAAAACCTTGGTCTATATTTTGTGTCATTTGTACTCTTGATTTTAATCTTTTTTTTATGGTTGGGTAAAATAGTTCTTATGTTGAAAACTAGTTATTATTCTTGATTTATTTGTTTTGCAAAATGTGTTTTAGAGTGCGCATGGACATTGACAAAAATATGCTACACAACAACAAATTTGACAAGGAATGTAGGTTAATGATTCTTGAGACATGTGTGCCCTTGATCCCCAAAAATGTGTAACAAAACTAATATTAAGCTTAATACTTTGACCTTTCTTCCACCTTTTTACCTCACCCTGGTATATATCAACATTTTGAAGGGTATAAATAGGATAAGGATTTCAAAGTTGGTTTTCACATAAGTGATATTGAGGGATCCAAATATCAATCTTGATATCACAAAATGTGATAATGTAAATGTTCAAAGGCTAACACCCAAATGATACCCAAACCAATTTTTGATGCCCATCCAACATTTTTTTTTAAAAACCCTAAACCAAGGAATAACTATTGATCCAAAAAAAACAACCTGAAGAAGATTGTATGTTGAATGAATGTTAATCTCATTAGTAACCATGTGTACATTGTTGATTTCAACTTTTTTCATTAGCAATTATTTTTGTTGAAATAAGCACATGCTTAACACATTATTGGATTTTCCCGTTATAGATTAAGTAAAACTCCATTCTTTTGTGATGGAGGAGCCTCATGTTTTTTTTTCTCTCCTTGCTTCCTTATGATTTTTTTGTTATCATTCCACCAGGCTACCAAGACCAAAAGTTTTTCTTGTTTTAATTGAATTTTGAAACCTTGTTTAATAAACTCAAGGAAGTAATTTACAAATGTCTATCATGAAAATAATTGTTGTGGGTATCAAAAAATATGGTTTGTCTTCATAGGTTCTAGACCCAACCACTCAAGGTCAAGGTGTGCTATCATATGTAGGCTAAAGCCTAAGGCCATGAGCTTTACTAGAATAAGGGCCCACAAATAGAGTCAAGCACATGCTCAATTCTAGTAAAGCTTGTTGCCTTGGGCTTTACCAACTATAAAAACATACATCAATTTTTATTTTAAAAAATTTCTTGTGATACTAAGTGGGTATTACTATGATTTTTTTAAAAAAAATAGAAGGCATTTCGAAAGACATAATGCATGTTGAATGGTTGAAGTGGGCATTCCATTTTTGAAATGCCACACCTATAAGGTCGGGAAAATTTCATTGGGTAACATACCCTCTAATTACACTAAGAAAATTGGTGTAGGTTTAAGTTAGGATTTAAAATACAACTAGTCTCATTTAGCTTGCATGATTGGGTTGTATCCAATGTTGATAAATTTGTTGCAAATTTTGACTTGTATGAATATCTTGATGTAAGAGATGTAGTTGATTCTTGAGTGCTCATTCTAGTCACCTAGTCCTACTTCTAATAAAAAGTATTACAATTTGGGTTTTGAATAAATTCTTTTGCTTGAGGGAAAACCTACATGCCTAGGAGCCTACACCCTTGCATATGTGTACATAAATTGACAATTCAATGATTAAAATCTAGACATATAACATGTAGTAACCCACATCATCCATGGAGTGACTTGAATTAATCACACCATTGTAAGTATTGACACCACATAAGCATGACATGGTTCACATGTACCCAACATCAAAATCTTATTTTATTGAAATTTTTACTTGAACTAAGCAAATCAAACATGCTTACTTTGGAGGGGGAGGGGGAGGGGGACAAACAAAAAGTATCCACTCTAGTCATTTCAAATAAGTAATTCAATCACACGTCATTGTAATAACAATGTTAAGGGTGTAAAAGACATGGTTTTGTTGTAATACATGTTTCAATTAAAAATTTCATGTATGAAGTGTTGTGAAATGTATAATTTATAGTAGTTGCATTAAGAGTTCATTACATCTAAATTCAAGCTTTCATGTATCAATTGATGAATATTTTACTTTGGTGTTGTGAATTGGACCTTATATAGTCTATCATTGGATTTCAAAAAAAATCTTGGACTACCATATCTTAATTCAAGAATGCTCAACATTAATGTTATGAATTGGAGCTTATAAGAGTTGCTTGTGGACTTCATAAGCTTTTCTTGAGTTGCCATATGTCAATTTGCAAATGTTCAAAATTAATGTTGTGAATTGGAGGTTGTAGATACTAACATATCATGTGCCTCACCCACATCTAGACTTACTTTGCAATGGTGACTTGGACTCTGTTGTCGATTTGGCATTTTGTTTCTTCTTTAGGGTCCTTGATTTCTAGTTCTCCTTTATGTAACTCAATCACAATACCAATGTGATATCACAATGATTACAATCTTTTCAATGTTCATGGTGTCAAGTGTTCATAAGTCCTTCATAGTTGAAAGAAAAGGGGATCCCTTATTTATAATTAATGATCATCCCTCCACCTTTGGAATCTATGTTAGACTCTAGCATGTTAACCTATACATCGATCTATGACACATTTGTTTCAAATTACCTTCATTACCTAATGCTAAAATCATTTCATTGATTATGTTTCACGATATAAGAATTGTGCATGTGACTAAACATGAGTATGCTTCATAGGCAAATTTGAAGACATCATGATTGTGCAATGTCTATTATATGGATTTCTATCTTTGTTGTATTATCTTTGAAAAAGATGTCATGACTATAATGTCCATAAGAATCCTTTGTGTATTTGGTTCAATTTATTTGTACTTCTGTTGTGATTATATGCATGCTTTTGTTTACTTTCAAATCTGGTTGTATAGTGGGAAGATAAGGCCAAGTTCTTGACCTATGTAGGTTCTTTAGGGCGAAAAAGTCAATGGTTTTTTGAATAGGAATGACTTTGCTAATTATCTAAACACAAATACATCACGATCTACTCACTTACCTCTAGTAATAGTAAAATGATGTAGCTTTCATAGTTGATGCAACTTCCTCCTTACCACTTCCCTTTTGTTGCAACAAATTCAATTGCATTAGGGCTAACTACTAATTTGTTGTTGTTGCTAGTGATGGTGGTCATTGTTCTAACAACATCAATAGCTATGTTATTATTGTTGTAGCAGCAAGTCTAGTGGTAGTGTTCTTCAATACAAGCTTTAGAGATGAAAAACCCATGATCATACTTATTTATTTCATCATAGATATGTGCACACTGGTGCAATCTTTTGAACATTGTGTTGTAGTACTCCATTGCTTATAATACATGTATTTAATCCCATATCTAGTTAAAAACAACGCCACAATGCATGGATCATCATCATGTTGTAATGGAATGTCAAGTTTGTTGTTTTTTTTCAATTCATTTGCAGTAGAACACCTTTTCCATCATCCCAACTTTGTTTCCATATTTAGTTCAGTCATTGTAAGTTCCTATATATGTAGTGAGAATTCAATGGTTCTTGAAATTGGATTATGTTCACTTGTGAAAACATACCAACATTACGATTCGATCTGTAATTGATGCAAAATGTAAAAAAATGGTGTCTTGGTTCAATTCATTTATAATAGACTTTAGTTAAGTTAATTTTGATATTGATTGCCAAATATTGTGTAACAGTTGAACCCTTCAATGCCTATTGGGTCTGGTTCATTGTGATTAAATGTTTTAAGGTGACACAAGTTTTGACTTGCATTGAGAACCTTATATAGTTTGTACATTCTACAAAAGGCTAAATAACCAATGTTAATGTTTGTGTTTAGTGGTATTTGTAAATTGTCTATTGTCACTTGGGCAAGGTAGTCATGTTTTAATTTTTTATCATGTGGAGCTTTTGGTGGGGTGGGGGTGTTTGAAATAGGGAAAGATGAAGAGGATGTCAAATTTGTGCGTGATGCATCTAAAGGAGTTATTATTTCATCCATAATAAAGGTGAAAAAAACCCACATTTTGCCCAAAACCCTTAAAGTTGAATGTTCAAGTTCAACCACTAGGTTTGGGTTCTTTAGGTCTTGCAAATCAAGTCATTTCATCCTAGTGGCAATGGCAGCCGCTAGCTAGGTGGATGCAACAATTTTTGATACAACCACAAACATGTGGGGTGCCACCTATGAGTGCACCTCAATATCAAGGGATATGGATATAAGTGCCTACATTGAATGGAGGTCTAGTTATGGGCTCTTCAAGTGCACCAAAAGTGACTGGTGCAACTATAACTGAACTAAAACCAAAAAATGTGGCTAAAACAATTTGTAAGATAGAAAAAAGGAAATAGATGCCACTTCTAAAGGTAGATTAGTTGTTGGGAAAGACCGAACAAGATTAATGTAAGACTTGAAGGGGATATAGATGGGGGACGTGACAAGAGTAATGTTTGGGATGAGGTGGTAAAAACCTTAATCCTGTGAATATTAGATATTAATGTTGTGGAATGGGAAGGGCACAAACCTAAATCCTTAGAGAAGTTGAAGGCACCTTTAGACGTAGAATGTGTGTATGTGGACAATGAGTTATCTTTGATTGGACATTACTACAAATCATGGTTTTTTAAAAGGTTCACTTGTCATTTTGACTAATGAACATGTACATTTTGACTAAAGGTCAGGGGTTTGAATGACACATGTATGTGTTGACTAATCAATTTTATTATAATGGTTTATTTGACTAGATACACATAGTCAAGTTGTACAACTTTAGTCCAAATGGTCAATGGTTTTTAATCTAGTTGAACAGTTAATCAAGATGGCCAAAAATCTTTAATCAAAATGACCAATGGTCCTTAGTCAAGTTGAACATTTAATCAAAATGGCCAATGATCCTTAATCAAATATGACATGGTTTATGACCTTATGTATCTACCTCCTACCTATTCATCCACTTATTTATTTGGTTAACTATTTGTTTACTTATTACCCAGCCACCCAGCCACCCACCTACCTATTATTTACCTACCAACTTATTTACCTATACCTTTTCACCTACCTACCTACATACCTATGTATGTTTTTCACCTTCATATGACCTACCTATTTACCTACCCACCTATGTACATATTATCTACCTACCCATCCACCCATTTACCTATTAATTTTAACCACTAGGTAACCGTGAGGTTTAGCCATTATGTTTAACCACTATATTTAACCATTAAGTTTAGCCAAATTTTAGCCATCAAGTTTAATTTAAATTTAGCCATTAAGTTTAGTCATTATGCTTAACCACTAGATTTTGACATTAGGTTTAACCTAAGGTGAACCATTAAGTTTGGCCAATAGGTATAGCCTAAATATAACCACTAAGTATAACCTAGGTTTAGCCACTATGTTTAGCCATTAGATTTAATCATTAAGTTTAACCAGTATGTTTAACCATTACTTTAAGTCATTAATTTTGACCACTAGGTTTAGCCATTATTTTAAACCACTAAGTTTAACCACTAAATTTAACTATTAGGTTTAGTCATCATTTTAAGTCATTAAGTTTAATCACTATGTTTAACCATTACATTAAATCATTAAATTTAGCCACTAGGTTTAGCCATTATTTTAAATCGTTAAGTTTAGCCATTATTTTAAGTCGTTAAGTTTAGCCATTATTTTAAATCATTAAATTTAACCAGTAGGTTTAGCCATTACTTTAAATCAATAAATTTAGCCACTATGTTTAACCATTATTTTAAGTCATTAAGTTTTGCCACTAAGTTTAACCATTATTTTAAGTCATTGAATTTAGCCATTAAGTTTATTCATTACTTTAAATCATTAAATTTAACCATTAAGTTTAGCGATTACTTTAAGCCATTAAATTTAGTCATTATTTTAAGTCACTAAATTTAGCCACTAGGTTTAGCAAATAGGTTTAACCAATAGTTTAAGCCACTAAGTTTGACCACTTTTTTTTACCTACCTATTAATTTTTGAGTAATAATCCAAATAATGATTTTAATTTAAGTATAAATTGATTGAGTAAAATGGTCCACTATTCACCAATCAAATAGTTAATCAAATAATTAATATTTGTTAGTCACTCTGCTAGTCAAAATGACCAGGTCCAATTTGACTTCCTAGTTGCATTGGACATCTATAAGACGACTTGTCCAAATTGACAAGGTGGTTTTTTTTACGCTATCATTTTTGGGTATTTTTTTATTAGAAAACCCAGTAAAAAAAACCATGAATTGTAGTAGTGGGATTTTGGAATGTTGTGAAAAGATGGTTGAAAACAAAATGAAGCAAATTGAAGGTTAAGTACCTTGCAGGGAAGAAGGACTACCCAATCAATATTGAACCTGCTCATTGGGAAAGGTTAAAGGTTTATTGGTCCAAACCTAAGACTAAGAAAAATGTAGATAAGTGTGCAATGCCATGAGCAAAATGAAGAATATGGGCAATGTGGAGCGATTGGGAACAACAAGAAAAGTAGCAAGGTTGGTAGTTGATCGATTCTTTCCCCACAATTTTCTTGATGTTCAAATGTTTGTTTGTTAAGAATCTTGCCTTTGTCCATTGACTTTAACTTTCATTTCTTGTTGTAGAAGAAGAAAAAGCAACACAACCATGTTTTAACAAAAATTATTGAGGAATTTCAAGGATCAGAGTAGACTTGTCCAACATCAATAATATATTGCAACCTTGTGATCATGTTCATATTACCAATCATTTGTTTTGTGATCTATTTGCTTAGTGGAAATGGGGCAAGTCAACATTCACCAAAAGTTATTGTTCATGGTACTCATGTATGTTCAATAGGAATATTTTGAAATGCAAGTTGAACTTATGACGATTTAATATATTAATCAGTTTTATTTAATCACATGTGTAAACTTATTTGTTTTTCAGGTCTGTCAAAACTTCTCTGTTTTTCAAATATGTTAAAAGTTATTTGTTTTTAGATATGTTAGAACTTCTTTGTTTTTTACATTTGCTAGAACTTCTCTACTTTTAAAATTTGTCAAAACTTTTCTATTTGTTAGATTTTGTAGGAAAATTGATCAATTTTTCCTTACGAATGCAAATATTTATACATAATATAAGTACATCAATTTGATGAAGGTGTACAATGATGTGATTTAATATTTTGGTGTTGATTATTTGAAACATAATGTATCTAGAAGAATTGTTAGTTCAAATGACAACCATCAAACAAAGTAAAATGAATTGGATGGCAAGTTTGCATCCATGTTGGATAGTCATCATGAATAGTCAAGCACAACCAAAAAGAAGTATTATAACACCATAAAAAAAGATGGTGAAAGAAACTCCACCAAAAAAGTCAACTCCACACCCTCAAAGTGTGGAGGGTATTAATTGGGTTGTTTTGCAACTAAGAGCATCACCAATGAAAAAGTTCAATTAGAAATTTCCTTAAAAATGAATGTGGGTAAAGGTTAAAGTGGTGAAGGTGTGGATAAGGTAAGATGGTTACTTTGGTGTGTTGTAGGTATTAGTTTATTTATTTATGCATATAAAGCATTTGTTGGCTTTTAACTGATGTGAACATGTTGTGGAATTGGTTGTAGCATGTGATGGTTGGGAAGGAACTATGACATATGGTGGTTGCACCTACAAGAGGCCACAAGGAGAAAACAATTTCAGATTAGGCAACAACGAGAATGCAATTTCAAATTACACACGCCTCCCTAATTCCTTATTACTTGTTTCAATATTTCTTTCCATTATGGTATGTTTTGATGGTATACAACATTAATTCTTATACAAGAAATGTTAGTTGCATTATAATCACAACCTTGATCTTGATGTGGTGAATTGTTGGGTGGATTTGTAGTTTCATATTGGACAATCCGTGTTATTGGTGAATCCAAAAAACCCCAAGCAAAAGGTGGCATCTAGCAAAATTAACGGTCGTTGGGTGGGTGGAAAAATTTCATGGTTCACTTATTGTGATGTTTGTTTCAAGGTGGATGTTGTAGTTGCTCATGTGCTTGATACTCCACTTATGTATCCATATGAAGTTGATGACCAAGTTGTAATGAGAGATGTGGTAGGCATTTGCACATTGTGGAATTGGAAATATGTGAAAGTTGTAGTTTGACATGCTTTTATCATAGTGAATGTGAATTTGTAATGTTTGACACTTCATTTCATGGGTGGGCAACATTAAACATTGATTCCTTTTTATTGACATTGAACTATGACCTTTTTTGGTGAAACTTGAAATGGAATATTATAGTTACCATGTAATATATTGGTTCATTTTTCTTTTATTTTGCAAGGGTTTCATTTGGAAGTTAATGTATAATAGTATTATATGAGGCACAATTAACTATAAGATAATAGCCTTCCAAGTCTAGTTACTCTATATTAGTAGAGAATAACTTTTATATACCTGCTCAAAAGTATGATAGATAGACATACTTATTGCAAACTAGAAACCAAGTACATAATGACTTTTTTTATGACTTTTATATGACACACTTTTTGAAAGTATAATTGTTTCACTACTTACAAATGATTGTTTTAGGTCTTGTATTATTTACACATGTTGAACACCTATTTTTCCAAGTGTCATGGGCAAAATTAATCGAATCAAATATTGCCATGTGTCACTATCCATGGTTGCCATGTGGAAAGAACAAATTAGTAGATAACTAATCAACAACTTTGAAAGAACTATATTACATGACTACGTTGACAAAATCAATTTCTAATTAGACATATTAGATGTCCCCATGTGGATAAATGGAATTTAGACACATGGAAAAATCTGGTTTTGGCATGTGGAAAAGTTTAGCTTTTCCACATGGAATACCATATTGTTATGAAAGAATCATAGTTTAGTCATTAAGCTCTTAGACATGTAGATGTTGATTAATCATGTGGACCCCACAAAAAATTGAAATGCCACATAGGATAAATGTATGTTATGATGTGGCACATTATTAGTCCTATGTGGCCCTATGTGTCCTGTATGACTAATGGATTGTCCTTTATGACTACTAGATGAATACAACCATGTCACTAATTAAATTTTCTACTTATCCGAAATAACTCGTACGTAATAACTCTATGGCCATGAGTCATATGTGTCCTCAATGACTGGTTTCCACAATAAATATAGTCATAGATATTGGATTTTCTACTAGTGAAAGAATGTGATGTCTTCAATGACAAATTGGCAAGCAAACACCTTTGCAACAAAAGGAAAAAAAGTTCAAGTGGGACCACCCTAAGGTTGAAATGGTCATTAAAAAATAAATGGAAATATTTTGCACATCAAGAGTAATACAAAAATAGATGGCAACATCTTGCACTTCAATAGTCTTAAAGGATGAAAAAGGAAATGACAAATAACTCTATAAAGGAGAAAAGACAAACAAATACCAAGTGGGGCCATTTTAAAAACTTGTCCATAATTCAAAAGAAGATTTGCAACATGCTTAAGAGAACAAAAAAAAGTGGGCCCACATTGAGCATGCACAACTTTCACCCTTCAAGAGAAAAAAAGACAGTGGGCCTACATGGAGCCCATTCGCCTTTACTTTAACATTTGTAAACATATGTTGAGATCATCTTTACGTAAAAATGAAAACAAAAGCAAAAAAATGGTGCTACAAACCACTTATAATTGTTTTGCAACCAACCACAAAAATTGAAGCTTACCCTAAAGGAGCCCATTGCATTTTGATGCTGACCTTGCAAATTTGTTCCACCTCCATTAGCCGTTCTCCCAACTACTATCTCTAAGATTTCTTTAAGCTAAAAAAAAAATGCCCTAATTTCCATTACACCTACCTTTCCCAACTTCAGTCTTTCACCCTAAGCATTTGTCTCAACATAGTATGAAACATTTCAAAACTTTGATTAATATGTTTCAACCTTGGTATGTCCACACACAAAAAACCCTAGGTTCTAAAATCAATCTAAATATATACTTTAGGACTTACCCAACAAGTGGGTTTTGACATACCCAAGTATACATACCAATGTACATACTATATATGGGTGTACCGTGTAGACTAATACAACACTAGTATGAACCTTTGCTTGGTCAAAAAAGGTAAAATTTGATAAATTGAAAAATAAATAAAAATGTTAGTAGGATGCAAAAGGAACTTTTATCCCAAGATATCCCTTTTTGCAACCTTGCTTCTTGGGCTACCATGTTTCAATTTGGGAATGTTGAATGTCAATGTTGTGAATTAGAACTTGTAGTAGTTGCATTTGGATTCATGAACTCTTCTCATGCTTCCATCTTTCCATTGGGAATGTTTAACTCTAAAGTGTTATGAAATGGAACTTAAAGAACTATTACATTTGGTCTTCATAAACTCTCCTTAGGCTCCCATCTTTCAATTTTGGAATGTTTTGTGTTACTATTATGAATTGGAACTTATAGTAGTGTATTTTTATTTCTTAAAACTTTTGTTGAATTGTCATGATTCAATTGGGAATGTTCAACATCAATGTTGTGAATTGGAGTTTAGTGCAACTTCATTTGGAATTCATAAGCTTTTTTTGGGCTCCCATGTTCCAATTTGGAAATGTTCCTTATGACTCTTTTGAATTGGAACTTGTAGTAGTTATATTTAGATTCATGATCTATTATAGGGGTGTCACCATTCAATTAGGAATGTTCAACTTTGAAGTGTTGTGAAATTGGGCCTACAACAATTACATTTGGATTTCTTTTTTCTTTTTAAGTTGTCATGGTTCAATTTGTGAATGTTTTGCATTAGTGTTGCAAATTTGGACCTATATAGCACCTACATGGATTTCATTTGTTATTAGTGGTTTAAAATAACATTTAGATTTCATTACACTTGTCAAAGCTACAATGTTTGACTATTACAAATATTCAAGTTAATTATGGGCTTATAGTTGCATTTCAATCTTCATTCTATAAGAAGGCTTTATGATGCAATTCATATTTATTTCCCAATTATAATTAATTGTTATTTATTTAATGATATTATGGTTGTGTTGGTTGTGTGCATAATTTTTTTAATGTGTGTGAAAAGCAATGAAAATATTTCCATTGTTTAGTGTACCACATTTAGATGCAATCTAAAATTCAAATATACATATAAAATTTGTGCACTACTAGTTGATATTTGTATACATAATTATATCAAATTGGTAAGAAAATGTGGTGGGTTTTTTAATACTAAAACCCATTTAGTATTGGAAGATGGACATATCAATCCAAAAATGGTGCCCTTTAATATGTTTAAAAAAAAACCATTGATTATTTTATGAATAATTACAAGAAATTAAGCTCACCTTCTCCATTATTACACATTCCTTGCGGATATTGTGGACCACATTAGTTGAACATGAAAGTTTTTTCATTGACAACATACAATATAGTTTCAACCAAGTTATATTATAACCCGTATTAATATAGGTGATGAACAATTAATGTGGACAACACTAATTAAAAATCTTCAAAATTAGTGTAGTGTTTGTTCATGAATTTCATGATTGCTTTGGTCATTTTCTATTTTTGGAATTCCTTCTTCATCCCTTAGGCTATGGACTTTAGGGATAATCTCAATGTGGAGGGGATAAGGGACTTTTTGACAATAAATGCAAATTTTGAGGTGTTTGAAGGAATTTTGGAAAATTTTGGGATGGTTTACATGACAATGTTTTTATAATTTTCATTCTTTCCCCAAGGTAATCCTATGATGTTAAAGGCCATAAGGTCAAAATTTTGGATAAAATTAATGGATGTTATGTGAAAGTTTTCCAAATAAATGAAAACAATTTGAACATTTTTGTCTTATGTGGTTGTGTCAATCTATTGTTCAAATTTTACATCCAACTTTATGGATTTTTCCTTGATTTGAATAGTATCCACCTTGGATTTTCTATAGGTTAAGAAACAACTTTGAAACTCTTTTTAGGTTTGAAAGCGTGGTAGGGGCCATAGCCCAAGGCTAGGCTTGAAAAGCCATGAAGTGCCAATTGTTTTTCCTTTTGGAGCATAAAATATATTTTCAAATTTAGAACCTTACACTTTTGTATGATCATTTTTTTTAATTCATTAATTATGCTAAAGAAGGTGCTTTCAAATGCACATGTTAAATTTGAAAGGTTCTTTAGGGAGGAAGTGAGAGTTATCAACAAAATACCAACTAGGCCCCCATTTTTGAGGGGAAAAAAATGTCTATTAAGTTTTTAGAGTTCTAAAAAATATAAAATCATGTCAAGATTTAGTTCTATTTTTAGCACCATAATTAGCCTCCTTATGTTTACAAATCCATAGGTAACCTTTACAATGTTTTCATTATATCATGTTATTTGCTTCTTCAAGGGCGCTTGGCTTTCCTTCAGTGGTTCAATTTGTTTCGCCCACCTTCTTGGGATGTTGGGTTCTAATCAATACTGCATAAATTCTCATTTTTTTTTAACGGAATTCATGATCACCTTATTTTTCTTGATGCAATGGCACATGTCAAAACAAACATTTTTCATTTTCTATCTAACACAATGGGATATTGACCTTTATTACCTCATGTTGTCCGTTATCAAGTCCCCCCTTTTAAGAATCTTGTGGTACAATTGTATTTTCACTTATAGGTTTTTTGACAAACTATTTACATGAGCAAAAGTTTGCCACATTTCTAATAGGTGTTCCTTTGGACAACACAAACACCATGTGAACATGTCTTTGATATGTGCAAGTCCAACCAGAAGCATTTGCACTACACCAATATGTGTCCAAGTTCATTTGACTATGTTTCATCAAATTTTGAGTGAAATTGGAAATATTTACCATGGTGAAAAATGGTCAACCCTTTAGTAAATAGGGACTAGTTGTTACGAATAGGTGAATTCACAAATAGTTAATCAAATTCATTAATAGTTAAATCATTGATAATAAATTTATTAATAATTAATGACAAATATAGAATAAACATTTAAAAACTTTTATTAAGCTATCTACCTTAAGCTAAGAACCTAGCCCACCAACCTAGAGTGTAACCTTTTCTCACCTCCATGTTTAGAAAGCAAGTCCTTAACCATTGAACCACTATTTAAATGATGATATTTTTTTGTCATCATATATTATTATGCACATTTTTTTTTACCCTAGGTTATTCTTGACTATTTTCAAATTTTTTGGTTATTCTACCATAAGTTATTGTTGATTATTCCATTGTAAGCTATTACTGTTTATTTTAATATCTTTTACCATAGGTTATTACTGACTATTCTATTGTAGGTTATTATTGGTTATTTTCAAATATTTTATCATAGGTTATTCTCAGCTATTCTATTGTAGGCTATTGTTGGTTATTTTAAAATATTTTACCATAGGCTATTCTTGGATGTTTTATCATAAGCTATTTTTGTTTATTCTAAATTATTTTACCATAGGATATTCTTGGTTATTTTATTATAAACTATTCATAGCTATTTATGTTATTTTACCATAAGTTATTGTGGGTTATTCTATCATAAGCTATTATTGATTATTCTAGGCTATTTATCATCAATTCTTGTTACTATTTTCATAAACTATTGATGGTTATTTTAGGCTATGTTACCCTATGTTATTACTGGTTATTTTATCATAGGTTATTTTTTATTATTTAAAGTTATGTTAAATTTTTTTAGCACAAGCTATTTTAGGTTATTATTAATTTTTTTATATTATTATACCTTAGGATATTTTACTTTATTTCAAATTATTTAAATTTATTATGCCTTAGGATAAAATAACCTATAATAATATAGAATATAATGACCTTGAATAACATAAGGTATAACTTGAAATAACATATAACAACTTAGAATCAAATAACCTAAGGTATACCTTAAGGCCAGTTAAATACTTGAACTTAAAATATCTTAAAGTAAAAAACCTATGATAATTTAAAATATAACTTAAGGTAGCTTAAAATAACATAAGATATTTAAAATATAAATATAAATATTTTTATTTACCATAGTAAATGACAATAATGAAACATGATGATTACATAATGACCTTATAGTGAAATAACTTTAACCAGGGTGAAATCATTATGGTGGAATGAACCTATTTCATTTTTAAGGTTCCATAGTGATTTGGACCAGTGAATGCACCCCTTTTTTATACTAATGTTGGTTATTATTTCATCTTGTCACAACTACATTTCATTTGTCTTCAAGCCATTTCCTTAGAACATTACATATCCATTTTGGCTTGTCACATCCTACTATTGCATATCTTTCATGTTGTTAGTTTGAACATGTATTGATGATTTGGGTATCCACTTGCTTCAATGCTTGTGTGGGAATGGACATTGTCATAATTATTGTTTTGGAAAGTGGACACACATATAAAAAGAGGTTTTCCACCTTTTCCCTTGTCACATTCAGTAATGAGTTGATATTCTTATCCTCAAAGACAACTTTCAGATCTTAATAGATGTTGCCATAGCTCAGTTGACTTGCCCAAATATGGTACAACCCGCATCATCCATGACAACGTATGTAGTGATAATTGCCACCTAGGAAAAGACATGATCATATGTGGAGTGCGCACTATGAAATGACTTCATTCCCCATGCCATAGAGAGTTTTGATATTTTCATTCTCGTTTCAACTCGTTATTTACTTCTTATGTTGAGGCCACTAAAGCCCATCATCATCAACAATCCTTTTTTTCTTGTGATGCTCATTTTTTTTTATCAACAATGTGTGTCCATAACCCTCCAATGTGTGCAAGCCATTGTGATTCTTCAACATGCTATTGCATTTGAGAAGCATTCCTCATTTCTTTCTCACATTACAACCAGTGCACCTTCATCACTAGCCAATTTGTGGGAAATGACAACCTTTTAGTTTACAATCTTCTATTTTGTAAGTGTATTAGTGGTGTCCCAATTGTTATGTTCTTTCATGACATGTGTTCTTGTGCTTTTATTTGCCTCATACTTTTTTTGTGGGTGGGTTCTCATCCCTGCTTTTTTATATGCAGGGTTTTTCTTCTTTATTTTCTTTGATTTTGTTTCAACAACGTAAAATAACATCAACACATGACCAGCTGTTTCTAGTTACTACCTTGTGAAAATAGAATGGTTTTGCAAAGAACCAGCCTCAATAAAATTTTGAAAATTTGAAACTGGCACAGTTCTAAATATGCAAGTGCTTAAAAGAACTGGATGAGACTCTTCTATGAAAATTCAAATAACCCCCCCTGCTAACCATGCACCTGGAACTGGTCCACATATAATTCACACAACATCATATGCTTCTGAGTCTACTCAATTCCCGAGAGAGTTGCGGAATCGGAGGCTAACAAATCTTGCAACTTCCCACTGCAAACTAATCCACGCATGTCATTCACACATCATATGCATCGCAGTGTACTCAATTCCTGAGAGAATTGCTGCATGGGGGGCTGAGAAATATTCCAACTTTCAACTGCAAACTAATCCACACTAGTAATTCACACATCATTCAAATCCCAGTGTATCGATTCCCGATAGAATTTTTGAATTGGGGGCTGAGAAATCTTCCAACTTCGAACTGCAAACTAATCCACACAACATCATATGTATCCCAGTGTACTCAATTCCTGAGAGAATTGCTGCACCGGGGGCTGAGAAATCTTCCAACTGCAAAAGAGACAAATCTATCGTTGATAAGAACCCACTGCCATCAAGAAGACATGAATCATAAAGCACTTTGACCTTTGTGTAAGAAACAGAGCCAATTCCACTGCTGCTTCAGTGCCTCCTGCATGTTGTGGCTTGAAGCCACCATCACCTCGTGCTCATGTGTGAATTTATTTTTCCAGCAAGTACCTGACTCCAGAACATCATATTATTTGGAATGATGAGAAATCACAGTACCATGAGTTGGCTTTCTTTGGTGTGAGATTAATCACCAATTCTGGGATCTTATGATGTTCAACTCTAACTAGTTAAGTCTTTGTAAAACTAGGCTGTGATGGCAACAATACTGCTTCAAAGTTGTAAGGGCACACAGGACAAGCAGTATTGATGAATATAGGTCAAGAAATTGAAGAAATACACATGTTACCAAGCTGCTGGAGAGCAAGTGCACCAGCAAAGTATTTAGCAGCAGTGTCTATTTCCAAAAATCCCTTGTAGACATGTAAGCATTGTAGAGACAAAAATAGTATGGAGAAACACTGCAGTGCTAGATGGTGCTAAGTGCAGTGATGTAGCTGGGGAACTTGCTTTACCTCCTGTAGAGGGACAAATGCCTTATTGTACCCCTCCAAAAGACGCTAACAACAGAAAGAAACAACTATCTCATTCTGTAAGTTGACAATTTCATTTGTGCAAAGGAGGTACACACCTGTTTACAGCAGGTTAAATCCCATTAGACAAATACAGAAACTTCCATAGCCAAACACTCCAGAAGTTATCAACCGGCTTGACATTAGAATAGCTCCAAGTTTCTCAAAGCCTTATGAAAAAACCTAGCTCCTCTGATCAGATTCTGAAGGCTTTGAGATGAGTTAGATCCTTGTGCGTCAGTTTTCTCCAACACAAGCAGTTAAGTTGATGCAACACCAGCATAATTGCTTTAAGTTTCAACACACATACATCAGCATCTATGTACCTCATGAATTCATCAGGAACCTGAAATTGAGTTTCTGTGAACAGACACCATCTGTACATTGCATGTCCAAGGACGGGCCACTGAACTCTATAAGACCTAATCTGAAAACCTCTCTAAAGATCTGGTGCGCCTTTATCTGAAGATGGCGGCCTTTCTGGTGGTGTTGTTAGAGGCGGTAGATCTTCATAAGGCAGAGAGGGGAGACCATTTGTATCCTCACTACTACTACTAGCACTACCATTATTCTGAAAAGAAGTAGACGTGCGGGATTGCTGGTAAGGTTTTTCTGGAGATGTCTCAACACTCAGCGCTTTTCGTGCTGCTTTCACTGCAGCAGACCTTGCCCTCTGCTGCACCTCTTCCTGCAGTGCCAGGTACTCATGGCATTTGTAAGAGGACAAGTGAAACTGCAATTTCACTCTTATATCAAATCATGTCTATAGCAATTTCATTGAGTGTATAACAGATGCCATATGCTATCAGAAAATTGACCTTTTTTTCTGAAGCTAGGGCACAGACAAGTGAATGTAACTTCATTTGATGAATCACAGTTCACATGCAAGGCACAACTGAAATGCATGAAGAATGTAATAATGCATGCCAATCACAATTATAGGGCTCAAGATGAACCCCTAACAAAATGATAAACTCAGGAGAAACCAAGCACAACCAATGGAGAATCTCCATTCAAAGAATACTCATCAATAAAACAACAATTTGGAATCTGTGTCCATAGAGGAGAGTTCAAAGGGTGCAACCTGAAAGTCACGAATGTGCTTCTGCTGCTCTGCCTGCCGCCGTCCAATATCACTCAGAATCTCACCTATCACAGTGCCTACACGCTCATTGACAGTTTCTGCAAATGCTTTGCCCAAAAAGAAAGCATCCAGAACTTGCTTGCTCTCCTTATCCCCTACAATACAAAACCCAGTAAATTCCTTCATGAAGTCACAGGATTCAGGTTTTCTCAAATGCACAACATGGTTCTTCCACAGGAGCTTACGAAATACATCCAACATCAACAAGTCACTATTTCATGGAGCAGATGGATATATCATGTAAATCTGACTAAACATGTGCAAACCCCCTGAAGTACTGAAGGAAGGTCCAATACATCCTGCAATCATAAGCAGAGCCTTGCAGATTGGACCCTCCAACAGACTCCTTAATCCATGGTAGCTTGCAATATATTGTCTGATGGTGGCATGGACACTCTACAACAATTTCCTATGGGCCTTCTGATGGCATATCTAGGATAGTATTGCAGCAAAAAAATCGTACAGCTTGAAAATTTCAAAGATCTATGAAAAGAATGGACTGTAGGAGTGAAGGAGGTTAAACTAGCCATCCAGGTACTGATCTGCTGGAAGAAAATTTCAAGAGGGTAGTATTTCATACAAAACTTGAAGCCGCTTCCTGCACTTACAGATTCTGAGGGCTTTGAAACAATCTCCTACATCGGTGGTTGCAAAGATACTTCCCTCCTCCGACCGAAAATGCCTGAGATTTTCTCCAAGTGGAGTCATCTCGCTTCCCTAGGTCATTCGTTCTCCAAAGACCATAACCACGCAGTAACACAGCCCGCCACTAGGGACAAAAAAGCAATTCATAAAGAGTAGAGCAATGGTCAGAATCACTCACCGGGTGATCCACTAGATTGAGCACGGATACAAAGGCTTCTCCTATCACCGGCGTTGCGTCTTCTTACGCCAGTACGGCCCGCCACCTCAGAGCGCCGCCGTGAAAGGGCACAACAATTGCAGTTGGCGGACGAAGAGTTGGAGAAAGCCGGTGGTGCATCATCCCTAGAAGTAACTTTGGGGATGGAAGCTGGTGAAGAGAGAGCAGAGGCTATGGAGGTGGTGGCCATGGCCATGACTGCCAGAAGAAAGACAAAAGCTTCCAGCACAAGAGCGAGAATGCACACTCAACTAACACATAGAGAAGAAGAGAAAGGCGAAGAGAGAGGCAGAGAGCCGCTGCTAGAGGGACACGCGCCTCAGGTAGAAAACACTAGGCAGGCTATACCCCCATTTTAAAGGAAACACCAATATGCTTGTGTTTTGCCACAAACCAAAAATTCAGCATTTGCAGGGTGTGTGCAGCGTGTTTTTTTCTGGGTGGCTAATTTTTGCCATTTAGCGAATTTTTTATTATTAAAAAAATCCTGTTGAATATTCCCTTTTTTTTCAAAAAAATCGCCAAAAATTGAAAAAAATTCGAAAAAACCACCATGTTTCTACACATTCTTCACTGAAGTAGCCAGGATATAAAAGGATTTTAATAATTTTTTTACTTTCATAGATGATCTATAGTCCATTCTGGCTAAATCTCCTTATAGATGATTGGGCCCCTTGTGGCAACATCACAAAATTGAAAAAAATAAAAAAATAAAAAAATACTTGGGGGGGGGGTGGGGGGTGTATAGTGTGCACTGTGTATGTATAAGTTGTTATTTTTTTGAGTAGGAGGCTTTGTGGGATTTCCAGAAATGCTGAACTTATAGTACAGTCCTCTAAATAAATACCGTAGTGTCTTTGCCATTAGATCAAATTTCACCTCGAATGCAAATGCAATGTTAGCCAATTTCAAACAACCAATCCATGGGTTAGATGGCCAGTTTTGTTGATAAATATCAACTTGTCCATATTTTTAGTCTAAAGATGACATTGACAAAGTGCGGTTAGAATGCTAGTCACAAAAAAAGTACATTATGTGTCAATTTGGTTAGTTGGGATTCAAAAAATTTGTCATGTTAACATAATAATGGTTGGAAACTTGTTTTGTTCTTTGTCACCATCAAGCTAAGGCACATTGCAATTTTCTACATCAACATGATACCAACAAAATTCAATAAGTTTTCTTGACACAAGGCCTTCGTAAGTGTCTACATTCATTATTGTGGTGTGAAGTATATTTCAATGTTGACTTGAGATTGAATTTCTTCAACACTAATATGCATCAACAACTTGTTATCTTTGTCAGTAAAAGCAACAACTTTTCATCATATTGAACAACAATAGGAGTAGCATTTTCACGAGCTAAATATGCAGTGATCAACTGTGTGCTTTTAAATCTCGAATCAAACATCAAAGCTAACATATTATGACCTTGTTTCCTATAAAATGCATGCAAAAATGAAATGAAGTGCATAAAAACCTCCAAAATCTATCATTTCATGTAGACCATGAACTCCTTCAATTCATGGTCAAAAAGATTTCTTCACCATGGAGCTATTATGAACAATTTAGAATGCCAATTCTTTTTTAATATCTTAATAAGTTGATATTACAAATTGTAATGCATTTGGGAACAACCAATATCCTTGATTTTGGTTCAAAACACAACCAATGATAATCAAGGACAAAACTTTCACCACAACTTCACATATAACCCATATTCTTGGAGATCATACACAAGATTGTAATGCCACAAATTGTTGATTATAATATAATGCAGTTATGGTCTGAAAAGTTAGGGCACCTAATTGGAACAATAATATTTTACTTGCAAATCTATTTAATTAATAAAAAAAAAATTCAATAACACCCACAAATCATTGAGTTCATCTACATCTAATAAAAAAAAAAAAACCAAAAATTCTTTAAAAAAAAACCACCCAAAAAAAAAGGAAAGAAAAAAGAACTTACTTCATCTTCATGGGCATATTCAACTTTCATAGCATCAATTTAGATTCAATGCAGATTTTGTCCCATGCTTGCCTACTTTTGCCAATTTTTTTGGGTCATGTAATACATTTGTGGAAGGCAAATTGAACAACTTTTATAGATATGCAAGATAGACCAACAAAAAAAATTCATTTGTAATAACATATTGGCACTTTTGAAAGAACACGCCTCAAACATGAACCATCAAATGGCTCTAACAAGCCCAAGTTATTGCATGATACAATGGAGGTTAGGGCATTTGCACAAGTCTACAAGTTGGACCTTTCATCTTTCACGAAAACAATAATGTTTTGGGTTAAGAAAAACTTGTGTAGTACCTCCTATAACTTAAGAGTTATAGCTGCACCTGATGTGTTTGCCACTTCAAACAATTCGATGGTGACATGTTACATTTCCCAATCACTTGAAATAAAATTAACCACAACAATAAAAACATCATGCACTCCATTTGACATAAACAAGTCAAATGTACAAGTGGTTCATAGACAATTAGCCAATGCAAGCTTTACATAAGTAGTCATGGTTTTTTCCACCAAGCTCGGTAGAATGTTTTCAACAAAAGTCTTCCTGAATGGGAATACAACTAGTGGACATAACTTGTATGCTAGCTTCTAAAGCCAAATCGATTCAACCATTGTCATAGGTAATAATCCTTTCACCACAAACAACATGAGACCTTGCAAAAAACCCACTTGGGTTGCATCATCTTTTTAAAATGTACTTGCAATAGAAAAGAAATTAAACCCTAAACCCTAAAAAAAACTAGATATAATAGTAAGAAATACATGTGCTTTCTTTTTACTACCCAATCATAATGGAGTGAAAATTTTATTGCAAAGTTTGCTCCATCTTCTAACAATTTTTTCAACAAGGAAAAATGATGAGATTCAACATGTTTTTTCATGGTTGTTAAGCCATTAAATTTGTGGTATGCAATAAGGCTTTTCCTACATTTAGTGCACATGGCCAAGATTTCATGTGGAACTATATAATTATGGCAAATAACACATCTCATGATCTAATTTGGAGAAAGATTCACATGTTGATTATTGTTCACCTTAAAAAATGCCCAAGTAGGTGAATTGCGATAGTGTCACTTCCAAGCCACTTTTTGTTTCCATAAGTTCTCCAAATGCATTTTGGTGACAACTTGTTCATCAATAACAACAACATTTAAACTCTCCAACTCCCCACTTTCATGTGCGAGTTGCACATTATCAAGATTGTAGTTATTGTCATATCTCGTAAATGTTGGAAAGATTCATTAAGGAATTAAAACTATGAACACTCATGATAAAAACTAAATAAGAAACCATCACTTGAACAAAAATGTGTAGTAATAGTGAGGTTTAGTTACATCAAGGTTCAATAACAACAATTGATGAAGGAAAACAAATGCAAACCAAACTTCACATTACCCTAAACCTTGAAATTTTCAATAAAAAAATTTGATAATGAACATTGAAATGTTTGGGAAATAGAAGTATGGGGTTTAAGGTTTAGAGGATTATAGTTCCATGATGGGAACAAAACACAAATCTTTTCTTGAAGATATCCTCCCACCCATGCAACTTCATGGGCCTAAGCTATAGAAAAAAGTTCAAAGGATGAGGTGCAAAGAGAAGATTCATGATGATTTTGGCTAAATGAAGAAACCAATGTTAAAACTCATATTTCGTATATAATTTAGAACATGGGAAGGTGATAGAACAGAGAACAAGAAAGGTGACAACAATGGAACAAATGTAACATAGTTCGAGAACTGAAAAGAGGTGCCAAACAATTAAACATATGCAACAAAAGTTTATGACTTTAAAAGAGGTGATATGTGACATGTGATGGAACAAGCAAAACAATTGTTGAAAGACCCCCCTTCCTTCATTACTTCACAAACAAAAAAATGCACATCCAAGCACAAACGCAAGCTAGTGTAAAAAATAAAATAAAGAAAAACACAAAAAACAACAAAATAACATACCTTCTAGTTTAATGGCAAATGCATGGTGGTCCATGTTCCCTTAATGTTTAATTCATGTCCTTCCTCGTTGCATTAATGTAACATCATTGTGAAATTTGATGATGCATTTTGGACATTGCAAAAGCGAAATGTGACAATTGCGAAAATTGAAGGAGATAGGAAAAAACAAAAAGAAACAATGAGATAACTACAAACTACAAACACATATTGAAAATAAAACTTGACATGTGAAAGCACACTATAGTAACCCCCTTTGGAGGTTCATGTTATATTACTTTCCAGGGGTGTGCATGTTTGAGTGTGTCCCACTTCAAACTTTTGAAAGAATTTATCAACATTTTTACATATTATGTTAGAATATAACCTAGGCAAGATATTAAAAAAAAAAAGTTCATTTCATTTTATAAAGTGGGAGATTGGAGTATATTTGTGAAAACAAATGTAGTGTACATGTGCACCCAAAAACACCAACATACTCCAAAAACAATTTAAATGATCTTTAATCTTTATGAAAGTTGAAGGTATATTGAACCATGTCATTTCACATATGGAAAGTCCTCAAAATTTGGGATGCAAGCCCTCATGCAATACTTATAATATCCCATTGTTGAAAGCATAGTCCATATATGTTTTAATTCCTTCATGCAATTTATGTTTCTTTTGTAGGTTCATTTTCATAAGGTTCCTTGAACCACAAGTGTTTTGGACATAATATTTTTTTGGTCTTCCATCATGGTATTCCTTACCATAGAAATGACATTCACTAATGGGTGTATAAACAAGGCATTAATAGTTGGATTCTCCTTGCCATTCACATGATGCATTAATTAACCAAAATCAAATTGTTATAAACTTTTCACCCACCTACATTGCCTTTTACTAAAATTAGGTTGAGTGGTTAAATATTTCAAACTTTCATGGTTAGTTTCAATCTTAAATTATTTTCCCAATAAATAATGGTTTCAAATTCTTAAAACATGGATCACAACTAATAGCTCCTTTTCATGGGTTGGGTGATTCAATTTTACAAAAGTCATTTTTTAGATTCATTGGCAATTGCTTGCCCTTCTTACATTAGTATAACACCTATAGCCAAATCATTGCCATTTGTGCATAAAACAAATGCACCCACACTTGGGTCAATGACCTTTAACATAAGAAAAAATGTTAAAACATTTTTCAAAGTTTAAAAGTTATGGTCACATCTAAGGTTCCATTTTATTCCTTGGGATTTGTTTTTCCCTTTTAGTGAATTAGTTAAAAGCCTTGCGATTTGTGTAAAATCTTTCACAAATTGCATGTAATAATTGGCAAACCTAAGAAATTTTGTGTTAATATTCTTGGATTAATCCTTATGTTTGTAAAATAGTTTTATAATGTTTTAGGTTGTTACATCCTAATTACAATATATAAACTAGGATAAGTTAGTTTGGAACCAATTCTAGTGTGAGTGTGATTCTAGTTGTTTGGACATTTTGATGGGATATAAATCTTTGAATGGGGTGATTAAATTTGTCGCAACCTTAGCCTTGGGCTCGCGACCAAGGCTAAGGCTTGCGAAGGTGCGGGTTAAGAGTGAATTTAGGAGTCACATTTCATGTTTTTGGGAGTGTAAGAAAGTGGGAGGGATGAACCCCCACACTCCCAAATGAACTCCCACTTTGGGAGTTGGAGTCCCAATGGACTCCCGAATCTTCAGAGGGTGATTGCAAAGGTCAAAACTCATTAGATTGAAAAGTTCCTTATATTATTGGAAAGCTGTTGAAATGTACATGTCTAAAATGGGCTTGTATGACCCATTTGAGTACCTAAAACACAAGTTATGGCCAAAAGAAGGGCTAGGAGTCAAATTGACAATTTGACTCCTAACCACTAAAAGTCAAGAATCGCCTCGATTTCCTTGCGTGAAGGTGGCATGCCACATACCGTTGGAAAGCTCTCAACGAGGGCTACAACTTTTTTCCAGACTTCACCTTAATTGGAGGTTTTCACACAAAGTTATGGGCCCCCAAAGTTGCGAGAGTCCCAACTTTGGAAATTTCGGGACTCACATTTAGGAGTCCCAACTTTGGGAATTTCAGGATTCCCACTTGCAAAATGACATTTGGGTGCTGGTCTCATGCTAGGAACAAAGTATATTATAAGGGGGAAGGTGGTGGCTTCCCTTAAGTCCGAGTTGTCGTGAGTATTGCGAGTCCATGTTTGCCGTGGTTTGTTCGTGCACCAAAGGTGTTCCATCTTCGCACTAACCAACCTATTGTTTGGTTTGTGTAGGTCCGTGTGAGTAAGTGACTTGCTTGTCAATTTGCTTAGTCCCATCCCGAAGTTCCAACACACCCTTTTAGCTCCGAAGTGTTGCGAGCCAAGGAGCGCACCTTGACTCCTTCTCCTTTTGCTATTTTTTTCTTTGGACTCGCAGCTGAGTCCATCAAGGAGCTTGGGGGTGCATCGCAATCCATTTTTCTGGATTTGAGATCACACCACTTTCTTGTGTTGCGTTTTATTTGTTTTCCAAGTTTTTATGCAAGATTATGTGCTCACAAAGGTTTTGATTGTGCTTGGATTCTTATGTGTAAGTGAATTGTATTTCAAATTAAAAGAACTATATATAGTCAGATAATGCTATAATTAAATTTGTCAAGTTGTTTTAGCACAATAAAGTTTGTTTGTGTTTTGTATGGGAATGTGTTAGTGACAAGTGTTATGTAATTTTGTTTTGTGATGTGTGTCTTGCTTTGTTTTTGAATTTGTAACTAGAAGGATCTATAGTTGGGGTGGTGTTTGTTGATTAAAAGAAGTCCACTTAGCAAAGTTGGTGATTTTTCATTAATTTTTTGTTGTTAGTTTGTAGTACTCTCTGGGGATTTGAACCTCAAACGGGGCTTGAATTTTTAAAGTGAAAAAAAAAAAGAACAAGAAAGGGCCCTATTTTTGCCACAAGAGGCCCCCACTTCTAGCCTTTTGTGATGATGGTGTTACCTTTTGAAATGTTGTTGTGGGAGGGTTGAGATGGTCAAACATGGAAGGACTATATATGTAATTACATGCTATGTCATTTTCCTAATATGAATTGTCAAATTGACCCATCCTTGGTTGTTGTCCTTGTTAGCCTATGGTGTAAGTTGTTTGGGAAATCTTCAAAGATTGCCATTATGTTGATTTGTGATCAATGTTCTAAAAGACGACATGTGGGATGTCTTATGCCACCATTGGAGGAAGTACTAGTTAGAAAATGGTTTTTTTTTTAATGCACAAAATAAACTATAAAACTTTTGTAGTTAAATAGTAAGGAATATCCTAAGTTTTTATCCATGATGATTCATAATTGGTTAAATATTTAAGGGATTGCGATTAAGTGACTAAAAATGAAGCTCACATTTGCACATGACTTATTGGTCTTCTCACCTTAAAACCAAGGTGTTCAATTTTGGTTGATTTAGAAGGAGTTTTCGATGTTTCTATTTGGTTCAAGGGGAGCTTATTTTCATATAGGTAGTGTTTTGAATGTGATGTTCCATCAAAGATGTTTTGTGTCATTGCTTTATGTGTGTGTGAGTATTGATAGTTGTAAGCATTGACATGGTAGTGCACAACATTTCTTAAGAGTTTTATTATATTTAGGTGATTACAGTCTAGTTACAATAAGTAAATTAGGGGAAGTTAGTTTTGAAAAAAATTTAGTGTGGAGTTGGTTTCAATTATTTGGACTTTTGGATGTGATATAAATTTTTAAGTGGGGTGACTCAATGTAATTTTTTGGATTTGATATCACACCACTTTCTTGTGTTGTATTTGTTTTTCAAAATTATATGCAAGTTTATATGTTCACAAGGATTTTCATTTTGTTTGGATTTCTTTGTGTATGTGAGTTGTATTTTGGTTTGGAAATGATGCACCCTTTATGATATTTTGTACCATTTGCTTTATGTGTGTGTGGCCATTGATAGTTGTAAGTATTGACATATAATGCACGACATTTTATTTTGAAGAGATTTTGTCAAATTTCTAGAAATGTTACACATTGATGTTGGCATGTTGTTCCATCCACATTTGAGGTTTTAAACTAGATGTAGAGACTTGAAATTCTTGACATTCTCTTGCTTTAGATGAGTGGAAGAAGAACATGGGCTGAAACATTTGCATTGTCATTTATACTCTATACTTGTGATCGAAAGGAGGGTTTGAAAGTTCTAGTTCAAGCATCATCATGCTCATTGGTTGATATGCTCTGTTAATTGACGTGAGATTCTTATAACTCTCTGGGATCCTTCGTAATGGTGGTCCCTATGTTGTTCATATAGTTTTCATGTGTGCCCCAAATGGTTTTTTAAAAATTGTGCCTAAGATATGCTAAATCTTTTAACGTTGTTTCAATAATTCCAATAGATCTTACACGGTGTCCCATTAGTGTCCCATTAGCTCGATGCTTTATCTATGATATTCCTTACCCAAAAGTCCTACTTTATTGCCCTCTATATAAATGAGGCAACATGATAAGGTTGCATACAAGTGATAAGGTTATATCAATTCAATCTAAGAAATGTTCAAAGATCGGAGACTTTGAACTCAAAAGTGTCCAAATTTCTGAATTTTTTTGTTTGTTTGTTGTGGACCAATCAACCAAAAAGAACTTTTGTAATCAGAATGCATCCACACATTAAACTCATAGAAATCACATTAATTATAGTATATTACAATACATTATACCCCTTGCCACATCAACCATCTTTCTTATGTTGTAGGTAGTTGAAGTCTAATCTATAGTTTAACCCTACATTTTTGAGATTTCAAACGTAGTAGCACTTAGCAATCTAGTCTTGACCATATCTTTTTTTCAGCTTGGGTGAACAACTATACACACTTGTACCATCCAAATTGCTTCCAAATATAACAACTATCCCTTGCTTAGACTAAATCATGGTCTCTGAGTCCAAGTCTAACATTTCTTGGGTTTAATTTGGCCACTCCCCTAGTACCTGGGCTGGTTTGGTAGCGAGTTGTGCTATAAATAAATAAATAAATAAATAGATAAATATAATATTTTTGTCATTTATTTTTGGCAGAAAAATATTAACATTTTTTACAATTAGTCACTATGATGAAGCTAGGGGTGGTGCTTGAGAGTTTTTTTTTTTCCCCCGATTTACTCCATGGCAGGTAGATATTTTTCAGCATTTTCGAAAAATCCAAAAATAATTTTATTTTCGAAAAATCAGTCAGTTCTTATATTTTTCAAATTATTAATTTTTCATGATCTACAATAGTCTACTATGACAATTTCCAACGAGTCAGGACTAATGAATTATTCAGATCCTAGGTGTGTATAATTACAACACCGTTTCCAACAACTCAGTTTCATATATATATATTTTCACAATAATTCACTTCAATATTTAAAGGATAATTTAATGACTAAACTGACCCTAGGGTAATGGTAGCTAGTAGGTAGATAGCTAATTCTATTTTATAATTAGATTTTTAGTGTTTCGAAAACTCTTGAAGTTACTTCAGTGTTTTTTTCTTGAATCAATTTTGTTTATTTGAAAAATTGGAATTTTTTTTGAAAGTGTAAATTCAACTAGTGCATTTTACATTTTTAATAATAGCTCAAATAACGGTTTTTTGGGGTGAATTTTCACCATTTGGCAATTTTTTTTCTAAAAGAAAATGTGTGTCAAATTTTGTTCCCTTTTCTCCCAAAAAATGAAATTAAAAAAAAGAAGAAAAGTCGCCATGTTTCTACACATTTGTTCAAAAGCAACTAGCTAGTATATAAAAGGATTTTAATAAAATTGTACTCTCATGGTTGGTCTATAGCCAAACGTGGCTAAATCTCCTTGTGGATGATCGCCAGTGTGGCAACATCACAAAATTGAAAGGAAAAAAAAAAAACACTGAGATTCACAAAATTGAAGAAAAGAAAACCCTACTTCTTAATTTCGGGAACAGTTGTGCTAGTCATTGCGAACAAGGGAACTATATCCGTGGCGCGTAAGCAAGAGGTGGCGGAAATCCGCGGATGACGACGAGGTCGAGTGAACTTCATCCGGAAGCATATGCGACGAAATGGAGCTGAGGTCGATCGAGAAATTCGAAGAATACGCGACCAATGAAGAATGAAAATGCAACTTGACAAGTTGAGTTGAAGAACTGGAATGGAAAGGAAAGGATATGCGTTGATGAAATTGACGACGTCGAGAATTTCGCTGCATTTCGCGACGAATGGACACGGTGAGCACGAGAACCAATTCGAAACACGTCACTGGACGCGGTGGGAAACGCGGAGAGAATTCGAACCGTGTGCGACAAAAAAATGGACGACTGCTGTTCACGTGGCGAATGCGAATCATAATGATGATGCAACTAATCTGTTGTCAGCGCCACAGAGCTGGTCATCAATGAGATGATGCCGCGCGTCCACGGAGAAACAGAAGTGATAGGTTAGAAGCATGGTTTTTTAATTTTTAAAATAAAAAAAATTAAATGAATTTTTGTGATGACGAAGATTTGGCAATTGTTTTGAAAACATTAGCAAAAAATTAGTTCAAATTTACACTAGAAAACCAAAAATTTCCAAAATTTTCTCCATTTTTTTCAACGGAAAAATATACATTGTCCCAGAAAACCCACTGGATAATCAGAGCTTCTTTTTTCCAATTTTGTCAAGTAGGTGGACTGGCGATCATCCACAAGAGGAAAATGAGCCAATTTTGGCTAGAGGTCAGCGAGCGAACTAGAATTTTTTCAGGATCCCGCTTTTTTTCTGGCGAGCTCATTGTGTCAAATATGGCGAATTGTTGCCCCTCAAAACATGGCGACTCTTGCAAATTTTTTCTGAATAAAAAAAAACCTTTGTACACTTCGCACAGGATTTTCTTTTGTCGCCGCCGTGCGAAAATTCGCAAAAAAATAAAAATAAAATGCTGGATAGAGAAGACAGAGAGAGAAAGAGAAGAGAGAGAGAGAGAGTGTGCGTGTGGGGGTGGAAGAAGAAAACCAGAAAGGCAGGTGGAGGTAGAATATGCTTGTGCGATGCGTCGCCGATGGTGGTAGTTGCGTGATGGTGCAGCTCGTCGTTGCGATCGAGGCTGTTGCTGATCCAGTTTTTTAGCTACGCAATTTGGGGTGGGGGGGAGATGGATGTTGTGCAGTGGTAGCGAGCGAGAGAGAGAGAGATCTTTCTGTAGGGGAAATTGCTGCATCTATTTTACATGTATTCGTCGTCGGTGTGCGTGTAACAACAAGAATCCGTAGCCAGCAAAATGTAACCATTTGCTTTCCCCTGGCCGCCTTCGGGCGTGCTTCTGAAATCATCGTGTTGTTGTTGCAATCAGCGCGCGCACCTTGTTAATTACGAGCCTGGTTGTTGTTGTTCTTCTATTACCCCACTTGTTCCCTTCCTCAAGCTTGGAGGGAAAGCAAAGCTTCTGCATCGCAAGTGCTGCCAGGACTGCGACTTTTTTCTTTGGTGGCGACCGGTGAAGTGTTGTTTCGAGGTGTGTATGGATTCCCTGTTTTATTGCCTATCTCTCCTCTTTGCTTGCAGTTGTTGAACGATCTTTTGATAGAAAGAGGACAGTTTCACTGGACAATTTTGCTCTTCTTTTGTTCTTATCGTTTGCTTGTGAAAAATCCTCTAAGTCTGTTTGGTCTTAGGTTATGAGAAATTTCTGTCTAGGAAGAAAGAGGTTGCATTCTGAGCTCCAATTCTCTTCTAAGAAGAATTCTTTCTTGGCTTTGCTGCATGCATCTATGGATATAACTGCACGAAAAAAGATGATGCCTCACTTGACATACGATTTCCATTCTAGTTCTCGTGTTGTAGGAAGTGGATTTCTTCCTCCTTTTCTCTCCCCTGCCCTCCCACACTCCTTTCCCCGAGTCTATTATCTGCTACAGCATGTAGGCTGGAATTAACCAAACCTATGTCCATTCGTATTTTGGCAATTGCAGCAGGGATGATGGTGACGACAATGACCACGACAGTAGAAGTCCAGGGGGTTAAGAAGGCCACAATGATTATTTCAGATGGGGGGGACAGTGCACCTGCTTCTGATCACTATGCAGAAGAGTTTGATTTCTCAGATGTGTTTGGGCCAGTTCCTGCTGCTCACCTCTCTCTCCAGCTCCCTCAGCTCACAGAGGATGGCAATTGTTCCACAAATTGGTACCCTGAGAATCGGGGAGATCCTATTGTGGTTTATAGCCGCTCGCATTCTTTGGTTGGACCATCTCCAATTTTGACGCGCCAGAGAAGTAAACTCATCTGGGATGAAATAGGGCATGTGCCTTTCACTGAAGAATCTGAACATACTTCATCTTCTTCCAAAGATGTAGTTGAAGCTGAGGTCAATAACATCCTCTCTGCAGTCTCAGGTCTAGAGCTCAGTGATTCTGGCAGTGAGCTGGAGGTGGAGACGCCTAAGACTGATGTTGCTGCACATGAAAGCCCACAGAGTGGAGGGGTTGAGCGACTTGGACCTCAGGATTTCGAGCTTCTCAGGGTTGTAGGTCAGGGTGCATTTGGCAGAGTGTTCCAGGTTCAGAAGAAAGGGACCACTGAAATCTATGCCATGAAGGTGATGCGGAAGGACAAGATCATGGAAAGGAATCATGGTGATTACATGAAGGCAGAGCGGGATATTCTTACAAAAGTCGTGCACCCCTTCATTGTGCAGCTTCAGTATTCATTTCAGGTCTTACCCTTTTTCTGGTTCCATACATTTTTGGATCTATGCATTAGCAGTCATCAGTTCTGAGTGAATGTCATCTAGTGATTCTCAGACTCCTGGGATCAATCACACTTTGGATTCCTTACAAGACTCTTTTGAAGCTAAATGCTGTTTATTTCAGACCTGACATGAGTTTGTTTGTGATGGTGTGTATGGTGCAGACTAGGTCCAAATTGTATTTGGTTTTGGACTTCATCAATGGTGGTCACCTCTTTTTCCAGCTGTATCGTCAGGGCACTTTTAGGTGTGTTTTGGGAGCATTGATTTGAGTATGTAATGCTGCCTATTTTTATAACTAGAAAAGATTTGAACTGGACAACAATTCACTTTGTTGTATGCTGGGGTAAGTTGGGAAATCTAACAAGACAATTTGATGGATGCAGTGAGGATCTGGCGCGCATGTACTGTGCAGAGATCATATGTGCAGTTGCACACCTACATAAGAATGGTATCATCCATCGGGACCTGAAGCCTGAAAACATCCTTCTTGATTCAGAAGGCCATGTACGTCCTCTTTTGTGGCTTCAGAATTTCATTTGGTTGGTTGAGTTAGTATTGGCAAGAGAATTAAATCAGCAAAAAGGTTTTTTCAGCACCAAAATTGCACTGAGTTTCTCTTCTGGTTCCTTCTAACTCTCTTTCAGTCTGAAAGTTTCAGTTGAGAGCTAGTTTGAAATTGATTAAGATGTGGCTACCTTTTGTGTGGTGATTTGAGTTTTGTGAGTATGAACTCAGATTTGTAATGAACTGCATGGCTGCTTTACCTTTCAAGACCAGCCTCTTTTCAAGCTTGCACTTGAATTAGAGCAAGCCCTTTTGTGTTCTTTGAAAGTTGAAATCACATGAGATGAGGCCACATTGATCTGCATTAGATATCAGCCGTATTTGGGTTTGCATGTTGAACTCCATTTTGATCCAACTCTTATGGAATCAAATACAGGTCAGATTGACTGATTTTGGGCTAGCAAAGGAAGTGGATGACAATAGTCCATCAAACTCACTCTGTGGGACAATGGAGTACATGGCACCTGAGATCTTATTGGCTAAAGGTCATGGGAAGGCAGCAGATTGGTGGAGTGTTGGCATTCTCCTCTATGAAATGCTTACAGGCCAGGTACACACTTGAGGTTCTTTCTAAATTGTTTCAGTCTTATCATTTTATTGAATCTCTTTGGTTGCTCTAACCTCTGGCCACTGATTTTATGTATTTTGGTGGGATATGGTTGAGTTTTCATTGGGAATGTTTCTTCAAACTTTTCAATGGCTGTTGGCTGTTGCATTTGTAAAGCTGGTGTTTTTGTCTATTTATCTTTCTTCTTTGTTTCTTCCAGCCCCCCTTTGCGCATAGCAACAAACAAAAGCTCCAGCAGAAAATCATCAAAGACAAGATCAAGCTTCCCTCATACCTAACAAGTGAGGCTAATTTGTTTCTCAAAGGGGTAAGTTGACCTACATTCTGATGCAAATCACTGAAATTGATTTGCTTGCCTCCTTTTGTGTTATGGCTACAGCTTCTGATGCAAATCACTAAAATTGATGTATTGACTCTCTTTTGTGCTACAAAACATAGCTCAGTGTTAAGCATTATTGACTCCAGATATGTTTAAACAATGTGTCAAATTGCTGAACAGCTGCTACAGAAGGATGCAAGCAGACGCTTGGGAAGTGGCCCAAATGGCAGTGATGAACTGAAGCAGCAAAAGTGGTTCAAGTCAATCAACTGGCACAAGCTGGAGGCAAGAGAAATTGTCCCCAAGTTCATTCCAGCTGTGAGTGGAAAGCACTGCACTGCCAACTTTGACGAAATTTGGACAAATCTGCCAATCAATGATTCACCTGCCTCCACACCCAAAGCTGGCGACTGCAATTACTTTCGAGGATATACTTATGTTGCACCAAATGCTTGGCTAGACTAAAATCATTTGGTGAGCATTCTGTATTTCTGGAATTGCATTTCACTAAAAATTTCCCCACAGCTGTATCTTTGTATCAATAGTAATTGTATGCATACATTCTTTGCAGCCTGTACATAGAGTAATGTATGTGTATGAGAGGTTCACCCACTGTCAGCAGCTGATGAGTCAGTGGATAGGCATGGCAGCTCCTCACTGCTATTCATGATGAAGAAGGTGATGAAGGTCTAACACTTTGTGAGAGATAGGTTATGACAGTACTCTTTGTGATGTTATCTTTAAATTGTTGTTGTGGAGTTTTCTTTGCAATTTCAAGATATATTGTATAATGGACCTACCATGTTTGGTTTTCAGAAACTTGAACCACATATCTGACATTCAGAGTATGTGTCCCACAAGGGATTTGCATCCATGAACCAGTAAAAAAAATCCTTCAAGGGAAGAAGGGATCTTTGAGCATGATCATGTTGTTGACATTTTTCTGGGAATAAAGTGCTTCCAAAATTTTCAATTGTATCTGCTAGTTTGAGTCAGCTATTTTGTGGTATATTCTACAAGAGACAGATGCTCATTGCAACAGAATATCCATTTCCTAAAAGCCATGTGTATGTGCATGGCTCATACATAATCTGGGATGGTACACCACCAGGAGGATGAGCAAGCAAGGTGATTCTTGAAACCTATATAGACCCCCCAATAAATGTAACTTTTTTGTAAATTCTAAGGAAGTTAAAAGTGTTCTGCAGATTGAATCTATCCCACAGAGAGGAAAGCAAACATGAAAGAAAAAGAGAAAATGACAACAAAAACAAAACGGTTGTAGTCATATGCATTCAATAACCTTCAAATGTAACTGGTATGGTATTGACCATCTGCCATGGACTCCATCAGCTCCCAGAAATGGGTGCTGGTTATCATCACATCTTATCCACCAGATTGAGTTCCTGTAACAAGACTGACAGTCACAGGAAAGACTCAGTCACGATGCTGGCTGACTGAGCCAAGCATAATGGAGGGGCATGAGAAGAAAAAAGAGAAAGAGGAGAAGTAAAGAAAAGCAAAACATGGAGGAAGAACATTCAGCCAAGCGTAATGGAGGAGCATGAGAAGAAAAAAGAGAAAAGAGGAGAAGTAAAGAAAAGCAAACCATGGAGGGAAGAGAAGGGAGAAAACCAAAATGGAGAACCTTTAAAGAGCAAGATCATTAGAAGGCAATTCTTCAACACAATCCCTGAACTCACAAGAGCAGAAGACCCATGAAACAGCAACAGAGTCCAAACATTACAATATTAAAAGAACAAAAAAAAACTGCAGAGAAGGGATGGGATCATCTACAGAGAAACATAATTCCGAAGCAAGAGAAGGAACCAGCCTACTGTATAGCCTTTCCTCATCTCTTAACAATCCTTCAAGATCGCATGCTAATTCTTAAGTGAAACCCTAAACCCTAAACCCACCATTGGTCCCAAGGGTTGGGAACTGGCTCCCCAAGTTGATAGGTAACAATCCTTTTTTGACCTTGGGGCCATCATTTAGGGGCGAAACAGTCATGGATTTTAAAATATTATATTTTAGTTGGTTCTTGACTCCTCCTAGTGTAAAGCTCTTGAGATTAATTTCAGTGGTTGGGCCAATAGGTTTGCTTGATTTTAGTTCAACTTTGGCCTCGACTCTTTGTGTAAAGTGAGGGCATTAAGTAGTAGTCTAGGTGCAGGAGTGCTGAGACTTGGTTGGTGGCCTGCTATATACTTAACTGAAAGGTTGGCAACGAATAAATATGTCATCTACCTAGGTGAGGTCTTGGAGTGTTGAGATTAGGTTGATGACTTGGTAGACGAGGTGTTGGAGCGTTTGAGACTAGGTTGATGACTTGCTAGTTGAGGGGTTGCCGTGTCTCGAGTCTAAGTTGATGACCTGGTGTAGGCTAGACTTTAGTAATAATGTGAAAGGTGATGCACATTTGTCATAGTAAACCAGCACCCACCAGTGCACCATCCACTGGATGTCTGTTATTACTCAGTTGTGGATGAACCTCAACTGAGTTAATATTAGGTTTCATCTTGGTACCCAATTCTGGAAGAAAATAGGTTTCATGTGTAGGCAGACAGGTAGGAAAATAGGCAACTTTTAGATAAGTAGATGGTCTATACATAGCTAAGGGCTGCTTTTTCTACCTACCTAGTAAAAACCTGCTTGTGGGTTGTTAGTAGGTAGGTGAAAAAGAAAGTAACTGAGCTAAGCACCATGGTTAAGTAGTGAACTGGGACCCAACAGAAATCTGTTTCCTGACCACTTACCATTCATCCTTCACGGTGCACTGGTGGGTGCTGGTTCACTGTGGCCACATGAGTTGAGGTTACTAATTACTACTTAACTCTTTAGCTATTTTACCCATTTGACTTAGATAAACCACTGGCAGAAAAATTCTTTTAACAGAAAAATTGTATTGACTTAGAGAAAGCACGAGCACAACGTTCTCGTACGCCCACCCCACCCTCACCCACACCCTCTTCTTTATGCACCGCCATAGGACCATC
>Ga0116227_10000865_pt1 | contig 63461 bp, 35 predicted proteins | sample S1TSphgellanicum_FD_89693 | JGI IMG/M metagenome (GOLD analysis project Ga0116227, IMG submission 89693) | Host-associated microbial communities from peat moss isolated from Minnesota, USA - S1T2_Fb - Sphagnum magellanicum MG | ecosystem: Host-associated > Plants > Peat moss > Unclassified...
AAAAGCAAAATGCAATTTGTTCATTTCACTTTTGGTTCACTTCTTTTTTTCATTTTTCCCTTCATGATACCTACTAAGGATATATGGAATCTTGGTTGAATCTTTAAAAGCCTTTTGGTTTAAAATAAAACAAAACACAAGATTAATTGGATTATTGAGGTCTTAAAGACATGGTCATTAAAACTTTCACTAAACTCAAATGAGATTATCGTAATCCCTAAATATGGCAACAAAACCTTAATTTTCTTGTACTTTGTATGAGGTTCAATGAAAGTAGGTCGTTGACACATATATAGTTCTCCATACATACAACCATGAAGGAATGTGATTTTGATGTCAAATTGAAATAGATTAAAATCTTTGGCAATAGTAATATTGAATATCATTCATATTCAATTTGAGAAATCAATTCATGAACTCCATAATCATCAAAGTTTTTTGTAAACTAGTTTCATTGTTTGTGATAGTAAGATCTCAAATGTGACTAGGATTAACATGTTGATCATGGCAATGGCAATCAAATTGATTATTACTATATAATGTGCATAAATGTTTTTGAGAAGTTTGAAAAATATGATGTGTTACAAATATTTACACTTAGTGTAAAATTTGTTGAAAAAATTTGTTTAGGTGGTATAATAGGAGCAAGTAAAATAATTAGATTAACTTTAACCTTGTGTTATTTGTAGAAATATCAATTTGAACAAGATCTGTTGGCATAGGTGCACAATTATTTTGTGAGTCATAAGTAATGTTTGCATTGAAAATAACATCTTATTGATCACAACTAATTTAATGGACGTGTCCTAAAGATGATAACCTTTTGAAATCTCACAATAGCAAATGAAAATAATGCAAAGTTGTAGTGGAAATATGTGCATATCATAGAACCAAACACATGAATATGGTTAACATTTGCTTTATTGCCAGTCCAAGCTTGAATAATGATAATTCCTTAAAAAGCGTGTCAAGTAATTCTATTAAGAACATGAACTATAGCCATATTACTTCTATCCAAAATCAAAGGTTAAAATTAATAGCATATGACATGCATCTTGCCAATTATATCACAATATGATAATATTTTTCAAAAAAACTATTTTACTCAGGGATGTATGGTCTTATAATTGTTATGGTCACCTTTGGATAAGATGTAATAACAAGATTGTCCCATAGATGAAACATTTATGGGACCAAATATGTCCACATGATAAAAGATTCCATGTTGAATTACTTTTCCATGTGAAACATGAGATGAAAAATGTACTAGACAATAGTGTTTGCCTTATGCACACCCCTCGCAAAATGTGTTATTATAACATTTTGAAAGTTTGATTCCAATAACAATTTGTGACTTGGCCATTTTTAGATTTGTACTTGATAGTGTTCAAGTGAGCTTGAGTCTTTTATGTCTTGGTCTTCATTGCACAACTTTCCATCTTCTTGTGTATATTATTAAAATTGTTGATTGGTTATTTAGCAATTGATTTGTTTTTCTTTAAATTGACATTTGAAAAATTCTTTTAATAATACGTAACATTTTTTCTGTCTATTGCTTATCTATCAAAGTTTGACATATCTTTTCTAAACTTGTGCAATAGACTTTTTCTTGCATTTGATCTTCATTGATCAATTGTTAGATAAAAATGATTGTTATTTTGTTATTTTTGTCCCACACAACTTTCTCTTCAACATCATCTTTCTTTGATTCTTGCATGACTATCTCCCAAAATCTTTTTTGCTCATAAAAGATTTTCCATTTGAAACTTCCATTTAAAAAATTCTTTTTATTAATTTTTTTTAAAAAATTGTCTTTTCACTCTCCAAGTGATGTTGCCATCACTTATTTTCTTATGCAAAACTTGTCTTATGATAAAACAGTCATTAAGATTCATTCAAACTCTACACTCATGGCATGGGCTGATAACTTGATGAAATAAACCAAACTAAATTGATTTGTGTTGAGAGTTCCAATCAACAACAAGAAACAAAGCTCATATTGCAAATGTTTTCAAATGAAAATGACATAGGTAAACTTTCTTAGTGCGAGAAAATAACTTGAATGATAAAACAAGAAATGAAATTTCAAAACAACTTGTCTATGTTTGCTCCAAGATTTTTATGCAAGATCCAACATTCTATAGAAAAAGTTGATGACTAGCATTTGACGATTCTATTCTAATATTCGCTATAATACCAACATGATGTACATTTGGAACAAATAAATACTTATCAACCATAATACCTACATACAATGGTAAATTATTTTGGAAGAACAAGGATGCACAAGTGAGAAAAAGGTGTCCAACATCAATACAATATAGGTGGAAAAACACACACGCACACGCACACTCCTTTTTGAAAAAAGCCTCACACAATTAATACCTATTGAGGTACTTTCATCCACCAATATGAAATAGGAACCCTGGTTATAATTCGAGTTGAATGAACCTGCAGTGTCCCCTTAAGATAGCCGTGCCACCGTAGTGACCATTACTCGTGTAGAGTACCCCTCATTCAGTGGCCGTGAGTCCCTCCTCTTCCACACTTGGCTGAATGGACAGGCTCAGCTTTGATGCCATGACGGATGCTCATTGACTACTTCATTGTGGACAACACACCTGGGCAGAGTACTAACTTAAAAGGGGTATTCAGCATTGTTGTTGCAGCTGTTGAACTGTGCCCTTGCACGGCCCAACCCACACACTCACACAACGACTAGTGCATGAACGGAAGAGAAAGAGAGACTAATATAACACAGAGAATAGAACAAAGAGTGTGTGTGTGTGTGTGCCACAATGAACTAGCACCCACAAGTGCACCATCCACTGGATGCCCGTTATTACTCAGTTGTGGATGAACCTCAACTGAGTTAGTATTTGGTTTCACCTTGGTAACCAATTTTGTAAGAAATAGGTCTCTTACATAGGTAAGTAGGTAGAAATATAAGTAACTACTAGGTAAGTAGATGGTTTATACATTCAAAAGGGTTGTTTTTACTACCTACTAACAACCTGCTTGTGGGTTGTGAGTAGGTAGATAGTAAAAAGAAGAAACGGAGCCAACCATCATGGTTAGCTAAGGAACTGAAACACAACAGAAAACTGTTTTCAGACCATTTATCATCCATCCTTTCATGGTGCACTGGTGAGTGCTGGTTCACTGTGGCCGTGAGTGTGCAGTGTGTACCCATAGTTTCTATTTGATGGCTTGTGGTGTGTTGTTTCCTCTTTGTTTGTAATAGGTACTTTGTAGTGGCAGCCAAGCTTTTTGTTGTTGTTGTTGTTGTATTTAATAAAATTTTCATTCACCTGGAGTCACGACAAGTGCAAAGTCATGATTCCCACAGCATGCGATAAAAGTGTCAGTTGGATCCAAAACCCTAAATGGCCAGGACTAGGCTAGCAACAGTTTGTAAGTAGTAAGAAAAAATTAAAATGAAATAAATCTTTGGCAGTAGTTTCCAGATGGAAATTATTGGATGTGTGAGGATTTTCTTGTGATAAATTTGATTCTTCACCCTAAGGTACACTTATTAGAGTACCTTGTCCTCAATTGATTTGATCACTATTGTCATGGGTTGTGCACACCCTAGTTGGGTCTCCCTTGTAAGGGAAAGACTTGGGGAACCAAGTAGTTTTCATTTGTTCCCATAATTTGAGGAATGTTACTCAGGTGTTTCCATGTTCCCATGTTTGGGAACTTCATGGAACATTTTAAAATTTTAGCTGTTGTTGGTTTGAAGTTTGAACTTGCCAAAAGGGGCAAAAATCAAATTTAAACTTATGTTATTGTCTTTTTTTTTTGTTTTGTTTGGTTTGTTTGGTTTGAATCCCTAATCAAACCCAGTAAGAGTACTTTACTTACATTCAGTGTCCACCTGGTATACCCTAGTTCCAGCTTTTGGTAAGGGTAGAACCTGACTCACAAGAGCACTTTTTCTTTTTTCTTTTTGGGGTGGTAAAATTTCACTTCCAACTTCGAATTTTGTTTTAAAAAACACCACAAATGAGTAATTTTCTGCACAGTGCTCATTAGGGGTAACCTAAGTTCTTTCTAAACCTTAGGTTTTGATAAACCATCTCCCTTTTTTAAAACACATTGCTTAACCCTAGATCAGGGTTTTTTTTTTCCCCTCTCAAGGTGAAACTAAATTTAAAAATTGGCGATTTTTTCCCCCGAAATTAGAAAAATCAGTCGAATTTACACTTGAATTTTTTTTGCAAGATGCTCCCAATTTTTGTGGTCCAAAATGACAAAATTTGTCAGGAAAAAAAAATTCTGCCACAGACCTATCTCTCCAGAATAAGAAAAACCCTTAGTTTAGCCAATAATGGTGATTTTCTAAGGTTATAGTTGATTTAAGAAACAAATTAAGTTGCCATTATTTATTTATTTATTTATTGGTTTTTATCTACCTATTCAGATTTCAGACACCCCTTTTGCATAAACCACAAACATAATTCACTGCCCCGAAATTCATGAAGTAGGTAACTTGTTGATTATTTTAAATATTATTATTCACCGCTGGCACAAAATAATAAATATCTTATCACTCCCTGGCTAAAACCTGACAAAACCCCGGCGATGAAACCGCCGTGCTGACCGCAGTGCCAGCTTCGTTGCTGACACCCGCCAGTTGGGCAGCCCCAGCCCGACGACTGGCCCTCCGCCTGCCGCCTCGGTCTCCGGTCGCACCGCGACCTCGAATCGGCATCCGACGACGGCCCACCTGGTGCCACCGGTACACACTCTCCCCCCACCGGCTGTCACCAGTCTTCGTCCCCACCGCGACGGCTTTGACAACGTCGGCCTTGAGCGTTCCGTCGCGCGCTCGCTAGCTCGCGCGCGCTCTGGTGTCCACTTTCGTGCGATTTTCTACGATCTCTGCATCCGGAGCTCGCTTTGTTTTGTTCCGTGGTTGCTCTTGCATTGGCTGTTCTGTTTGTTCTGTGGGTGCTCGTGCAACTAGTCCCTTGAAACATTGCTATTTCCTTCAATTTCTGAACTCTTCTCGTCTCCCCCTCCTTTTGTTCCCTCTTCTTTTTTGCTCAGTGATTTTCACATTTGGACTTCATCTTCATTGCCCTCTCTTTTGATGAGTTTTCAGGTTCCAACAACTAGTTTTGCAGATGACTGCTGCATGTGAGAACTCAGGAGCTCAAGTGGTAAGCATTTGGGGATTCGAGGTGACTACTGGGAAGGCCGCCTGGAAAGAAATTGTGGGTTGTTGTCTTTCGTCGATCTTCATACAGGAGGAGGCTGCTTCTGAAGCAAATGCAGCTGTTGGAGGCTGGGAGAAGAAGAAACCCCTATGGACTGGGCAATGAAATGCGCGGAGGTGCACAAATTACACCATGAGGAGGAGTGCTCGGAAGTCTTGCTCTGATCAACACAGACATGGCGTTTTTGTTGTTGCAATCGGATTCCTTGGCTATGGTATCTTCCAGGAATTCCTGTCCATCAGTCCCATGTCCATCATCATCAATTTCTTTCTCATTTTTCCTCCAAGATATTTTCAGAAGCCTGAGCCAGTTGGGCAAGATTAGGTCAAGAGCAAGGAACTCATCATGGGTATGTGCTACTACTCTTCTCCTCACAGTCATTGGTTTGGCATTCTTGGAGAATGTGAGTGCAAACATCATGATGACAAGCACACAAAAACTAGGACTTGTTCCACATGCAAAGGGCATGATGAGGATGATGATGCAGGCTGCTGCTGTGAACCCTGTTGCTGTCAATCAGCAGCTCCAGCAGGCTGTTTTCAAAGGCTTTTTACGCAACAAAACTGGAATACCCTTCTTTGTGACACTTCCTCCAGAGCTTTCTGATATTACAGTGCAGGCAGTGCGTCTCCGGACTGGGAAACTCAGGAATAAGGGATTTGACTTCAATGAGTTTCATTTCCCAATCGGTTTCATGGCTGGAAATTCTTCAATTGTGCGAGTGATTTTGGTGTACCAGAAGTTTAGCAATTTCTTAATCTACTCACCACCCATGGGTAAAGTCTTTGGTAGCACAGTGTTAGGGATGATGGTGTATGATGCCAGCAATCTGAATGACACAAGTCCGCAACTGCCATTGAATATAAGCTCTGCAAAGCCCATTATCGTCAAGTTCCCAGCCACAAGTATGACTGCACAGCCAAGCTCAGGGTTGTTGCTGTGTGCTTCCTATTCCCTAAAAGGGGTGTCAACAGTGAGCAACATGGATCCAGGTACAGAAGATCAGTGCTCTTTTACACAAGTAGGAACTTTTGCTCTAGTGGAACAGGCACCAGGTCCTGTTCCAGCTCAGTCTTCGATGGCTGCAACAGAGAGCCATCCCTGGCACCACTTGAAGGCTTTGAAGATCGTACTTGGAACAATTTTTGGTTCTATAGCACTCATTGCAATTCTGTTGATTTCTGTGCTTGGTTTGTGGAAATATCAACAAAAACGTCATTTTGCAAGAATGCAATACCAGTCTGACCAAGGGGAAACACTTCAGTCTTCTTTGATAGGACATAGTCGAGCACCAGCAGCTGGAAGCACACGCACTCGACCAACTCTTGAGACCCTCAACTGAACTTTTGCCTCTGTTTTCTCTCACCATGCACTGCAAATCTTGAAGTAGTAAAAACGTTCAAGAAACTCAGAAATCTAAGGGCCTGCAGCAGATGGAGGTGTATTTAATTGGGGGCTCATATTTTTTTGGGGTGGCTCTTTCAGATTTGTGTTGTCTTCTCCTTCTGCCCCAAAGCTTTGTGAAGTGCAATTGGCAGTCACATCATTCTTTGCATTAAGTTCACTGAAAGCAAACACTATTAGATCATCTTCAAGGATCAGAAAGAAATGGGTTTTTGTTCAACATTCTGAATGTATTTTGCAAACAGCCTTTGAGAGCATTTCAAAATCCAGTAGTCAATGTTTGATTCAAATGGCTGCTGTAGGAAGTGTAAAGTTCCTCTTTCTCTGGGATTAGTTGTCCCCAGTGCTTTGTGAGTGGGTCCTTATTCTGTGATGTTTTAAACATGCTGAGACCTGTGTGTATCTTTGTTGTTGCCGTAGAATTTATCTTTATTTGGTCACTACTGCTTTGAATGTCAAGGACTCCATTTAGTCAGCTGAGAGACCTGTGATCTTTGTTGTTTGCTGTACAATTTATCTCTCTATTTGTTCACCACTGTGTAGAATGTCAAGGTTTCCATTTAGTCGGCTGTCAAGCTAGCATGCTTTCATGCTGAATTGTAACTGCTTTGATTAGTTATTAAAATTGTTTCCTTTTCACCCTGGAAAAATATCTAAAAACTGCAATTCACAACACTGGATTGTTGAAGGAAGAATTTCTGCTTTGAATTCAAGCACATATAATACATATTTGATAGAAGACTTTGTATGCACAGGTTAGAAGTGCAACTTCTCTATGCTCCCAGATGGGAAATCTGATAAACAGTTAAATTACTCTGAACCAATCCACTGAATTGCATTGAATTTGATACATTTAATTGCTAAGAAATCAATTAAGATCAATGGCATAAACTTGAGTCAAGTTGGGATAGAAAAGACCCCAATTTCGCTCAGAAGCTGGGCCTGGCTTAAGATCCTCATTGAACAAGGCAAATATGTAAGTGTCAAATTCAACACCAGGTCTAAGTGGGGTTCCCAGAGTAGTGACATGTTTGACTAGTTTGTTGTTATAAATAGCAGCATTTGGGATGCTAGCACTGATTTCACTTGGGTCGCCCTGTGATGGCCACCCAGTTTCGGTAATGATCAGTGGAATGTCATCGTAATTCAGAGCTTTCATTGCGTATATGGTAGCATCGATCATGAGATCAAGCAAGCATGAATACTCAAGCCCCGTATTTGGATCAACAACCTTGGTTGCATTTGGTTCAATCAAGGCAAATTCGAGAGCAATATGCTTACCCCCATCTCCGAGATATGCCAAATATGGATATGCATTGAGCATGAAATCAGATTGCGTCAACTTCAAAAATCTCAAAAGAGGAGCCATGACAGATGTTGCTATGTTAGGTTGAAATGTGCCTGCTGATGGTGGGAATGAAGTTGCTAGCACTGCCAGTGAATGTGGTGTTGAGATTTTGATTTCGTTCTCCAAGTTGTAATAGCGGAGACCTGTGTAGAGCTGCCACATTGCTGGCACAAGTGCTGACCAGATTGTTTGATTGCCGCCAAGAACCTGAATATAATTGTAAATACACATGACAGATTGCAGTAGTTTGTGAGGATGTGATTAAAGTCATACAAATGAAGATTGCATTTGTAGTTTTGTGGGTTTAGGGTTTAGGGTGTTTTGTAAAATTGTGAAGATCAATGACTTCTGAAGAGTTTCAATGAAAACCATGCATGTCAGAGAGAAGCCATAACCACAATCTGAACTTGTTGTGAACCATCAGATCGTAAGCAATATGCATCATGAGAAAGGTGCTGGAGAAACTCTAACTTCAACTGTGTTAACAGAGACTACCTACCACATGAATGAGAGCTTGAAAGTGGATGCCTACCTACAAACAGATAGATGCTTGAGCAAAAAACAAAAAGGCATGAATTTGGGTTTGGTATGTGTACCTCATTTCCAACCATAATGTAAGTGATTTTGGTAGCAGGAACAAATTGTTTGACATTGTTATAGATCCAAGTGGAGGCAGCTTGCGCACTCACTGCAAGTGAAATGATTTCTTCATTCGGTACGCAGATGGTCACTGAGATGCCAGTGTATGCAAAAGCATGGAGAACTTGACTGTTGGCATCGAAAATTTTCACGTTCTCAATGCCCAATTTCTGCACAAGACTTGACACCTCCATCGGATTTGGCAGGTTATCAGCAACTCGCCCATAGTTGATACCAATCTTCCCTTCTACAGCACCAAATCAAAATTTTGAACTAGATTTTAGTACACATGACAAATTCACTCACAAATTGCGAGAGTAATTTCTGATGTCGTCCTTGTACAATGCATGGTGCTAACTACTCAGGCTGCAAGCTAGCTACACATTGGAACAAAAGAACATGAAGAAGTGAATTCAAGCAAAGTTTAGCAATTCAGAGAAGCTGGGAAGGTTGAACAAACCGGCGCAATGCAGGAGGAGGCACAGGAGCAGCAGTTGCCACAGCATGAGCCAAATGAAGCACTTCGAATTCATCATCACAGAAAATTTTATTCTTGTTCTTGTTCTTCTAATGCTCATAGGCACTGAGAGACTAGTACTTCCCCGGCTCAAATGGCAGAACTGCCTTCTTTCTTCCCGGTATATTGCAAAGCTGTGATAGACGGCGATACAGACAGTAGATACACGAGAGAGAGAGAGACACACACACACACACACACACACTCACGCACTCACGCACTTCAGTTACACAGACAGATATAGAAAGAATTGAGTTTTCTGGAGCTGAGAAATGCCAAATTTAACAAGAAATTCGTTGGTGATAGAAGAAGAGGAGAGACGACACCAGTGCTCACAGAGACACAACCGCAATACCCGCTGCAGATGTGCATGCTGCAACGACGACCATCGACCGCCGGCACCGCGCTACACGCACGCGTTTGCTTTGCGAAAGAAACGAACGAACGAACGAACGAACTCACTCGGTGCTAAGACTGCGGCGAAAGACATGGAGGGAGGGGGCGGGGGCGCGCGGGGGAGGAATTTGGAAACCCCCAATTAAAAAAGTGCCTAGAATTAAGAAAATGAAGGCTGAGGGGGGCGCAAAACATGACCGTTTCTTTGATTTTACTCTCCACTGGCCACAAAAGAATTTAAGTGAGTACCTACAAGTCATTCACCTATGCCTGCCTAGGTGCTTCCTTTACACCCCTATAAATTGCTCGCTTTATTAGGGATATGTAATGCACTTGGACCAAAAAAATTCTAACTGTATTTGGTAATTCCCCACTCCCTGTGCGACCGTTGGCACCTACTATTTGTTAGCTCAATTAATTCATTTTTTAGTTGATGGGTTTGTTTTGCTGGGGTGGGAACCGGGGGTGTGCACCCAAGGAGCCATATTGATATTACTTTTTTGAATAATATTTTAACACACATAGATCATATTATATTGTTTCCTTTTCATATTTACAGGATTTCAACTTGTTGATTTTCGAATTTTTTAGTGATGAATATAATTTGGAACTGATTTATGGGGGCATTTTATGGGGTTAAAAAATGATTAGTCTTTGTTTGTGAGGGGGGAAATGATTAGTTAATCATTTTAATTAAGTTTTAAGGTTGACAATATTTTATATTTTTGATAACTTTTACTCTGTTGGTTTGAAAATTGTGAACAACCACTGTGCACACCACATTGTCAAAGGCTTTTTGACAATACCAAAAGTGCAATGAGCCCCCCTCCCGCCATTTGGGAGTATTAAGGTGTGGTCACAAAACAAAACAAAGAAAACAAACAATGAAACACCTACCTTAATATATATGTTGTCTATGTTAAAATAATATATTGGACATGTAGGTGATAAGAGTAAAACAAGTAGATAGGCAGGCTTCAAAGAGATAGGTTTGGAGGGCACAAAGACACACTACTCTTCTTATTATATATAGATTTGTGTTGTGTTTTTTTCCATATGTTATATTTTCCGGCAATTTTTTGGTCTTCCTCAATTTCAATGCTGATTTCACTAGAGTCTTGGCAGGCATTTTTAGTACATGGTGCTTTCTAATCCTTTTTCAAAAAAAATTCTAATTTATTATTATTATTATTTTGGTAGCATGTTCTCATTTTGTGGACGTGTAAAGGCCTCCCAAATTTGATAATGACTCTCACCTTGCCCAATTCTTTTCATATGCGCTTTACTATAGTCCTTTGCTAGTAGTAGCTCCATTGTGGCTTCTATTACACAAGAAAATTATTAGTCCTACAGTAATCCTATTGTTAGATTCATGATGGCTGTTTTGTCCAATTTCATCTCTTTTCAAGTTTTGGTTGTTTTTGATAAGGGAAGTTCTTAGTATAAATGAAGGGGTTGAAGGGTTTTTTTGGAAAGCTCTAAAATATTCACATATATGGACACACCATGTTGTAGTCCTTTAACATCAACATTTTTAAAGGCTTTCATTCATTTGGGCTTGCATTATTGGAAGGACAAAAAAAAGGTTTAATTTAACACATGATTTGGGAATTCAATTATGAAGAACTTCAGTATATCTCCAAAGCTCTCAATGGCTTTAATCTTCGATTCCTTATAAAAAAATGGATCGAAAATTTATACTTTAATATAATCAAGAAAGATATCAGCAAAGTTTCAAATATATAAACAACAAGATGTGGAATTTTAGCTCTACAACCTTGTGCAATTTTCAATGAGTAACAAGATGTATTAACATATTAACCTAGTCAAGGTCTGAGGGTAGATGGGTTTTCAAATCTATACCTTTTTCATGGACCAAAAATATGTTCATAAGCAATAAATAAAATTCATTTGAAGTGTGATGAAAATTTGAAAATTTGAAATGTCTGCTGCCATACAGCCCTTAAAGTCTCCTATAACCATGCTTAAGTAATATGGAAGTTTGACAAGCACTCCAAAATGGCTTGGAATATATTTCAAAACTTGATATGTACTCAGTTTTGTAAAAATAAATATGATAAAACCATCTTTTATCAAAGAGACAAGTGTCATACTATTTTATCTCTACAAAACCATAACATGCTGAATGATGTTGGTGTCCATGACATCATCCTTTATTGGTTTTTGTTTAGTTTGTTTCTAAATTTGTAAGGCACACCTTGAAACAATTTTTCTCCTCCTCAATTGCCTTTCATGTTTGTGTTTATCCTTTTTTTAAACTTGTATATTATTAAGTATAAAAAATTTTATTCTAGTTTGTCTTGTTGCAACTTGAAGGTGGGTTTGGGGGGGGGGTTTGCTATTTGAAACTTGAAAAACAATATTTTTTTGAATGTGTGGGTTTAGGGTTTAGGGTAATTTGTGGGTATATGTTTGGCAATGTAGTGTTGTTTCCATTTTTATTCACACAGTTTTTGTTTGGATGGTATTGTGATTTTTTTTTTTTTAAATTGGTAATTTTGGTCATCCATATTGGAAGGGAGTTCATATCATGGCCCTCAACATTAATCTACAATTGAAAGGTTATTTTGATGATATTTCATTTCTTAGTAGAACAAAAGCCCATATAATATATTAATACATTACCTACATATGCATAATAAAACTATCAAATTTCCAATTTAGGCTTTTCCACATTTTGAACACATTTGAAAAATGGAGTTAATAACTAAAATTTAAAAGAATAACCAATCATAAAGGATAACAAAATATTTGATAAAATATATAATTTTTCTCCCCTTTATTTGAATAGAAAATCAAATCTACAACTTGTAAGAAAAGTCACTAATAGAGGCAATTGCACTCAATAAAAAACACATAGGAAACAAATCATGTAAATTAAATTTGGAACATCTTTTATGTCCACTGAAAGAGAGACTTAGAGTCTTCCAAGGTTTTGGTGGGGTTTGTTCTACACTCTACAGGGATTTCAAATAGAGACAAAGATAGAGCGATGGGTCACTGCTTGTGGATGGATGGATGGACTGGATGGATGACGGGACGGATGGATGAAAAGCTTCACAAAAAAACGACCACGACATCCTTTACTATATGTAATGGTGGTCATTTGCTGGTTTTACTTGTGGTTCTGTGGGGTCCATTCACAGAAGAGTGAATCAACGGTCAGGAAAACCAGTCACACTCCAAGAACTGGTCCTGGTAGAACCTGTTACCCGTTCCCCATAGAACCCCATATCACCTGACAGAACAGTATCTCGGGTTACCAGGGTCAACACTTGACACGGTCCCAAAGTGAAATGGGCCCTAGACTACCCATGAGACAAAGAAGTCCAAAATCATGAGTTCCGTTCGGATCCACATTATTCAACCATTGTGATCACAAAATCTATTTGTTCGGTGTTGTTAGGTCTCCTCCAGTGTGGGCCTTGCAATAACATGATTTGAATTTGGGCAACAAAGTCGAATTTGGCAATACTACAGTAGTACCTGGGCCAGTATAATATTATTTTGAGAAACGTTGAGATTTTCGAAAAATATTTCAGAAACAATTTTTTTCTGAAGGAAAATAAACAATCTAATGGAATATTTGGGAATATATCATTTGTCAAAAATGGAATCCAAAAACTTAATTGATAATTCGAGAAACGTGTGTCAAAGTGACCAAGGTATTATGATATCTACTTACTGGAATGGAGTGAGAGAAAAGACACTGCTTTGTGGATGTCCAATAAATGGTTGTACCCAATTAGTCAACCAACACAAAAGACAAGGAGCAAATTGACAAAGTTGATGTCAGATTAGACAAGCTTTTCCCAAATTGATATATCCCAAGTACAAGTGTTTTTATTTCGAGTGAAATTTCGCTTTTTTTTAAAGCTAAAATGTGAAGTGACGAATCTCACAAAGGGATTAGTTTTTTTTCCTGCACCCCCATTTCACAAAAGGACCCTTGGGTTTCTATAACATCGTGATGATGAAGACAACAATAGGCCACATGTTGTTCTCTCATCCCTGTAAGAAAGTGACAATTCATGCGACCTTTACCTAAGATCAATGTGGATTGTAGAATTTTAAGCATATAATTCGTCGATTTTGCAACTTTAATGTTGTCCCCCCTACGAAAGTGACAATTCACAGAACCCTTACCTAGGATCAATGTGGATTGTCAAATTTTAGGCTTCTAATTTGTCGATTTTGCAATCCTATCATTGAGTCAAAATCTCGTTTTGCCATGCCCGAACTTCTATAATTACTAACTACTAACATTCTATTTTCTAAATCATGAAGCTTTCAAGGCCACAATGAAAAAAGTTGGCAACTTAGCATTTATGTTTGCTTTCATGGTTTTCCATAAATGAAGAAGTAGTTCATTTTGAGACTTTGTTGTTAGGACTCTTCAATGAGCCATTCAGCAATGACTGTTGCAACCGGTGGCAGATTGGAGGTATTGTGCTTTGAGAGATGTTGGAGGCTAGAGCAATGAACTAAAAGCTCTTAGCTTGGTGCAAGCTTTGCAAGTAGTTACAAATTGCAATAAACCAAAATCCAAATTTCAATAAACCAAAATCCAAATTTCAAACTACAAATTTGAAAAGTTCCTAAACCTTTAAAGTTCAAATGCACTTGTGATTTTCATTTCACTTTGTGTAACTTGTGTTCAAATGATTTTTTTGGCTCCCTGATGTTTTTATGTTTATGTTCATTGCTTACATGTGTGTTCGTTGAGGTTTATCATTGTGACTATGGGTGGAATGTGCATCATGTGTACGTTGTGATAGTTGCAATGTCCATCACAATGCTCATGATTTCAATATCTATTTCATCATAATTGGTGCAATTATTTAGATAGTTGTAGCATCCATCGCAATGTTAGTGATTTTGAGACCTATTTCATTGCAATTGGTGTGGTTATTTAGATAGTTGTAGCTTCCATCACAATGTTGGTAATTTTGGAACTTGTTTCATTACAATTGGCACAATTATTCGGGTTTGTATAATGAATTATTCTTCATCATGCCATTATCGTGTGTTGGTCATAATCTATACATAAATTTGAGATAGGCATTCTGGTCCTAACTCGTGATTAATCACAAGTGAAAGGTTTTTGAATTAGGGTTTTCTTGTCACAATTTGTGAATTTTCTAATCATCTTCAAAACATGGTTCTTCCAATGTTAACAAAAAATTTCAAGTTTAACTATTTCTTTGGTGTTCGAATCCCAATAGAAAATATTATACCCCCCAAACATGTTTCTTGTAATGTACTTGAATTTACCAACACTAGTTGTGAACAAAAAAGCCTTCCTCATGCCCCTCAATTGCATTCTTCTTCACCTAAAATATTTGATGTAGATCCGAATGCCATGCTTGAAACTATTGTTATAGATGTTGATAATGAATGTGTTCCTCCTCCCAAAAAACCTAAAAATGTTGTTGTTGATGTTAATTGCAAATTTCAAAAAATCTAGGTTGTGAAAATGCCAATGAATAGAACCCATTTATAATGAGGTTGGCCTCATTTCTACGATGAGATATTGTGTTTGTTCCATAGTTGAAAGGAAGGAAAAAAATTTGGTTATTAAATGGGAATCTATTGAGAAATATGTAAGTAAAAATAAATGTTATAATGGTAAATGGATCATGGATCCAAAATGTATGCACATTAAAAATGAGATTTCTTATGTTCAACTTTTTACAACCACTATTTTCTAACAACTAAATAGTCATTGGGTAATGGAAGACAATTGGAACTTGTTTAATTTGCAATTATTTTTAGCTTGTTAAGTAAAGGTAAGCCAATGACTAACTATGAAGATTTCCAACCCTTGTATGAGTTTTTGAAACTTCAATATAATCCTAAAAAACATTAGTCTAATGGGGCTAGTTGGGAAATTATAAAACACATACAGAATGAAGTTCTAAACACCACTAAGCTTGATGTCCAAAATTCCAACTTTGTTTTTCTTACATGTGATGAAGTCACAACCATGGATAACGCAAGTTGGGCGAATGTGCATAATTACATTGTGCAGGATTGGTATTAGATACCAATATTATTGAATGTGTAACAAGTGATTTTTGGATTTACTATTGATAGCTTGACTTTATTGATCAATAACTCCCTGATGACATAAAGGTGTAATCATAGTAAAAGAAGCTTGGGGTGCCAAGGTTGAAGTCCTTACCAAGGACTACATTTTACATGTGTCATGCATGTATTAGTCTAATAAATACCAAAATTATATTTTAAATGTATTTTTTGGGACTTAATATCAATATTGAGACCAAACATGACCCAAATTATAACATTTTTTATTTTTTTGCATGAGGACTTAGATTATAGTCAAATGTACACTTTTGTTTTAAACCATGATTACAAATTTTGAACATTTTTTACCGTTAAAGACATTCAAAATCAAAATTAACAACATCTATTCAAAAGATTCAGTACATATGCATTTAAAAATATAAACACATGTGGTCCTTCTTATGAATTATATTAAAACCTATAATAAATTTGAAACATTTGGTGAACGTTTGAGTAACAAAAAGCACGTTCAAATTTTAGAGTCCTTAAAGGGACCATGTCAAAACTTTGTGTATGACAAAGGATTCTAATAACATAGTTAAATGATTCCAAATTCATGGGATTCCAATTTCATAAGCACGCAAACACAATTTCAAAAGATGAACAAATAATTCATTAAATACAATTAACCGTGATTTTTCAAAATAATATAAGTGTAGTTTTAAGCATAATCAACAATTGTATTGGCTCCCTTTACTATCAATGGACCCATAAGGATATCTAAAGCGATAAGACTTAATTTCAAAGCTTGTGTGTTTAAATGTTGATGGGGCTAACACCTTTCCATGCTTTAGATCATCAATGATAGTCCAAATCCAATGTCAATATGTTCCATTTGATGTTAGAGGCATGCATTGCATGGCACATCGAACCAATATTGCAATGCAAACCCTTTCAAACCTACCTTTGGTTTTTTGCATTGAAAATCTATTACAATATTTGTATGGTTATTTCAATCATAGCCCCAAAAGCATTTTGAGTTTACCAAACTAACAAAAGTCATGGAAACTAAAGGCAACAAAATTTTGCCAAACATTAAAACAAGATGAATCTTGTTAAATGTGTCTTGCTTAAATATTGCACTTTTCTCATGTAAATGGCATTATATGCACCCACAATACCTTCTACCAAATCTAATTTATCTTTGTTTATTGATGTGGAAACTTTGTTGTTAAGCTTGAATGCAATGATGGTGCTATTAGAAGCAATACATTCTTTGATTAAGTTTACACAACTAAAGGATGTTTTTGTATGTGATTTCATAACAACAATGAAGATATGTGAAGGAGATGTGTATTGCATGTTTTATGACAAGTAGTCCTCTTTTAAAGATAAAGTGTTCAATAATTTCATTGCTTTGATCAACAATACTCATGAAAGCATCAATTTCCATTGTATTACATATCTGAAAACAATAATTGATCATCTGGCTTTTGAATTTGTTAGGCAACACATGTGGGCAACATCTTCAAATTAGATTAGGGCATCAATTTTTGTTACAAGGGAGATATATGGAAATGTTACATCTGTGAAGCAACAATGTCAAGAAACTACCACTCAACTTATTATTGAATTATAAGGTTGGTTCCTTGCTTAAGATCTTATGGATGCATTGGGTATTGTTTACACACAATATTGGTTGAAACCAAAACTTGAAAAAAGGTTCAATGTTGAGGCTTTGGCAATCATCAAAGCATCATTTTTATCACCTTAAATAGTAGGACCTAATGAGGTATGGGTTCCTCATCACAAATTTAAAATATCATGAAATTTCAATAGAATATGTGTGAAAATTGTAAAATAATATGTTCATGCAACATCCATGGGCTTCAAAGTGTAAAAATGGCATGATAAATTATACATATTACTTTTATATAAATGATATGACTTTCCTACTTGTGATGTTTTAATGTAAAATATGATTATTTACATTTTAACTAAATTTGTATAATTATCATGATGTAATTTTGGATAAAACAATGCGATTTTTGTATATTAAACATGAAAATTCACATATGTCGTTCAAAAAAAAAGTCTCATTTGTTTGAATATTTAAAATATTGAATACGTATAAATATCATTCATATTAACCATAGCACGAAATTCATGTGATTTTTGTACAAACCGATGAAAATCGAATTTTGCATGAAATTTATACGAACATATGAAGCTTGGTAAGTTTATGATACTAGCTTATTCTTAACTATTGTTCTTCACCTTTGAATATATTTGTTTGTGTTTAGCATGAAAAAAATGTTAACTTAACAATGCCAAACCTTTTGATGTCAACCCATTCATTAAATTGTGAAAAACCCTTACTTTTTCTTATATTATAAAAAATAAGATCCTAGAATATATCAAGCTGGTTGAACTTGATATTGTGTAAGTAATTGGTTCATTTAATAATGAACATTGTTTTTTTGTGATAACCTTCATGAAATAAAACTTATAGAATTGATTAACCATGCATTTGGAGCTTGTCATTTGCTTGTTTAGCTAAAAGTTTTTCACTTTAAAAAAATTCCTTTTCGAATGGTTATTCAAAATTGAAAAGACAACATAATTCAGACATACAATGCAGAAAGTTGAGGCTTGAGCTACTACCAATTTGTAAGCTATTCTTTCCTTCATATCCTTCCTAATATTTATCCTTTTTTAATTTTTGAGACTTGTTTCATATTTGGATAATGGATAGTAACATGGGCATTAAGTGTCGAATATTTGGCATGCATGTAGCAACAATGAACTAGTTGAATTCTTATTGGCAAAATTAAGATATTGCCCTTTGTTTCCATGATCTTATTGTTCTTTGGAATTTACATCCAACCCCTTCTTTGGGCTTCCAAGGATTTTTCTTTGCAGTCTATATATTTACCAACTAATGAGTTTTTTTGCAACCTAAACTTTATGTTATAGTGGGCAAGGCCATTTCTAGTCGGGGTTTGATTCCCTCATATAACATGTTGCTATGAATTAAATTCAAAATAAAACTCATGAGCAAAAAACTAGATTAAGGATAATAAAATGTAGTTACAAATTTGACTCAAAATAACTCTTAGTAACAAATCAGAATTGATCATTTTATTTCCTTCGTCTACAAAATAAATTACATATTTTCCCACCATGTAGTTGGACAAATAGACCTTCAACATGTCCATGTGGTAATTCAAGCTCCAACAAAGACTACCATGTAACACATTTAACTAAAACTCAAAACTCCAAAAAAAACACTGCCAAATAATGATATATTAATGTAGCCTAGCAATATTTTTTTGTGGTGCAAAATTTCGCTAAAATGAAAAAAATCAAATAAAGAGGGAAATTTCTGGCTTAATATTCCTTTTATTATCAAAAAAAATTCTCCAATTTTTCCAAAAAAAATAGAGATAAATTTTTTGTCACATTTCAACTTTGACTTTAGTTTGGTAGCATATTTTAAACTATTTTTAAAAAACTATTTAGAGAGATAATTATTTCTAAATCAAATATAAAATGCAATAGTTGGAAATTATTGACAATTTATGCGAGGCTATCTATATGATAACCACATCCCCGAATTGCAAAGTTTGACTTCCAACAATTTTTTAATGGAAAAATCATGTATCGTTTTTAACACATACAAATTAATTTTGTATGACTATTTATATTAAAATTCCATGTATGTTCAATTCCACATTTGCTAATGTAAAACCTTTTTTTTCAGATTTGAGCTCATGGCCCTAATCATGCCATGATATTGTTGTTCTTTAGTTGATTTTGAATGATTTTGTGATTAAACATATCAATGTTTGTGGTCTTTGCACAATGAAAAACTACACCCACACTTTATATTTCAATTCAATCTCCATTTGTAGAATAATTTAATGTTCTAGAACATAAAAGGGATTTAGAATAGCTCAAATTAAAACCTATTTAGTGTGACCTAATTCAAATGTTAAAATTTTAATTGTTTTGGCATCCAAACTAAAGGGATAAATGCAATGGGAAGTTATAGACCAAGTGTCATTTTTGTGGGGATGCTAAATGCTTGTGCCAATGTAGTTGTAAATAGAAGGGACATCCATGTTCATGGAGAAATCATTTGTAGTAAATAGGTAGAATTGTTGATGTAATGTGAAATGTTTGAACACAATTTATGCTTGAAAAGTGAAAATGTGACATAAAGAAAGGTTTTGTGTTTTGACCTTCATTTTCATTAATATGTGTTTAAAATCTAGTCATTAATTATTTTTAAAATATGTATCATGAGTGTTATTACATGCATAAAACAAACAATCAATAATTTTTTACAAAACAATTCCATGTTTTATATTAGTTAGCGGAATTTTCTAACTTCAAAATATTTTTCATATTTTATAAATTCATGTACACATTACTCACAATATTTTGATAGGCTTCAAAATCTTACTACTTCCATTGAACATATTTCACACACACATACACATGAGGATAATGTGATTATAAGGTTTTAACACACTTTAACTCATTTGTTAAATCTTTGCATATGATTGGTTTTTGAACACAATCATGATCATGATCATAACAAAAGTAAAAAATAAAAACCATTCAACTAACATTGTGCAATCTTCCAATTCATGATTAAATTAATTTACACCAAGTTATTTTCAAATTTCAACCACAACAAAGTTGAGACTTCCTTTAATAAAAAGACATTGACAATTGTTTTATTTCAATTTTCCATCTTCAAAAAACATTTCCCAAAGGTTGAACCCATTCATTGTTTTTGTTTTTATCACTTCATACATTCAAATTACCAAAATCACATGTATAAACATTCTAACTACATCATTTCTTTTGTATTCTTGCCATAATTACTTCACTAATATAATTATCATGAATCAAAAGCTTACACATAACTTCGTAATATTGTTGACAAGATTCCACATAATTGTCATTAATTTACATTCATGGTTAATTGCATGTGTTTTGCACCTTTTCCTTGTTAAGCTTTATGAACATATTTTAGATTTTAAATAAACCTCATTTGGGAGTTCACTTTGAATATTTTGTGTCCTTGTTCATCAGTTTTACCCCTTTAATGATCATATATTTAACTTGTATGACTTTGGAAGATAACCTTGTTCACCTTGTTTTATGTTTCAATTTCTTAACCTTACAAATAATAATTCATTTGGGTATATGTTTTCATAGTTTATGTCATTGTTCATGTTCATGTGTATCATTGGGATTATTCTTAAGCTTGTTTATGATAATTTGTTGTAGCCCACATGCCCATGTTAATGTTTTTTGTGTTCATAATATTTTTGTGCTTTGACAATTTGATCAAACTTCTCATTAGGCTTAGGCTTCTACATAACATTTTTTTTATAAAATTATGTAAGTGTCCATGGACGATATTGTGGTTTTTATGGAGTAAACAATTGTTTTTAAACATTATGCAAATATAGACTAAATGTGAGAAAACTTATACAATCAACATTTGGATCATTTAGTGTAAACAACAACATCAAAAAACATCATGAACATTGTGATAAAACAATAGGATGAAAACTATTGGATGATCATTTGTCTAATGAGGATCATTTTGAAAATTAATCAAATGGGTTTCTAAAGGAAAATCAATTAATCTATAACACTTGAAGGTTATTTCAATTTGTAATCTATAGAAATTATGTGTTTAGATGAAGAAATTAGAGGAAAACTAAAAAAATGATAAAATAATGAAGGAACATGTGTAGTAAGGTGACCAAAAGATGATGATCGGTCCAAATTCCTTATGGTGTACCAAAATCTTGTCACAATGTCACCCTTTTCTATCTTTTTTACCTAGTCCTTTTTGCCCATGTAAAAACACATATATAAATGATTATGATGGAATCTAGAATTTTAATGGTCCAAAATATAGTCCTTTTGAAATATTTGACAACTTTTGAATCATTATTTTTTTATAGGGATCAAAATATAAGGTAAAAAAGGACAATAATAAAAGACAAGGTATTTTTCATCTTGTGTGGTACACCTTAAAGGATTTTCACCCTAATACATCGAGAGAAAAATCAAAGTGAATATTCCTTTTGATATTATTCAAATTGATGAATAAGTTGAAAAGTTTTGACACAATTCCAAGATGTTCAGTTGGCACAAAAGTAAGGGAGATTATTCTACAATTAAGGGACATGTGGAGCATACATAAATCTTTCCACCTTGCCATTTACACCTAACAAGTTAGTTTTCAAGGAGGAAACAAAAATGAAAGTGAAAATAAAAGTTTTAGATTTCTTTAAAAATGTGAATCAGTTCAAAATGTGCATGTCGAGACATTTTAGTAGTGAAAAAGGATGACAACTTGGATTTTGTGATGATTATAGCCATTTGAACATACATATACTCATAAAATACATGATGTGCTAACTTAATTACATAAATAAAAATGGTTCAATACCTTGACCTAACAATCAAGATTTTGGCTAAATGGCATTGATTTAGATCTAAAAGTTTTAAAGGATTGAATTCATGAATTTTTGAAGGTTTTTATGGAGAATGTGAACAAAATAATTAAAGTTGGAAGAAGAATTTAGAACATGTGTGGTGTGCTATTACACAATAGGAATCACCTTTCATGAAATGAAATTTTTATTGTGTTATGCTTGAAGGGTATCAATTTTCAATTACTTCACCTTAACAAGCCTTGGTTTGATAAGAAAACATTTAAATATGTATTGTAAAAAAAGAAGATGGAATAGGTATTTATATCACTAGGAGAAAAAAGGCATTTTCTAACTAGTTGGTTTTTTACTACACAATAATATTTATTTTTAAAAATTCCATGTGGATGGGATGGCATCTCAAATGAATTGATGTGTCGATTAGTTTGGTAAATGTACAGCATTGACCATTAATGGGTGTTGACCATCAATGTTTTTTTAAAATAAAATATAACCAAGTTGAAGAGTAGTTGAAAATTCCATTTTGCCATGACATTATGCCAAATCAAGTCAATTGTTTGATTATTTTGGTGGACCTTGTTTTTGAATGGATGAAAAAAGGATATTGATGGATGAAATATTGCATGCATTTTCAATTGTACTTCAACTTTAATTGTCATTGCCTATACCCCACCCACATATTACTTACCCACCTATCTACTTATCATTACTTACACCCTATGTACATATTACTTACTTACTATTGTAACTTATACCTACATATTACATACCTACCTACTTAAGTACCTACAAACTATTGACCTACATAACTTAACCTACACCCTACTTTAAATCACTTATGGTATAATCTAAATCTATTTAACCTACAATTTATCACCTACCTATAACTACCTTGGTAATATATGTAATAAGTACCTACCTAACCTACAAAGTATTACCTACCTACCTATAGTAATTAAACCTAAGCTAGAATAATTAACTAGGCTAAGCAAACTACTTTAGCTTAGCAAAGGTTCAATTTTGTGGTAGAAAATAATTGTTATATAATTTTATGCCATTTTACATATTCATTAAAACGCCACAAAATTATAATTATACCATTTATAATGTTTTAAATTATATCATAAAATGTCATCCATTTATAAATGATTCCATTTATGCCATTAAATGTCATATAATATATATAATGCCATAATTAATTATGAATGGATGGATTTAATGTGGCATATAATATGAATGATGAATGATTTAATGTGCAAAATAATATGGATGAATGGATGGTATGACATATAACAATGGTGGCAATGTGTTGGCAAGAAATTATAGTTGAAAACTACTTGAAACGATGTCAACTTGCATAGTTGAAAGTTAGTTGACATCCCAACTATAACCACATACTTCATCCATCTATGGACAAAGGGTCTGCACTTATATAACATTATCATTCACTTTGAGCTTTCTTTGTGTTCTAGTTTGATTTTTTTAATATAAATTTTATAGTTTGTTTTGTTTTATATTGCTTTTCTTTAGGCCCAATTTGTGTTTAGAAGTTTAAATCACGTAGTTTAATATCAATCCATGAATTTTTTTCAAGTGAGTGCATCGTGCCTTTTGCATGTGAGGAATTTCAAGTTTTCATTTTGGGGTTATTATTAAGTTGTTTTTTTTTAATCATGTTCAAGTTTTTTCTTCTTCTTTTCATTGCATTTAAAAAAAAAATTTATTAAACATGTTAAGGTCATATGGTATCAAGGCAAATGAACATGAATAACATGAGGAAACAAGCTTATGGAATTTGAAAACCACCACCACACATGCCTCTTACAATTGCAAATGTTTAAAAATTGTTTTCTTTTCTTTGTTTATTTTCCCTTTGCCAAGATATTTCTTTTTTTATTTCTCCACCATGTTACCTTCAGTTAATTTTTTTAGCTAGGTTTTATTTTGAACTTTTGTTGGGTTTTTTTTAAACTAGGTTTTTCTTTGAGCTTTCATTAAAGTAACTAAATTAGTTTTAGTACACTTAAGTGTTTAGGGTAGTCCAAATCTAAGGGAAGGGCTATTTTGTTTATGTTATCCAAGCAAATGTTGAAGTCCTCTTCTTGGCACATCTAAGGCACTAAAAATTATCAAAAATGGATTAGAAATGAAAAAGTTATGGCCCCCCAAAGTAAGGGGGTCAAAAACTCAAAACAACAAACCACAACCAATTATTGAACAACCAAAAAATTTCTTTTATGTTGTTTTGTTGTTATTATAATTCAAAGATTATTTGTAGGACTTAAAATGGCACTCCTATAAAACTTTAAATCATTTAAAATGAAAAAGAAATGAGAAAGTTATTAGCTTTAAATGTAGGAAGGGTCCAAATAGAAGAAAAAATAAAAACATGTTTTGTAAGTATGAAAGTTTTTTTCTTCAACTCTAATTGGTTTTTTTTTCTTATCCAATTCCAAAACAAATGTTTGGGTAATGAAAGTTAAACTTATGAACCTTTTCAATTATCAATGTAAGTAAGGTTTTGATTATGTTTGTTTTAGTGAACTACTTTCAACTAATTTTCAACTATATATTTTTTCTTATATTTTGATTGGGTTCAACTATGTTTGTTAACTATGTATAAGGTAAGCCCATGATGTGCGTCATTTCTATTTGTTATTTAGTTCTAATTTTTCCAAATTCCAAAACATTTTTTCTTTGTCAAAATTCCTTATTCTTGAGTAGTAACTGATGATGTTTTTATTGATTTTTAATGTGTGCAACTAATGCACAATCTTTATTTTGATGCATTATAACTTAGATTCCTATTAAGTTTTTTTTATTTCTAACAAATTTCATTTTTTTAATTCAAAAATGTAGGGTGCAGCTATGAACGAGTCAAAATATGTGGTCCAATAAGGCAACAATCCAATTAAACATGCCAACAACGAGTTCATACCATTAATGCATAAACATAAGACAACCACCTTATAGGAAAGTCATTTCATTATTCCAATAAATGTTTGATTAATAACATTAACATTTTCGGGATGTAGATGGGACCATTTCCTACATAAGAACAATGTTTCTTTGCATAATTTTTAGATTATAATAGGTTTTGCATTCTTAATTGATAATGTATAGGTAGAATATGCTTTTATTATGGTTTGATTTTCTTTAGTTAATTTTAACTAAGTGTATTATCCCCACAATCTAGCTTTAATAGTCTTATAAGTGTGACTATAATTTGTGTATATTTTGTAATCTCAACTACATATTAACTAATTTACATAAATTTTGACTTATTTTCAACTTCTTTTCAACTTGCTTTCAACCACCTTGTAGTTAATCTCTTTATTTTGGTTCAACTTCACATATGTTAGATGACCCACAAATAACAAGATGCCATGTGTCATGCAAGTGTGTAACATAAATGTCCATGTGGAACAATATCATATGTTGACATTTTCAATAAATCAATAATTTCAAGATTTTGAGACCATACACATGGCACACATCAAATAATTTAGTTTGATGGTGGACCATGAATGGCCATGTGACACATGTTAATGTTCCGTTGGTTATAATATAATTGAATAATAATCAAAATTCTAAAATTCCATGCCCTTCTTCAATGACATAACATGTGCCAATGCTACATTGGTTATAATATAGTTGAAAAATAGTCATAATTCCAAATCCACACCCTCAAATGACATGACACGTAGGTGGATGAAGTTCATCCATCGACTTGCTAGCATGGAGTCAATTAGGTCCAATCAACACTTTACAGTTGAAATGTTGCATTGATTAAAATGTATGTCATTTTCAATTAAAATTTTGTCACCTCAACATTAACCCACAAATTGACACGTGTATGTTGTTTTCAATTGTGTTGGAAGGTCGACTCAACATTGTTGATTATTTTGGAAATTAGTTGACAACGTCATTTTTGAATTGCAAAAACATTTTGCAATTGAAAGTGACGTTTTCAACTATAAATGATAGTTGAGAAGTAGTTGAAAACATAGTTGAAAAATGGGGGTTTTCTCCTAGTGTATCCAATGATAATCAAGGTTGGCTTGCATTTTTTGTAATCAGACAATCACTAATGTTAGCTTTTTAAAAATATTAACAAAGAACTAGTAACTTTGTTAAAGGTTACATTAAACTAACAATCCTTCTATTGGAATCAATTATAGAAAATTATTTTGGAATTCAACATTTTACAATCATTTGACCTATAGAAAATTTGTTGTATTGAAACATCAATTTTTAAAAAATTCTTGATTTTGAAAATTGATTTATGTTGAACGTTCATCAATCCACAAATGGTGTAGGCACACAGACAAAAATACATTATAAAAAATGATTACTTGCACATGTAAGTGATGGTTTACAACACAATGGGAATTTCATGAAAGGTGATTATTATGCTTTGAGTTGGGGTATATGATATTTTCAACAATTTGTTCATTGTGTTAATATTTTTCCTGAAAGATAACCACAAGTTGTTGGAATGGTTATTAATGGTGCTCCATGGATGAGGGGGCAATTTGATTTGCTACGATATTGAAGATTTTTAAGATTGCATAATGTTAAATCAAAACACTAAAATGTGGATGCTTTGAATAATAACATACATAAGGCCCATCCAAAGGATGACAATAATGATTTCTTTATCTTGAGATCTAAAATCAATGATACTATGAGTTTCATGGAATGAAGGTGATTAATATGGAGAAAGATGAACTACAAAATTAGAAAAATGATAATCAAACGATCAATCATGTGCTCTTGGTTTATTGTTTTAGTATTGATTTCTATCACGATGTTAACATATTCACTACAATGAACAAATGAAAAGATGAAAAAAATAACCATTTTCTATTCTTCTTGAAGCATTGAAGGTCTCATGGTCATGCCTCAATGGTGAAATCTTTTATGGTTGTTACTTAAAGGAATATTGTTAATTTTGAAGATGAGATATGTTTGAATTCAAAAAATGGCATATAGTTGATATTAATTCAATAGGAAGTGGAACACAATTTAGAGGTTGTATGTAAACTTTTTCTTCCAATCTTTTTTTTGGGTGTAAAAATGCATTGTGTGAAAGTATGTGTGTGTAAATAACTATTGAAGTTTCAACAAATACATTGTAGATTTATTTACATTTTTTCTTGAAGATTTCATGTTAGACTTGCTATAAGGTAGGTTTGTTTATTTGATTTCCATTCTTATACTTTGGTTTGCATTTGGTTTTATTCAAAAAATGTGGGACCTTGGTGTTAACAATCTTTAATGAACAAATTTATTTTATTTTCCCTAGCCCCTTATGTAACCTTTCTTTCACACTTGATTATTACACTTAAAAGTGAAAAACCAAAATCACCAAATGGTTTTCATAATTTAAAATGAGAAACATGACATGAATTGTTCCAAATGTCATCACTTCTAGAAACTTGTAATCCCTAAAGAAACATAGATGGTGAAGAGCTTGAGTAAAAACTATTGCACTTTTGTCCCAAGCAAGTGCTTTGCACATTGTTGGTAAGTTGACCATGTTTACGGATCGAACACTTTTCCATCCAATTTTTTAAAATAGGAATAAATCACTTTATATGTTGTGATAATGAAAAATGCAACATCTTGTCAACCATTTCTATAAGAAAAGTTCATTTTCCCTAATCCCTTTACACCTCATCACCTACCACCCATTGGTCAAAACATTGATTTCATATGCAATGTTTATGGATACAAAAATTGTTAGAATCTCATTTTAAAATGTGGAATTAGTAAAATGAATAAAGTTTTTTTTAAAGCAATCTATAAATGTAGTGTTCTATGGTGGCTTACATTTCAACACTAAGACTTGAAACTCCATCATCTTGTATCAATCCTTATTCCTAAAAACTCAATAATTTTGCCATGAAACAAAAATCTACATTGTGCATCATTGGACAAGTATGAACTCCAATGCAAGTGTGAGCTCTCTAATGCAACACACACAACTTTAGCACATAGGTGGCAATAAAACCTAAACAACAAACCAAACAACCTCAATAAGATTTCAAAAACAATAAAAAAAATGTCAAAAGATTGTTGCAAATGGCACAAAGTTCGAACCAAGAAAACTCAAGATCCATATATACCCAATTACAAAATAACAATGAAAATCATTATTATCAAAGAATAACATTTAAGAAGTAATTGTTGCATAACAAGTTTGAGCAACCTTCCATTATTCAATGGCTTGACATCATAAGGAAAATTCTCAAAAAAATTATATATATATATATATAGAGTAATCATTTGAATGACAACATCAGGATGCATTGTCAATTGATTTTTCAATTTGCTTTTGACAAAACTAAATCCATTAAAACATTGGTTGTCTTTCACAAAGTTAAAACTTTTACAAATTACAATCATAATTTCAACCAACTTGGTATCCTCTATGTAACATCTTATGCACAACAATGTGGGATGTGGTCAATTTCCTTCACAAATAACTTGAGGTTTAACCATTATAAACTTGAAGTTCTTCCTTATCAAAACAAGTAAAGGTGTAAAAGCATGTATAGGTGATTCACTTTTGATATTTTGAAGAGTTCACATCTTACACTAGCTAAAATTCATGCAACTATAATAATTATCAAATCATAAATCTTATAATTATTTTTTGTGCTTTTGGTCAAAAATATTGGTAATCATCCCATAGATATCCTTCAACATGTGATTGGTAAAAACTTTAGGTGAAAGTTTGGAAATTTAATGTGAATTGGAAAAAATATTAAAAATCATGAAAATCATGACATTTAAAAATTTGAAAAATAAAAATAAAATCTATTGGAAAAAATACAATGTATCTTTACTTTTAAATTCCTCAAATAATGGTTTTTTATCTATCTATTTTCTTTTGACACTATTGCAACATACTTTTTGAGTTCACATTTAAAACTTTTTTTGCATGATAGATGGAATGTCATCATTTCAAAAGTTTATTATTAGTCCATTCTTTTCCTGAAGTTCATCCATAAATTTTGATGTGATTCTCATTAAAGTTTATTACAATATGCATTCGAAGAAAAATTATTACCATAGGTGGTGTATTGTTTGTGTTGAACATGAATTGTAAGTAAAGGTCCAATTCCACCAGACCTTGCAAGACATGAGGCATCCAATTTCAACTTAAGCATGTTTCCTCAAATACTTCTTTCAAATGACCTCATAATTTGACAAAAAGATTCAAATCTAAAATGGTTGTTTTTGTTGGTGGATTTTAGGGCACACTGTGAATATGGGACTTGGGAGTAATCACGACTAACAACATTTTCCACCCTCTACGACTCAAATGTCTTCTTTGATTTCCAAGAAGTGAATTAATTGTTGGCTTTTCAGTGGGAAATGGTTTGGCTAGCTGGAACCCAATCAATTACATTCTCAACCTTCGGTTTAACATTGGAAGGTGATGTTAAGTTCTTGGCAATTGATATGATTTTTTCTATGTTGGAAATGCATTCAAAGTTTTTTGTACATGGACTTTGGACTCTTGGAGGTATCGGTGATGAAGTGCAAATGCATATGTACTATCTAATGTTCACAACAATCATGTGTAATAATAGCTTGGATTGAAGCTCTAGCCTTTGGATAAAATTCTTTGTGTTGTTTTGATTTTTGAGTCTTCATTTTTTAAACATGTTGTGCCTTGATTGAAACATCAACCTGCAAAACTAGTCTCTATTTTGTATTTTAATCATGGAAGCACCGTTAAGATTTTTCTTAGTGCAAAATTGGAAGCCTTTTGTTGATGTTGTGTAAATTTTGCTTCCAAATTTTCCCCCTTGAGCAATACCCCTGTTGCCAAATACAAACCCTTTGCAATGGACATGTCGCCAGTAATTTCGATCAGATTTTGACTACTATCGTCACTCTGCAGACATTTGCAATTTTTAAGTCGCCATCATGGCCACTATTCAATAAAAAAAATCGACAAATCACCTCCGCCTCACACAAAATTTTAGCCAGCTATCCTACTCCATACATGAGCTGTGTAGCCACCTTAGCAACCAGCCATACTTGAAAAAAAAGTGGCTGGTGTTTAGTGCCTCGCATTGTTTTCCCAGCTCCTCAAAAACATGAAAAATTGGATAGTACAAGGTCAGAGACTAATTAAGTCCCACCATGAAGGCCAATCATTATGACTGGCCAGTTAGAAATAGTCAATTTCTTTTACTGGGTCTTGTGTATGTATCCTGCGCAAATTTATTGGCCCAAACCCATTTGCATGCCTATTGAAGGTTGCACTTCATCCAAAGTAAAGTACAATGGACTACTTTACTGTTCTGGTGGACCTGCACTTAAAGAATCTCCTGAGGTACTAGTGAATTGGTCTCCCTGTACAGAATACTTTGGATGAAGTATAGCTTTTAAATAATGTTGAAACTGAGTTTGTACTTGTACCGTTTGCACATGGTACAATGATCTCCAAAAGAGTTCAGTAAGAGAAAATAATTGCTTTTGATGATGATTGGCCCATGTAGTGGCATTGAGAGAGTTGCATTGTCCAATTTTTCATATTTATGAGTTGGGATGGCGAAATTAGCAACTGATGGTCAATGTAGTAAACACACAGATAGGGTCCCAAATAAGAGGTTGGGGTGGAAATGCTTTTGGAAATGAAACATGAACACAAGTTAAGCTCAATGATTCAAGATGTACATGCGAAGCATCAAGAGTGCTGCTGCATGTTGAGATTCAGGGGAGGTTCCATGTACACACATGATGAAATCATGCACACTAGGGTATTCATGTGTAATCAGTAGACCATTCTGGGTAGAAAATCTGGTGGTGGAGATTCTACATAGTAACAGCACTTTCAGTTTGTATATGAAGATCTCATGTAGAGCTGACTTCAGTAATTGGAGTTGGTCTGAAGTTGGGATGAAACAGTAATCAATAGCAGTTCACAGTCCCATAACAATAGCAAAGAAACTGAATCTAGGAAGCAACTATCACTAACAGTAGGCAGAAGCAGATGAACAAGTGAGAACTGTAAGTATGATCCCTCTTTTTATTGGCTCTGCCTGTAAGGGAGAAGATTGCAAAGTTCCAGAGGGATTTTTTTTCAATTTTGTGAATGTAGCCACACTAGTGATCATTCACAAGAAGAATTCACGGAATTTGGCTACATGTTAAAGAGGAAATGTAGCAAATGTTAAGAATCCTGCTATATTTTTGTCAACCTAATAGAACCTATTGTAAATATGGTAATTTCAGGAAAAAAAAGAATCCTTGAGTTCTGGCAACTTTAGTGTTTTTTAATTCACAAAAGTCCTTTGGATGAGTCACACTGGACTTTTTTGGTTGCCAAGTGGCAAAACTTTGTCCCAAAAAAAAACTCAGCTAGAAACATTGTAAATTTTCATTTGGTCCCACATTTCGAGGAATATTCAGCAGGGGTTATTCATTTTGAACTCTGAGTCCAGCTGTTGGAAACTTTGTGGAACATTTTCTGTTTTAACTGTTGCTGGTTCCAACTTGTCATAAGGGACAAACCCATTACACAAAAATTGTACAATACACTTTCACTTTTGGGTCGCCACTGACATGATAACTTGGACAAGATCATAGAGTGAAAAGAAGGGCAGCCACTCTGTAAGTCCACTGCAGATTTCAGCACAACCAAAATCACAGTACATTTGAGTCTTTGTGATCCAACCATCATCATGTTTTTGGTGATCATCAGCCAACACCCATGTAAGCATTGCAGTAAATGTAACAAAGCCTTAAGTATTTGTGATCCGACCATCATCATATTTTTGGTGATCATCAGCTAACACCCATGTGAGCATTGCACAAAATGGTGCAAAGCCTTCAAAGCTTCAATTATTCTTACCCAAAGTATGCAATAAATGTTCATGTGCAGTCCAGGAAGCCTCCTAGTACCTATCATCTCCAAGAACTTTAGCTAAATTGGTAATGGAAACCCAGCCTAGTTATGTTCCCTAGTTATTTTGGTGGTGAGTGTTGGATGACAGAATCCGCAGGCCCAGGGCAAAATGACATCCACTTTATGAACTTACAATCCCATCTGCGGTGGATGACCGTCCTCATCTGATGTGGTTCCCCAAAAGTCTTTTTGGGTTCACTGCATTCCCAATGGCTGTTCCCTTCTGAACCCAAGGCTCCAATTAACAATATATATGTTCTCATTTTATCAACATATTGTAAATTGGGGAGGAGGGCGGGGGTGGGTGGTGTAGGTCATGGTAAGAATCTGGGCAAGAATCTGCACTAGTACAAAATGTGCAAAATGTGGGTGTAAGTCATTAGTCCCTGTTGACTAGACCAATGAATCCACTATTTCTCCACTATTGGTCCTATTCACTATGACTAATGAATTCAGTCAAATTTCAGAAAAATCACTCAACATATATAGGAACACATTTTATTGTAGTGCTGGAATTAGGTATTGCATATGCTGGTGCTACACCACATACACAGGTATCGCAAAATTCTTCATCAAAAACATTCAAAGGTTTGGGAACAGGGAACATAATAATCAATTTCATCCACCATTTTCTGTCCAATTAACTTCCCAACATGGTTGTCAATTCACCCTGGTCAATCAGCAGTGGAGTAGGAGGGATTCCTTCCTGTGCCACAACCCTATTTCCTACCTATGCCACTCTTCTTCCTTGCCTCTGGTCCTTTATGCCAGGGAACATGGCACTAAAGCACATTTTGTCTCCAATTACACCCTAAAGCTTAAACCCATAAACCCTGGGATTACCAAACCTATCCTAGTGACTCAGTAGGACATGAGATTCAAACCCTAGGGGCAGGGCATATTCTCACAATAGGTTAAGCACTGGCAGGAAGTTTTTAGTGTGTCGGGTACACACACTGGTACCATGGTAAAAATCCTGAATTTTTAAAGGTTGCTTCTAAGTGTGGTAATTGTCATGTTGTAAGACTAAATCTAGGTCCCTGAGTTGAAATTTAACATTTCCTGGGTTGAATATGGCCACTAAAGGGCCTAACTCAAGAAGTGAAGGTTCAATGCTGGAGCTGGTTCAAGCTGGCTGGTTCAAGCTGGCCCGTCTATATGAAGGGCACCTTACTTAGCAAAATTTCTTCTCAGCAAAGGGTGGGGTGTCTCCTTGAGCCTGTGGGCATTTCACTTTTTAAATAGTATATTGTAATACCTACAGGGTATCACTGAAAAAAGAAAAGAAAATTCTGCCAGTGTGTGTTACAGGGAAAAGCCCTTCCACCAGGGCATTTATGACCTGAACCCGACACAGAGCCTGAGGTCCAGAGCATAAATGCCCTTGTCCTAGGGCTATGTCATAGTGTAATGACCGACTAAAGGGGCAGTAAAAACTACTAAGGACTGGGGGCGTGGGTAACAACAACTGGCGGGCCCTTCTGCTGTATGACAGGCCCTCCCACTGTATGGGGGGCCTTTGTATGGCAGGAGGGCCCGCCCAAGAGGTCATGACGGTCAGGCTGTTACTCTCGGAGCAAGGCATTCTTGAGTAAGCGGCCCCCGCTTCTTCAGCTCCACCTTGAGTGCACTACCTGGGGAAGGTGCTTAAGCCTTGTTTCGGAATAGATTCCACTTCTTATGGTGTTCCTGGGCTGTTAATGTGGGAGAATGGGCCATGAATGGTAGATTCTGCCACATGCATCCTCAGGCATGCTCAGAGGGCACACTAGCAAAATCCCTTAAGGGAGGCACACCTGGCAAAATACGCAGTTTAGGGCCCATTCTCTAATACAAATGCAGCCCCTCGTGTCACTTAAACCAGAGAAGTGTGCTTCAGTCAATCCCAGTGACATGTGAACCATGTCTGGTTCACATGGGTCACTGGGGTAGGTGTAAATTATAAATTACACGGCATTGACAATTGCTGGGATTGCAAAAGTCTTCTCTCTCTCACATGTAAATCCACATTTTAGGGGCGACCTAGTGAGCATGTTATCAATTAGGTTTTTTTTGGGGGGAACAAATGGAAAGAAACCATTGTAGAGATAACCAAGTACACTGAGAGACCAAAGGACACATGGCATGGTGAGGACCCCACACCTTATCAAAGGCCTCCAAGATCTTACTTCCCTCTTCTATGCACTTCTTCATGCTCAACAAGGTACGTGTCATTCAAGTATACCATAGTCAAGCAAACTATCCCACATCATTTTCCGAAGTTTGGTGTTCTGCCATGAATTGTATTGTAAAAACCACATTGTTTCTCTCTAGCTAAACGGACAGTTCCCCAAAGAAAGAGACCAAAGAAAGTTAAACCCTTTCACATTGTTCAAAACTTCGTATTGAACAAACATTGTTTAACATTCAGAGCTTTCCTGTTGTTAAGGTTGTGTGAGGGATTCTTTAGTTTATATTGAAAGTTAAAGGTTAGCTTCGATGCAATGAGAGCTCTTGAACATTACCAAAATTTGTGGGTCAAATTTTTTGGCATTGTAGCTTCACATGAAGAACACTCCACTTAAATATTCTGGATAACCATGTGTTTATAACAATTGTTTGGTGCCATAACGACCATACAAATCTAGTTTTTTTCTTTATCCATACTTCCTTCCACTTCAATTGAAAACCTGATAGGAATAATCAGCCCCATGTCTCACATATGTTTTGTGCTAGCTTATCCTTTGGTTTAAGCATATTCCTCTTTAGCCTAATGTTGTACTTCATTAGCTCCTCTTCACCATACCACCTCCAAAGTCTAGGGTAAAAAAAATTCATCTAATGCCCCAGAAAACACTTTGTAAATCACCCATTCAGACCTTTTTAAAAATGACTTAGACATTGGGAATTTTTTTCCTTTTCAAAAGTTGCATTGTTTTGTAACCTTAGAAACAAAAAAATTTGCATAATTTACAAATATGTCAAACCCAAAAACAAAAAAAATTCAACCTTTTATTATATGTGTGTGTGTATTTGGCAATATGTATTATGATTGATTTGAATATTGTTAGCAACATGCTAAGGACAATGGTAAAATATTTTGATAATTAAATTTTTTTTGTTTGTAAAACCTTGGCTAAAAATAGAAAAATGAAGGTGACAATTTAACTACAATTACTATTATGTGAATGTACATTGTGGAAGAATCAAACCATAGTCCCCAAAAACTTTTCTCATTACAACACAATGTCTAGTTGTAGCAAAATGTTAGTAATACTCTTAATAAGAACAAAAGTTAGAGGACCAAAGTTCAAAACATGTAGAAGATGATAGTTTACCAAATGTATATTGTTTCATCATACAAACACTTGTCTATAGTAAAAAAAGATTTCCCAAACATGCGAACAAATAAATCCAAACGATTTGTCAATTAGTTGTGGATCTTGGATTTGATGAAATTCAAGTTACTAAACATTTGTTCATCCTCTAGGGAACCCAACACTTGGATCATGTCAATCTTTCCCAATTTAAATATTTTGAAATGTTGCAAAAAAGTATTAAGAAAATCCATGATTAGCCTTCACGTGTTAGTGAGTAGATTGATAGTATTAGGAGGGCCCAAAGTAACTCAAACATTATTTCTCATTGCCATCTTGAACATGGATTTACATAGATATAAGTTAAATGCACACAAAAGCTCATTAACATATGCTTAGCCTCACCAACTTGCATTTTTTTTGAGGAGAAAAACAAAGACTTCACAACATTGAAATGATTATTAAAAGACTCGATCACAATATTTTACAAGTATGTAGTAATGGGGGTAAACAATACCTAACACCTCATTGATCGCATGTTGTTGAAATGAGCTTGTAGTCTCCAACCAATTTTGTTGTTACCTTAATGTATTAGAGCTTCACACCTTGCATAATGTGTTAAAAAATACTTGTATAGTCACATAACATGTCATTTCTATGTTATAATCCCAAACCTTTGCCCATATGTGGTTTGTTTAACATTCAAATGCCAAGTGATGAAATTTGTTGTTGAGATTGGTAATCCATTTCATTAGAATGGTTTCAAGCCTACCATTCACAAGAGTTTTGAATGATAAAAATTCATTAGAAGTGAAAGTGATAGTTGGATCGATGAACATTTCATACAACTTGGTTTGGTAAAGTTCAATTGTTGACATTGTATTAATGACAAAAATGTCACAAGCTTGGATAAGTTTCATTAGGTTTTTCACAACATTCATAAGAGGCACCATGCGTACAAGGTGCAAAAATGTTTCAACATTATCCAAGAATTCCAAGTTGGTGGCAACACTTTGATTTGTTAGATTGTCCAATATCATTTCCACAAATAGTGGATGATATTCCTACAACACATACTTGAATGGGCTCAACATAGAAATCCAATAGGTTTTGACATTGTTCAAGATTTTCAATGTTTTCAAGATTTCCTTTACTTTAATAAATTTCAAATGCATCTTTGGAGAGTTGGGGAAATACTTATAGATTGATTATAGAGTTCCTTTCAAGTGATTAACAATGGGCAAAACTAAAGAGGTATGGATAACCAAGTTTGTCCAATGTATATTGGAGACCAATTGTGGATGTAACAAATTGAACTTGAATTTGGATGGTAACACCTATGAAATAGCTTTAAAAGTAGTACCCCCATTAATACCAAAAGACAAAACTTCCTAGAAAGCACATTAGAATTTTGCATACCACCATCGTTGAAAAGAACTTATATAATGACCATTTTCAAGTTGGTTGCATTAGAACCATCCATTACACATTCCAAGGGCAACAACATGGGGACCCTTGTCCAATTCTAAATAATGTACATAGGGATTAAAACCAAGATTGATTTTCAATCAATACCACCTCATCACAAAACAAAGCCACATAAGGTTAATAATTTGCATGACTATTATGTCTAAAACTTTGGTCATTTCTTAATTAGAATTGAACCACATTAATGTTTTGAAAGGTAATGTTTGACCTTAAGAATTTAAGAAGAGAGCTTATGTTTTCAAAATTTGTCATGTAGGCCTCCCATGGGGTAACAAGTACAAAATGACAACAAACTACACAATTTTCCTCTTGTTAAACCTTGAATCTTAACAAACAATAACTTGCAAAATATAATCACATGGGATTTAGATAAACAAAACTTCATTTTTTAGGTGTTGGCATTTCTTGTTCTGATAAAACTCTCAAACTTTGACCCTTGGCATATTAGAAGTGACCTTTTGTTTCCTTAATGCTTCAACTTGAATTAATAATTTGGTTTGGGAATTAATAGTTATTCTTTACTTCAAATTTTGAAATAAACTATACATTTAACAAAAGTCACCAACCCATTTATGTCAATCATAGACTTTGCCCATGGCAATTATGTTGCCCAAATGCCTTGAAAATTTCAACCAAGCTTATATTTCTGCTTCTTGATAATAAGTTTTGGAAGTTCAAGCTCCTATTCCAAATCTAAAAAAATGAAGAAATTGCTTTTGCATTATTTAATGAAGCAACATTAGGATCAATAGATTGTGCATGAAATGCTTCAAGGAGAGAAGACTTAAAGGTAAAAACTTCAATAATATGAAAAACAAGAAATTTAGAACCAAACAATGCTTAAAGTTCAATGGAGGTTTTGGTGGGCCATGCCACACAAGAAACAACAAGACAACAACTCAATGAGCTTTGAATTTCAAATACATCAAAACTTGCATACAACACAAAAGAAAGCACAAAATTAATTCAAAACTGAAATAGAATTGTAAACAACCTTGGATACTTTATTTAGATTCTAGAATCATGATTTAAAGAAATGAAGTCATGAAAATTGACAATGAAATCAAATAACCAAAACATCAAGCTTTAGCAAAAAGCATTGGAACTTGTTGTAGCTCACATTAAATTATTGTGCCAAAAAAATTGTAGCATTTTACAAGAAAAATTCCTACACACTTCACACTTTGCAAAATGGTCTTTGCAATTGTGACTTTAAACCTAATTAAAAAAATAGTTGACATGAAATCATCATACATATCAAATAAAAAGAAACAACTAGTACTTGTGCAACACTTGAAAGCAAGACAACTAAAATCTTTTTCCAAAATTTCCATATGATCATTTCTAGAGTTTGGACCTTAAGACTTGTCACAAGATTATTCTAGCAACTACAAATCATAAAAATCTTGTCTAGGCATGACAAAATTAACATCCAAAATACATGATCAAATAATGCTTTCAAGTTTCATGCCACACATGATCCTTGGGATTTATGTACTTGTGGTCAATTTCTATTTTGATAATGACAAGCTTTGAAAATATGCTTGCTACACCATTACTAACCTAAGCCTTGTCTTCATCAAAATTAACAACTAGGATTAGATCACCCATGGGTCATCATCCCCACATTCATAGGAAACAAATACAGTTGACATTGTGACTATGTTAAGTAACATGAAGATATTGTCAACCACAAACAATCCAAATTGCTTTCTTTAATAGGTTCTTTTGCCATTTGTAAAAACAAAAATACCTACACTAATTGTACTGCTAATTTTTACAACTTATGAATATGTCAAGTTATTTGCATCATCAACTAGAAATCTATGTGATAATAAGTACTAGTAATCCTTTTCATTGAAGTTTTATTAAGTTCCATGGAAACTCAAATAAGAATATTATTGATTAAATACTTGTTCAACAAATGGCCAACTGACAATTGAATAGGTATAATGGTTTTGCCCCTTAATATGGCCCTAGTTCAAGTCTTACTAGTGTGTGAGCTCATGATCCAAAATTCAGATTTAAGGCCAAAGCTTCAAAATGTTCAATGCAATCATCAAACACAAAGACCATTGTTTCCTATGAACACCCAAAGAACTTTCAAAAAAGAAATAAATTGGTAATCAATGCAATTGCACCAAAACACAAATACAAAGTTGTTGTTGACTTATTGACATGAACATCATTGACCATGAACTCTCTCTTGGGTACTTGTTTCAAAATCACAGCAAGCAAGATTCCTTGCAATTGAAAACAAATGGTGCAAGATAACTTTGAAGTGCAAGATCAAATTGGAGGAATGAGGAGGTTGTATGGAGGACCAATGACATCACACACAATAGGTTGCGGCTATATTAGTAGTGCAAAACACAACTTCTTTAGCATAGCAACAAGTAGAGGCTTGAAGTTGTAAAAAACAATTGACTTCCTTGCAATGCTCTTGCCAAATTGTGTTTTGCAACTCCTTGAATCCACTAGGCCTTGTCATTTGTGGTGCTGCTCAAACTTAAATGGACAAAAATTAGTGAGTGTTACATATTCCATCAAGTATTAAATTTAGGCAAACTTGATTTGTACGATGGAGCTACTTTGGTGAATTTAATGATTGTGATCATGTCACATGGAGCAACCTTGTAGCCATGGAAAACACCTTTTAAGCAAACTATTCATCTAAGGAGGAGAACTTTACATGAACATGTTTTACCTTCATACTAGTGTGACAAGGGGATGTTATAATGTTGCTTTGCTTGCCCAACACTTGTGAATGTATATGTGAGCAAGAAGTGATGATATTTATAAAAAAATTCAATTTGACAAAAAATTCCTTTGTAAAGGTCCTTGCAGATTTTTTTGGGTTACATACTGGTGAAATTTTGGCAAAAAAAAGACAACATTGTTTGGACCGACCCACAAGCATTCCTAGGTTGTAGACTCTTGACTTGCATCCAACATCTTAAACTTTGGATCTCCTACGGAATCACTAGCTCTCTTGGGTAGCTGGGTCTATCTTGGGCCGGAAGTTGGGAATTGTACATAACACCACCATTAGGTCAGCCACTTTGTTATCATAGATCATGAATATCCAGCAAGTCCGCACTCCCAGAACCTTGTGTGGGGTTCTTAAGTTCCTCAAGCCAACACTCTGGTATGCTTTCCACAACTATCTATGTGCTACATTATTTCTTTACCTTTCTTAGTCGACCCTTGTCCCTTATTACTTCCCATATTGTCAGCATGTTGTCAGGTTGATTTGATTCATAGCAAAGGAAATAGATGTAAACTTGACAAACTTTATTTTGCTGAAACATAACCTACCCAGAAAGAAATGAAAGAAAAGCAAAGAGGACCTAAGACCAGCCTTACACTACGAGTCAGGGCCAATGTTCAACCCAAATCCAGCATTCCTATTGGTCCAAAAGTTGAATCAGCCCCAAGGGTTTTACAATAGGAGTCATGGCTGAAATAGAAAAAAACTTTTCAATCTGCCCCAAGTATTAATAAATGCTGAACTTTATGGCCTTGTATTGGCCCCAAGGCTGAAAAAAGGATACCATAAAATTTGGGAGGCCAATTTTGCAATCCTTGAGGCCAATGTTGCAGCATTTATTAATATCCTGACATCAATGTTCTAGCATCTATTGGTAACTTGGGGCCAATTTGCAACCCAAAAATGCTCAAAGTTGGCCCCAAGGTTTTTTGGCCCTGACTCCTAGTGTAAAGCGGGCCTAATCCTCCATCACTTATCTAGTTAACAATAAGTTATAGCTCAACTATAGTTAACTACTATTGAATAGCCTTAATCAAGGCTTCATCAACATGAGCTGTTAGTTTTCACATTTAAAATGTTCATTGTTGGGTGGGCCAGGCTGAACCATCAGCCACGAGTTCCCCATCCTTTGGAAGCCAAAGAAAGCCCCACATTTTGAGAATGTTCCCTACCCATGGGCTTTACTCATCTTAAGGTATGAGTAAACATCATCATGAACCTAAACATAGGTGGATCATGAGGCATAAGAGGGGAGGTTTCATAGGAAGCAAGAGTCCTTACGCCTAGTACTCCTTAACAGCGGGACAGAGCTTAGGCATAATTTAATCTCTCCCTCTCTTATGGAGGTGTAAGATCCTTCCTCTTTGTTTAGGAAGAATATTCACATATTTGAAAGGTGCCCTCCAAATACACTTAAGAAATTTCTCTAAGTGCTTTCTAACTCAATTGTGAATGAACCCCAACTAATTTGACATCAAGTTCAACTGTTTTTATACTCATTAAAAATTGCCAAACAACGCTGTTAATTTAGCCGCTTGTTTTTTGTTAAAGGAAATCTCAAGATTTTTAAATTAAAAAATCACCTAAATTTTAACTTGTGATCTGATAGAAGAGCTAGAAAGTGGTTGCATTGTTCCTTTTATAGGTCACCTGATTAATTCTTTTGTTGTTTTAGTATTTATGGGCAATCATGCCTACTCTGTCCTTAATCAACCTAAGGATTGATTTCATTTTTGAGTATGTTTTGACATGTGTCATCATAGTATTTTCAGTTTGAACAATAAAGGGTTGCTATTTTTCTTTCTCTTACACTCTTGGGAGCCATCTTGGCTCTTAAAACCAAAAAATACAAAAAAACATTGATAGGTTATCAATATTCACTTAAATTGTAACTAGTTCAAGGAAATGTGTTTTTCCACTAGTGTGTGGAGTCACTTCTGCATGCTAATCTTTTGATCTTGCAATTGGGATGATGAGATTTTGAGAGCAATTGCTATCTCAACACTGGATGACTCTTATGCCATCTCCAATTGAGCTCACTGTGTGACCCTGAAATTTTTTTGTCACATCCAAGTTTAGTTATTTACTTATTTCCAACCTCACCCATAAAAGTAAAAATTGGGACTGCAAATAGGTGGGAGACTACTAATCATTATAGTTGGCCAATGAGAAACAGCGAATAGCAGTTAAATCATATTTATTACACTCTTCTCAGGTGTTAATCTTTACTGTGCCTTTTAACTTACCATACTCAGCAAACTGTGCAAAAATGCTGGCCCAAAATCATTTTGTTGAGCCAAATAGACATGTTTTGAGTTTTCTTCATCTAATTTTAATTTGCAGGGTCATATATGCAGCGCCAGTGGAGTTGCTTTAGTCAAGTGACCTCCCAAAAGGCTCATGTCCATATAGTTAAACCCTCCTAATCAGACATTCATAGCTTTAAGTAAGGATCCAATGAACTTGATGTCGTTGGGAATGAATATATGCATGTCCATTTTGTTAGTGGGTCCACAAACTCCAAATGTCTTCTCCTCCACAAGCTCCAGATGTGTTGTCTCCTTGCAAAGGGTTGGATGCTAAACGATTCAAAGTTCAATCATGCTCATGACTGAATGGGTATCTTTGTCCTTTGCTTCAACTCTTTAAAAAACTTTCCACCATCTCTACATAAGTGGAATTTGTTTTTGAAGTTTCATTACCCAATGTGTAGTGGACTTTGCACAAAAGTGCCATGATCACATTCCAAAATTTTGTTAAATTTTATAAGGTTTCTGACATCACCCACGTGTGGAAAGTGGTGATGTCAGATCATTGGAGAAGATTTCATATCGGTCACTTGGAAACAAAGGAAATCCCACCCACTCACCCTAAACCTAAGTAAGATGATGAAACCCTGCCAAACTTCATAAAATGAAAGCATTCAAGAAAGGGAGAGACAAACAAAGAAGGGGCAAGGACCAAAGTCTAGGCATGCAAACAACCCAAAAGAGGTGTGCCACAAGGAGGCAAGGAAACCACTAAGTACCAAAACCTCCACCAGTTGCTTGAAGCATATCAACTAAAGAAAGAAAGGGGACAACTAAAGTAAGAAGTCTAGATTGGAAAGTGTCATGTCTAGATTCAGTAACCTCTTGAAGGCTTATTATGCAGGCTTGTTGGGGGAGTGGGAAGGAGATTGATGTAGGTATGAATAACATTGGGCAAGTATTCATAACTGACCTGTACAAAGATCCTACCAGTTGGTATATTATTGGTATGGACTCAGTGAGAGCCCTATAAGGGGCCCATGTTTTGCTTTGATGAAAATAAAAAAACCTAAAAAATAAATAGCATTAAAAATCAGTCTGTACTCTTCCATGTTTGGTCTCAAGAGTTTCCTGAATTCTTAAAGATCAAAACATTTAAACTATCACTATTCATTCGGTTACATTTCTCCTATCTTCACTTCAATTTCAGCTCCTCTTTTAACTTGAATTTGACCAATGTGAGTTGGCAAATTGTGAGATGAGCCTTGGAGTGAATATATATACTTAAGATAAATTTTACATTAATAAGCTTACCTTTGACATTATATTAAATGGTTATCAGGTGAGGTATTTCACAAAGGCCTTGCCTTAATGGTTACGAACAAAAGGAAGAACTTGGCAACCTCGGATGATACTTATGTGTTATTTAATTTATTATGACATTTCATAAAATTTCAAGATATTAAAATCTTGATAATCAGTGCATTCCTGGCATGATTCTCAACATGCAAGGCAACCGAAAGCTTTGTTAGGTTCAATCCCAAAAACAGTACAAGGAATTCTAGAGAAAGTTTTTTGAAAATGTTGAAGGATAACAGTTCTTTTTTCCATTAAAAATAAAATTTCAGAATTTCTTATGATGCAAATTCATTTAAAAAAAATTAAAAACAACATTTCATTAGTTTTAGGAATGGTCATCATCCAACATTCTCAGGACAGCTAGACTGGTGCTCGACTCCTTGACATATTCTTAATAGTAGGTAGTAAAAGTGGTATACTCAAAATACTTGTCTCAACCTCCTTTTTTGTGTGTGTGTGAAATTTAGCACAAATGCAAAAAGTAAAAGTATTTAAAATATTCTTTTGGCATACATTGCCTGAACTTTGGCAATTTTTCTTTGCCAAATTTCTAAGAAAAGAAGAAAATGTTTTTCTCTGTTTGGACAGGTTCTAGAAACATGTCACCATTTACTCCAAAATCCTTCTTGGGATGCTTGCGCAAGAAAAGAAAAACAATTGTCTTGTGTACATAGAAGTGAACTGATTATGCTTTGCAAAATAAAATATTCAACATCATATCTTATTCAAACATTAAATGGCCTCACAACACTCAGTCATGTTGATGGATAGATGTTTGACGTAAAATCTCACGGTTAGGGGAGATCATAAACCGACAAATCCAACCAATATAAACTACTGTGTGAAATTCATATAATACCCAATGTTCAATGATCATTTCCCACATGCTATTCATCAATTTGAAACGTATCAAAAGCCAATAATATAATTCCTTAATATTATTCAAATATTTGTTCAAGGAATGTAAGATCACCTGCTCACCATAAATATGTCACTATTTCATGCATTTGGTCAAGGGCAAGTTCATAATCATATTTGTCAATCTCCAAGTCCGTATCACGGACATACACATCATGTAGCCTAGTATTCATCAAAAGAATGAAAAGCCTGTATAAATCTTTGAGCATTGTCATATCCAAAGGTACATCTCAAAATTATTTGGAACCTAGGATGCTTAACTCTCAATTTAATGCAAGACCTAATGAGTTTGTTAACACATGCTACATTTTGGTCTTCATCATAATAACATGTAAGCCCTTGCTCATTTCATTAAATGCATCCATTAAATCAGTTAGTACCATTCCAAAAGATAAGTTTTGTGGGTTTCAATCATTTCTAAGCCTATAAATAAAGGACATGAATTTGAAACTCACTTTGATATAGTCAATATAATCATTCTACAATCACTATGTCAAAATCAATGTTGGGTAGTTAGGTACCTGATTTGGCCCACTAGCATTGCGGGTTCTGGTTCTGATTACCTGGAACCAAATCAGAATTGAGTCTGATTTTTAGAATGAGAATCAGAACTGGGTATAAGACCAAATCTGGTTTGAGAATCAGAACTGGAACATCTGCTTGGTTCTAGAACTGGAACCAGACTAGAACCAGAAACTGGAACCAGAATCAAAACCAAATTTTTTGGAAAACAGATTTAGAGGAGAAATGGTCTGGAACTGGGGTGAAATTTGGGCATGATTTATTGAAGAACCAAAACCCAAGGTTCCTCATAAAAGGCAAGAACCACACAACACTAGTCACAATGTTAAAATCAACTTTTCTTGGTTAGTAAAAAACACTCTTGTAATTCAAACATAAATACTAAGGAACCAAATGAAAAGGTGGTTCCCTCAAGGAGGTACCTAATTGGAAACCATGGAACAAAACCTCATAGTAGAAGAGCATCTTAATTGGTAAGAAATATTTTTGAACCAATTGTAGGAGTACATGTTGTGTGAATTAAGTAACTTATAGGCTAGGCTAGGTTCTTAAACCTTCCATACCTTCTAGCCTTTGTGCAAAGTTTGAAGGATTTCATGTACATGGCAAACATGAATATATTCAAAAGCTCACAAATAATATGCATGTGAATCTGTTAGAGCCATCAGTGTCTATTGGAGTTTGACCAAGTAGATATCCACTAGTGAGTTTCTTTTCAAAATATCTGATTATGTCATTACATTTGTCAATTTATATTTTTGATGCATTGTTGATACTTATACCTATATGACTTCACCCAAATTTGATGTAAAATCTTAGATAATTGTGAAGGCATTGTGAGATGTCAGAGTCTTTTTTACCAAAGGGTTCATATCATGCTCTTAAAACTAATTTAAAACAAGTTCTTCAATACTACAATGCATGTCATTCCTTTGTCTCTAAAGCTCTAGCTTAAGTTGACATGATCTATTTGATTCAGAAAGTGTTTTTTTTCCCTATGCATGTTTTGTGTGTAAAGTGGTTACATAGAGTTAAAATCTTTTAAAGCTACATCCTTTGAAGTTGACGTAAAACTCTTAAAAAAATGAATTTGCTAACTTTTTGGTTTACATTCCTTTCACTTGATTTATTTCAATTCACAATTTTGTAAGATCTAACTAAATGTTTCATGTTCATGAACCTATAAACCACCAACATGTTGTCTATTGCATTGGAGTTAATGCTATTTTGTTTACCTTTATCTTTTTCTCTGAGTCATACCTTTCGCAACATCAATGTTGCATTTGAATCTAACCCTTTTTCACATTTAGTTCCTAATACAACAATGGGTGGGACATGTATTATCATGAAAATTGTTAAAGTACATTGGGAAAGGAACACATGCAAAAACAATTCACTAAAGCCAAACAAAAAGAATGCGTTCAAGTAAACTAAAGGCTAAGAGAACTAAACTAGATACTTGAAGAAACATAGAGCCAAAAGAATACTCTTTGAAAGCTAGAATCTATAATGAATATAAGCAATGAGCTTGCATGAGGTACCACAACATGCAAAACCCACCACCCAACACTAATTCACAACTTCAATGATATTCCAATGACTAAAAACAAAAACAGTGATCACCTTTTTAGCAAACATAACAAAACATCCCATCCTAAGGACCCCAAATTTCACATGTTTTATGCTTGAATAGGAAAGGACAACAAGCTTCCTGTGACAAATGGCTACCCATGATCATTGAAATGCAAATGGAATATTCACAACAATTTATCTCAATTATGGAAAATCTTGCATGTTTCACCAAACGTTAGTAGTAGCCTAAGGACACGACTTCATGACCTTCAAACCATAAAGTTGCAATATGGAGCATAAGCATTCAAAATTAGTGAATGGAAGGTGAGAGACTATGTAAATGCTACCATCTATCATTATGGCTGGTAGAGACCATAATATTGATGTCCCTTGTGGAGATCACTGTTTCTTGTGCCCCTATACCAAAGGGTCCAAACTCCAAACCAGTGTTGGGTGGGTACCTACTTTGGCAAGTAAAAATTGTCAGCTCCAGTTTTGCTTAGTAAGAACCTGATCCGAACTTGGTCTGGTGGTTTTTGGAATCAGAACTGGAACCAGAATTGTAGTTTAAAAAAGTGGGACCTAAAACTAGTTTTTTGATTCAATTTATGTGTGAAATCTAACACATTTTTTTGAAAAATTGATGTCATTGGAACTAGGGTGTTAACTGGAGGTTAATAGACAATTAAATAGGGTTAAACTGAGGTTAAATGGCAATTAATTGGAGGGTTAATTGGAAGGTTAATTGGTAATTACTCATCAGTTTTGATCTGCGTTAGTAAGAATTGGATCCACATTAGAACAAAAACCATAATCATAATTTATGTGTTTGAAAATCCAAATCTGAAATTGGATTTCAGGTTCTATTTACACATGTGTGGAATTACAAGGAGATAAATTTTCCAATTTAAACCAGAGGTTGATTGTAAGAGAAAAGAAGCATTGAACGTTGGTTAGGAACATTGTTTCCAGGAGAAGGTATTTAGGAGGTCCAAGTCAAGTTTTAGGGCATCTAGACCAAAGGTTCACAATTTGTTTTATACACCAATTGGATCAAAACCATGGAATTGGAAGCCTCTTGTTGAAACTGGGACCTAGATTGGACTACTATCCTCTTTTGAAGAGCTTCAAGTTTTCTAGCTAACTAGGTGTAAACTTTTTTAAATGCTGAAGTACAGCCTTACTTTTAAACAAGTTTTCAATTTGAATTGATTGCATATGATTAATAACATGAAATCTTGTATCTTGGGATTTGTGTGCATAATTTTTAGTTTTTAATTGTGTTTAGTGAAGACAAAACCTAACCTATTCTTCCACCAAACCATGCAACAAATGTTTTGCTAAATCTCTACCACCGGAGGTTCTACAAAACCAAAAAACACATTTTTCAAAATCACATTGAACGTTGTATCAAGTTTAAAAAAAAACCAAAACTGAAACCCAAGGTTCCTTTCAAAATCACAAATTGAACAACACTAGTCCAAACATCCAAACCCAGTTTCAGGATCTTTGAAAGCTGTGCTTCATCATTCACAGAAGGATGTAGAGCCATTTTGCTGCTGCTACTACAGGTGGACCTGCTCATATATAGCTTAAAGAAAAAGAACTAGGGGCCCCACCTCCCTTCCTGCCATCCTGCTTCCCACTCAGCCTCTTATTGACTTGCCACCAAAATTGGGTTTTGAGGAGTCTGATTGAGTCTGATGATGCACCTGGCCAAGAAGGTCTTCATTGTTGTTTGTTCCCTCTTGGCAACATCATTGTTCTGTGAAAGATTGTGATGCAAGAAGAACCCCAAACAAAAGGAAAGTGATTCCCTGCTGCCTCAAGATTGTAACATGATACCTGACACAGTCCACCCATATTCTGCGGGTAATGAACAATAATAATAACTCAGGTCACAGTGCACATATCCTGTGTCTCTCAATTGTTACCTTGTGAACAAATTTGGATCCAGTCACTGGCACTCCAGTTGATGGAAATTTGGACCTACTTTGAGGTAAAGCTTAAGTTGAGCTTCCTGTCACTACCAGAGAATGTGGTTTTTCTCACACAAGAAGCCACTGCTGATGACACAAGAAGCCACGGCTCATGACACATTCGTGAAATAAGCTTTGTGATTTCATTCATCAGAAGGTACAATATGTGATGTTTATTGTAATGTATATTATCTTAAAATGATAATGTGACATCAGGTAATGACACATATTATATCAAATTGTCATTTAAAGATGTAATATATGTCACAAGAAACATCACATATTTTACATCTATTTATGAAGAAAGATTGTTTGTTTTGTTTGTCTTGTGGAGATCACTCAAATCACAATGCCTCTTGTCACATTCTTGGTACTGTTGGCAAGCCCGTCATGAGTAAAGGTGCACCAAATTGCTTTCATAATGTTTTGATCTATGATGGAATAATACTGAACAAAATTTCACAAAAAAATCATTTAAATCAATACTGAAAATTAGGGGAATTTGGGAATGCTCTTGGTATGGTTGGAAAGCCCCTAGTGAGTATGATTTAATGAAGTTATTTTGAAAACTTTTATTGAATTTTGAGTAAATTTTGTCATTGAAAATTCAGTTAAATTACAAAAAATGATTTTGGAAGGAAAAGTTGGTTGGTAACTAGTTTGAGCAAACAACACAAGCCACACTAATTGTAATGGATGAAACCACAACATTATCTGATACATGTGTCATGAGTCACGACTTTTTGTGTGAGAAAATTGTATTCTCTTCTATTGTGTCTTGGAGGTCGTTATTAATGTTGTGGGGTTATGTGAATTTATAAGAATATTCACCTCATCCGATTTCTAAAAATGTTCCAAGAGCAGACAGACATCAGTTTCAGTTCTATAAAAATATAAAATCAAAGAACCTCCAGTCCTGGTTATTTCAAAAACCATAAAGACCATGCAATTTTCATGAGAGAATTGACTGTTTTATGGCCTGTTGTTAAATTATTTTCATATTTTTGAAGAAATGTGGCTACAATTAGCAGAGTTGGTTCTTCGATTTTTAGAACCACAGTTATGAATCCTAAGAACCACCCTGCTAACTGTTGTGAGTCTATTCATGTTTCTAAAAGCCATCGAACACTGGTTATTTGGGGGTGCACAATTCAAGGTCCAAAATGGGGGTACAGGCCTCAAAAAGGCCGAGGGCTGCATGGTTACAAGTACTCTGCATGCAACCCAAATTGTGCACTGGACCCCCATTTCAAACCTTAAACTGTGCACCCCATTGATTTGTGTACCTTGTAATGGATGGTAAAAACTACTAATAATTACAAAAGAAATCATATACTAATCAACTACAAGATTAATCTCCCACATTTCTAGATTGTTCTAATACTGGCCTCTTTTGTAATTAGTAGTTATGATATCAAGATTAACTAAGGGATTAACATCTAGATTAAACTACCGCTGGGGAATGTGGGTTGTCTAGAATTTTCTAGATTACTTCTAGACTTACTGGAGAAGTCTTCATCATTATAATGGGGGCTTTTTCTAGATTTATTTATTTATTACTGGAGAATGGCTACATTATTGGTACCCTGAGAATGCGGGATTTCCAAGTGCAAAAGTCCAGGCTGCTAGGCTAGCACTAGATATCACAGAGATTACGCACAACTGTGGTAAACACTAAACACTGGATACACAGATCTACAAACAATTAGTGCGGATCTGTGCAGTTGATGAGGATGTGACTTTGATTACTTACACCAGAGAAGGTCCCCATTAGTAAGCAAAGTAGTATGGGCTTAGTCAAAATTGTCACAGAGTTTTGTCTGCACTGAAGTGCATGCAGGAATGGGGCATGAGAGAGCACACAGGTGGCTTCTCATCAGCATGAACAGCCGCAGCACATGGAACTACTTTTCTCTTTGTCAGAGTGTTATGAGATTGAAGATACATATATATATATTGCATACAAAAGGAACAAGTCTGAGACTCCCAGTGCTTTTATTTTCTTTGGAAAATTTCCACAAAATTTAGACCTCCAAAAAAAAAGGAATATTTTGTTGCAAAATCCCTTTCTACAATTAAAAACTCGCCAATTTTTTGAGAGAGAAAACTTTTGAGGGAAATTTTTTGCCACTTTTCAACACAGCTTTTTTTTGGTTTGTCAGTGTTTTCAAATAATTTTCACAGTTTTCTAAGAACTCGTGGTCAATTAATGATAAATCTTTTTTGGGATCACCACTGATCCTACATCAGAAAACTGGCACCGCAAAACAAAATTAAAAACAGTTCTGAGCCAGCCAAATTTTTTTGTGCAAAATTTCACCAAACCACTACAAATCTCCAAATTTGCCTTGGCAGTTTGACACTAATTATATTATTTCAGAAATGTTGTCAAAACATAATTCTTTTCAGAAATATTGTTTCTGAGGGAAAATAAAGAATCTGATAGAATATTTGGCAATATATCATTTGTCGAAATGGGATCCTCAAAATTAATTAATTATTTGCCAAACATGTGTGAAGTAGCACAGGTGATACAGTAATTCATCAAATTTAGACGTTTTCTTGCCTGAATACCCAGTATTCTATCCCAGACTGAAATAAGTAGCCAAAATAAGAAAAGAAGTATCCGTAGAATTTTCAACTTTTCATACTTTGAAATAGCCAAATTTGGCTAGATCCGCATATGGTTGATATCTAGCAACCTGTGCTATACCAGAAATTTGAAAAAATTAACCATGTTCCAAGCTCACCTACCCAGTGTTTTTTTCCTCAATTTTGTGATGTTGCCACATTGGCCATCATCCATCCACATGGAGGTTTAGCCACATTTGGCTATAGACCAGTTGTGAAGGTAGAAATTTGTTAAAATCCTTTTATATCTTGGTTACTTGCTTGAACAATGTGTGAAAACATGAACAATGTGTGGAAATATGGTGATGTTTTAGATTTTAGATTTTTTTTTGGCGATTGTTTTTGACAAAAGTGAATATCTAGTGGAACATTTTTGGAGGAAAGCTCCTACCCAATACGTACCGTAAGTGACAAATTAGTAACAAACAACAGTGCATGATTGGAAAAAAACAAGTGCAACAAAAATGAAAACCAAAAGAAAATCATGCTCACGAAAAAGTCCAGCTCTCTGTCCTGGGGACTGTCTGTCTGTCTGTCTGTCTGTCAGACAGAAACTCCCAGGATGTGAAGAAAACAAACTGCACTCAAACCCAAAACCAAGGAAAACCCAAATTAGTCCATGTCTAAATTTGGTCCCCAGATTTCTTCATCTCCTGCAAGTGCACAAGAAGCTCAGTCCCCTGAGACGTCCTGCTCAAGAAATCCCACACACACAATTCCACACACTCAATTCTCAGCTCCCACATTTCAATCCCAGAAGAGAAGATTTAATAATCTAGAAGAAAAAACTTTAGAGATCAGATCAGGAATGCAGCTGAAGTGAAGAGTAGCTTACAGGAAGATGCTACTGAACTAGACAAGAAGCTCCAGCACGATTTTATGTAACTTGGGATGTTTTCAGAGCTGTCGCAGCAGCACTTGCTCAGGTCTTCTTCAGTACTGCTCCTCATCATCCTTCAGGTTTCCAATTCAGTTTCTTGCTTGCCTTTTTTTTTACTTTTTCCTGTTTTTTCTCCCCCCTCTTCAATTGCCACTGAATCCTGATCTCCACACTATTGCTGCATATGTAAACATAACTTTCTACAAAACACTACTAGGAACTTCCTTTACTTGCATGCAACTAAGATGTTGAAATTATTGCTGAGCTGCTCTAGTACTATTACTTCTACCTGAATGTAGCTGCAATTAGCTTATTGTTTTTCATTCTAGCAATGGGCATGAGAGAGATAGAGAGAGTATTGCTGCTGGTTTGATGTCAAAGTGCTTCCTTACATAAATTGTGAATCCTTGCTTCAGTACTAATCTTCAACCTGCAGATTCTTCAAAATGTATGTGAGAGGAGAATGTTAGAGCTGCCATAGATGCATGAGGTGCTGCAAAACTGTGAGCTTCATGTTTAGCAGCATCTAGAGGTAATCACCAGATTTTATACTATTGAAAAGCTGTCATGACTAGCTGGAGATTGTTTCTATAAAAACATGATCAACTGGCTGCTGGGAGTTGGCAGGAAGATTATGAGCCCACAATATGGTTGCAGCAGCTAGCTAGTGGCCCATGCTGATACATCATACATTAAGCTGCTGCTGCACTGAGTACTTAGTGGGGATCAGCTGCACACAAGAGCAAACAAGAAGCTGCTGGAGAGGTGCAACAATCTCTTTTTGGCACACAAAGCAAAGAAGAGGCCGCTGTTGGAGATCATCAGAGGAGCAACGATCAATCTACTGTTTGTAGCTTTTTTGGCAGCTACAGAAGAAGCAGAGGCTGCAGGGGATTAAGTTGATCATCGTCTGGGTTCCAACATACAAGCTGTTGCTGCTGCTGTGGACGAAAGTGGAGGACTACATATCCAACTTGCACATCCCTCCAGCTTGACATTCCACATTCCAATCCAAGGTTTTTAAGCACCACCATGACCATTTCTTTCCAGGACAAAAGCTCTACTTGTCTTCTCAAAATTTTCTCTGATCAATGCTTCTTGTCCCGAGAAATATGTTTACCAGATGATTGAACTTGCAAGACCATTTGATTTGTCTGCTGCCTTTCTGTTTGCAAGCTAAAATGTCTTTTTCTTCTTTAGGTACACCTAGATCACTCCTCTGTAACAGTTTTGACCTAAGATTGCTTCCTTTTGTCTTTTGCTTTTTCATACCCATAGTCTTCTTCTTCATCTTCTTCACCTCAAATTTCTCTTGTTCCAAATATATAGTAGCTGGCCCGAGCTGCCACACTTTCGTTCCAAGTGTTTTTTTTTCTGTTTCACTCATAATCAGGGACAAGAGTCTGAGAAAGGAATGGCACCCGAGTACCAAACTTTCATCCTGAAGAAAAAAAGTGACATTGTTCAAAATGATTGAACTATTCTTGCATTGGTAGGATGTCTTGAGACCTTGCTCTCTATCATGACATCAATTGGATTGTGTGTCTTGTGATCTGAGCTTTAGATCAAGAACAAGATCACATGGAACTAAAATGTTATGAGTGGAAAGTCCTAAGTTTTGAAGAAGCCTAGTATGATAGAAGTTGCAAACCCTAATATTATGATTGAAAATAAAAGCTTTAATCCTTCATGAAAAGAGCATCACTTGATACAAGGAAGGAAAATGGTCAAGTGAATGTATTTGTTTGTGTCTCCTCTTGTTTACTTTCTCTTGTGCCTCTTGTTGAAACATTAAATATCCCAATATAAACGTTTTCTCTTGATGCATATGCACCAACTAATCTTGAGCAAATATGCATTATCATAAGCTAGTAAGAGAGTGAAGACTTAGGGAAGGTGTAAGGTGAATGCATAATTTGATTTGCATGTCCTCTTGTTTACTTTCCTATGCATGTCTTGTGACATCTTATTAACCAATATAATAGTTGTGCCTCAATGCACATGAACAGATTAATTGTTAGCAAAAAACATTAGCATAAACTAGTAGGAGAGATGAGACTTGTGAATCCTCTTATTGCTTACCTTATGGTGATATAACACTTGCAATGCCTTATGTGTTTGAAGATAAGTTGCTTCCCATTGAATGTCATGAGTGGAATTTGGTGTGTGGTAGGTGTATTGGGGAGTCCAAGTGTTTGATGGTCCCTTGTGTGCAAAATAAGACTCAAACTCCTTGGATGTTGGATAGACAATTTTCATTTCATTTGTCGTGCTTCGTTTGATCATTGGCTTCAATGGTCTTGTTCCAACCTTCTTAGATGTATTGAAACTAGATGTTGCTTTTCAAGAATTGGTTCAACTAATGATAACCTTTTCCTTTTGAGTATTCAAGAGTGGATAAAAGTTCAACAACTTTGAAGGGTAAAGTGCACTTAGCATTCCCTGAATGTGTGATTTGAGAATTATTTCAAGTCTTCAATTTGTTACCAATTAACAATCTACATGAAAACACCAAGCCAATAGCTTAGGTGGATTTATTTTGCCTTGCAAATGGTTATGGGTTCCATTCACCATTAGGCCATGTTAAATGCCACCAATTATAGCCCACCTAATTACTTGTAGTTATAAGGGTCACAATGTCAATGCATCCCAAAAATCCATATTGTATCAAGGGGACAAACTAACATTGTTCCCCTTGTGATAGGACTTAATTATTGATCACCTTTGAATGAAGGTACTAGCCTTATGGGTGTTCCAGAAGGTCAAAAGTAATGTGGTATGCTAATTAGAATTTACTACAAATACCCATGTGTATACCCAATTATGCAATAAAAGTGAAGAAAACCAATATTGGTATCAATACTTGGGTTTCAAAAAAATTGAAAAATTCATATAATCACCTTTTTAATCATTGGTTCCTTGTTGGATCTTTCATGAAAATTATAGGTTTTTTTATGGTTTTGAAATAATTGAAATTTATAGTTGTTTGATTTTGAAAATCTTACAAAATCAAATAACCACACAATGTTGATCCAAAGCCATTTAATTGCTCCTAGTTAAAAGACCTAACCTTTTACTCTACCTTGTGGTTAAATAAACAACAAATGGAACCAATATTATTAAATTCCTTCTTTTAGTTTGTAACAATTACATCTTGGCAGTTTGAAATATGTAAGCATTTATAATAGTTCTAGAAGGAATACAAGAAAATAGAACATTATGTCTAAGGATTTATGCAATCCTTAGAAGTATAAGGTTGATAAACCAAACAAAGGAAAAAATTAGGATCAAAGATGGCTTTAAATATTGGGGCTTTTTAGAAAATTTCCATAAGAATATTCTACAAGTCATGTTTCATTAGATGTTTCACTTGCCATGAACTTAAATTGATTTTTTTGACGTTTGCCATTTTTACGATTTCCTTTTTTTGATCTTTTTAGTTGTTGTTCATAGATATCTTTTTAATGGTTTTAGAAATGTAATGCATCCAAGTAATCATGGATGATTTACCTAAAATATATCTTATGAATTAAGAAATGACCATTCACTATCCTTCATGTAAGCACATCTATGCTTCAAACTTAGATGTTTATTTGCTTAAGGCAAGCCAAAATGAAATGAAATTTACCTTCATAAACTTGTTACAATTTGAATGAAGTTATTATTGACTTTTGAAGTTATATCCCTTGAATACAAGGCAACATCATCATTGTGTCTTATTGTTGCATCTACAAATGAATATATAATTGTCTAGACTAGTTTTTTTTAAGTTGATGAACTCAATGGAGGAGGCATGATAGTTAGTCGTAACTATTCATGTTGAAGGTGATGATTTTATATTTTGTAAATGTCATTGTTAAGGTTGTGATGAGTGTTTGAAAGGCCCATCCTCTGAATTGTGAACAATTTTGGTGGCCTCAATTTTGGTAATTATATATTTTAATGCACATGATGTTTTGTGAGATTGAAAGTATTTTTTATCATATGATTTTCATGTTATATATTGGAAGTTGTTTATGTATCATTAATTTGATATGTAGGAGCATTTTTATCATGTTTGAACTTGATATTGCATAAACATCAATTTTGGTCCAACCTCAATATCTAAGTTATATGCATTATATATGTATATATGTATTTCATTATTATAATTTAACTTCATCTACATGTCCCATTTCCTTAATTATTTAACATTTTGCGACATTAATCCACAAGGTGGTAATATCACATTTAAATGCGAAGCGCTTTTGGGACATGTGGTTCATCAACACATTAATGCAACATGTAATGTTGTTAATTGAAATATGTCATGTTGAAATGGTCTCTTACTTCTTTATTTTTTATCACATTAAACTCTAATCATCTTTTTGGAAAGCCTATGATAGTTTGGCAATGAAAATACGATGTTTAAGAATTCATTAAGATATTAAAGTTTATCAAGGGATGTTTTAATAGAACATGGTTGATAGAGATTCCATACATAGATCCATCAATAAATTGGGATGAATTTGTTTGTTTACACATGAATAACTTGTAATTTATTTGGTTACATAATACACAATGTTATAAGGAAGGAATAAGGGGTAACAAAAGTTGGACAATTTATGGATGTTGCAGGAATTGGTTGTGAAAAACAAGGTGATGGATTAGAGTATTGCCAAGGAATTTGAAATAGTGCACAATGAAGCGAAAGGTGAAGTGGGCAGCCATAACAGTGAAGGAGCAATTTCAAGCATGTTGTAGTTATGAAGCTGTGCTAGCCCATGTGCAAGACAATGAAGAAGTGCAAGAGAGGGATGAAGACTTGTGCGAACCATTGGGTAGCATGCACATTTCTAATGTTGCCAAAGCTACATCAATCACAGGAGTGTCATTGTCAAAAGCACGTGAACCAACAGGAGTGGATTGCCTTCATGTAACCTTGTGTAAGGCACCTATTTTGGTCCATGGTAAATCCATGATAACCAAAATTGAAACACAAGAATGTGAACCGACATCTTTGCAAACTTGCAACAAAATTAGTGCTCTCTTCAAAGAGCAACAAGCCAAGCAACAACAATTGCCAGTTGTGCTCACATCACCCATGAAGTTGGATACAAAAATTGAACAATGTTTTGCCTTGCCAATTTCCCAAAACCTACAAAATAGTAAGCCGCATATTTCGATGGCTCCTCCCAAAATTGAACCAAGAATGATCAAAGCTTCTAAAGATGTTATGCACAATGTTGATTGTATGGCCAGAACATCAAAACATGGTGCACAAGGGATTCAACAGCCACAAGTGAAACCTATATCAAAGCAAGTTTTGCAAAAAGGAACACGGCCATTGGGATCTAATGCACAAGCATTCACACCCAAAGATTTTGGAGGAAGGGTTTCTTTGCATCATCAAGCATCCCCACCTACAAGATTGAAGAAGCATGTGTCGGGACCTTTACCTAGAGTTGTTGGCATTAGTCCAACTTCTAGAGGGATTGATCCTGGAGCTACAAGATCTCCACAAACTCATGTGCCCAAGTTGAAACACGTTTCAGGACCACTTCCAAGAACTCATGTTGGAGTGTCACAAGGAATGCCGCATGTTGGATCACCTTGTAATGCCAAGCAATTCAAGACAAATAAGCAACAAATGGCCAATGCTCCTTTGGGGCAGCTTGAATTGATGGCAATCCTTGGATCCATGAAAAAACCATCAAAAGAGATTGCACTAGTTGCAGAAGCCAAGCGAAACACAAAATTGAATAACACAAGCAACCTAGGAGCTAATGTTGGTAAGCACACTTCAAGTGGGACCAATGTAATTCATGTGCCAACTTGTAATCACTTGCAAGAGCGAGGTGCAAGTCAACCAACATGTGTGCCTCCTTTGACAATGTTGGAGAGGAGGAGCTCTCAAGGATCTGGAGCTTCAGGAGATCAAGGGGAGAGAATGCATCAAGTTGGACAAGATGTAGGAGGTTGTACATCTTCAACTATGCAATACCAAGCAATGCCTTCACATGCACCTAGATTTGTACTAGCTTCTCTTTCACCTTCCTTACATCAAAACAAGAGAGTTGTTAGTACTCCAATGTTTAACCACCTAAGGAAAGAGAAAAATCATGCTGCCATCAAAATTCAAGCAGCATTTCGAGGGTTTTTGGTTCGTCGTACTATGATTCAACAATGTTTGAATAAAAAGGTGATTGATGCAGATGAGGAGGAGGATCATGCAAGGGCTCAATCAGTGAGTACTTGTATGTCACGAATAGAAGTGCAACATGACAGGAAGATGCAACAGCAAGAAGCAACAACAAGTAAGGAGTGGAATGGTAGCATCCGCACAGCTCAAGATTATCAAGCTCTACTTCATAACAAGCAAGTGGCTGCCATGAAACGAGAAAGGGCTTTGGAATATGCCCTTCTTAGACAACATTGGAAAACTGGCTCTAGATCACATAAAGGCACATTACAATGGTCTAGGGAAGACCATGTGGCAGACAAGCTTGGTTGGGTGTGGAGTTGGTTGGATCGAGCTACTCATGTGGGTGCTCATGGTCTGAAAAATCATGTTTTCGATGACTCTCCTGACTTTCAAGAACAACACTCTGAAAGTGTTTCTGTGAAAAGTACAGTGGGTGTGTGCACAACAGATATTGGTAGTCCTGATTTTGATTACCAAGGTTGGAAGAACTCCCAGGAATGGCCACTATCTCTTAGGCAACAACATGCCATAGGGTTGTTGCAATCCAATCAAAATGTTCCAAGGAAGTCTTCTCCAATCCAGCACAAAGCATCAATATCAGTGAGCCCCTTGAGTATTCCAACAAATAATGCTACACCTTCTCATATTGAAGCTGCTTCTAGACTTGCCAAGCCTCCAAATCTTTGCCAAGTTTGTGCACAAGACATACAGCCTGAAGAAACTTTCAAGCAGCACTCACAATTAGGAAGACAAGATGTTTCCACAACAAGTGAAAGTTGCATGTCTATGGAAAGTGAAGCATCTGAGAATGAAGCATCAAAACTTAGGGTGCAAAAATTATTGAATTTCCTAGAAGAGTCAACAAAGGATGATCAAGAGAGTGTGGGAAGTTGTCCAGGAATGGGGCCATCTGTGTACAAACAACTCACCTCTCCTTTTGTAGGCTTGAAAATGAGATCTCAAGGTGGAGGAAGACAACCCACTTGTGTGTTGCAGCACAAGGCTTCAATCTCCAACTCTAATAAGGAGACCCTCATTGAAGCTCAAATTTCTGTTGCCCTTTCTGACGATGATTCTGTGGGAACCACTGCAGCTTCAGTTCAACAACCTACGTTGAGACTGTGATGCCCACCTTTTCTCATTTGTTCAATGATGGTAGGGTTTCAACAAATTGCACATTTGAATTCCATTCTATAATGTTCAATTGACATTCTAGACCATAGATTATTGTTATCCTACGTACTAAATCATCTAGATGGACATAGTGCTTAGGAAGTTGGATGATCAATTTCACATTACAATGTATCAAATTCAATAGAATAAACATCCCATTATATTCCACATAGGTGGTTATAAAGGACGGTTGTTTCAACTGGTTTGTCAAGTCTTGTAATATGAAGTTAAGCAAACTATTTTTTAGGTTGTGTTAGTAATTCATAACTGAAGGGATATAATCTGGTATGCATGTTTTGATCATAATTGAGATCCAATTCTCAATGTTAATTGTTGCACTTGCATATAGTTTTAACATCTTATATAAAAAACAATTTAAGAAGAAGTCTGCATGGTATTAATTATTCGTTTGAATGAGACACATGAAACAAAAACAAATCAATGCAAAGTTTCTTAATTAATTATGATGAGACACTTCTTTAATAGTGCTATTGCTTTCCTTTTGAGGTGGACAAAACTTTTCCTTTCCACAATTCCTGAACATTTAAATCACTTCCCTTTGGAGCTAATGGACACTTAAAACTACCACAATTGAAGTAGCATGGCTAATTTGTCCCTAGGATCAAAAATTAAGTAGCCACATTTTTGGGTGTTCAATTGGTTTTCATTTTGTGCCTTGATCCACACCAGTGATAATTAAATGACTTAGCCATGTCCATCAACCTCAAATCTGCACCACAATGTTTGAGCTCAATCCGACCAGTATTCAGCAGACACTGCTGTGTAGAAGGAACTCCAGACTTCAATCCTCAACAAAAAATGGAAAAGCTAAATCTTGAGAACACATGAATTTCATCTGAAAGAACAAATGATGTAAGTGGTGAAGAATTTATATGCAAGTCCTTTAGTGCATCCATGTTTAACAGCTTTGCCAACAGAAAATGGTCTTTCAAGATGGGGATCTGAGCCATTGTGCAGGGAATTGTCTGAAAAACATAACATTATCCAGGAATGCTTGCACTGAAATAGGTCCATATCCCTCAATAATAACATGGACACCTTTGGATATTGCAGAGCAATCAATATTCACAACAAGTCGGGGCATTAACTGAAATGTTCATGATGTTCTGATAATCACACATGTAACGGTATCCATACATTACAAGCAACACATTCTAAATGTCAAAGCAATGAGTCATTGTTCAAGGGATTTCTCCACATAATGATTCAGCAAATGAACCTGAATCCAACACTACCATGTGATAGTGTTGGATCCCACAATCAATTTCCCAGACAGACATCTGATACAGATAAACAGAAGAACACACCTGCCCAAATAAAAAGGCATAGCTGTTGGAGCTACTGGCACCGCATGGTACACACATGCTCTCTGAAGGCCTGCAGTAGCTTGCTGAAGTGCCCTCCCAATAAGCAATAACAGATCTCCTGGATCCAAATCGTTATAAGGCAGATATCAGCATCCATTTGGATCACAGCCCTGCCCCATAGACATTTTTGCAAACTTCAATCCAACTTACAGAACAAACAGGCTTGACATCCTGTCTCCATGGCATGTGCCATGCCAAGAAACCAGATAATAACCATGCATGCATGTATGAATTGCAGAAAATGTGAAGATCATAGGGTTCTCATGTATCCTAGCCCTACCATCAATTTCACCTCTATTAAACTCTGTGCAAACTGAGGCTCTTCTATTCTGGTGCTTGAGACTTTGCAACACTGAAGTTGGCAGAGAAAAAAATTATGATGTAACAAAAATTATTTTGCTGGAGCACAGTAGCTTTGAAAATATATATATTATGTGTACAACAACCCATCCCAAACTAAACTAGAAGCAAAGGAATCTACAAGGACTGCACCTGCAAACTGCAAACCAGGTGCATCAGATACAATCAACATCAGCAGTCCTTTTTCAACCTCCTGCAGACTTCTGGAGTCCTGTTCAGAGTCTTTGCCACCAGATCCAGCAGTATGGAAGGCCATCACTGTCAATGCAGATGATGAAGATTCCCCTGGAGGCAAGGGGGAATCATCAAGAAGAAGCCAAACACACTGCCACAGTGCACCAATGACTTCTTTCCTGGCCACCAACTGAACCACCCCAACAGTAAAATATGCCTAACCTCCTCAAATACCAGCAAAGCTACAGGGCACAGCTGACAGTCAGAACATAAATTGCATCAAACCAAGGTAAGCACTTGCTGTGGCGCTGTCAATGCTGTGCAATGGCACTCAAAGAAGCCCATGATGCCTTACCCTGGCACCAGAAAAGTTCTGACATGCACAGAGGTGGAGGTTTGTATCTCCAGGTTGATGTATTCTGCAAACAAATCAAGAATTTTTAATTGTTAATCAATAAGCATCTGCAAAGTTGTGCAGCATGGCATGAAGATTAAAAATACAATTTTCTCTTAGGCTCACAGAAGATCAAGCCAACAACCTGACAATTAAAAAAAAAGTTTGGGTACACTACTACTCAAAGTCTCCAAGCAAATGGAACATCCCACTCTTGCTGGGTTCCGTCTAACTTAGTTCTGAGAGAAAACAGTACAGCACAAAAGGTTTCTTGCCAATCATGTGAAGCTCCCACATAATGACACAAGCTCCCAACTGATGGCCCTAGGATTAAGAAGCAAAACAAAAGGAAAAGTTGGATAACCCCATCATCTTCCAGAATTGGAGAGGAACTCATACTTTGCATAATGGTTCTTCTTGTGGGCCCTTGGTATGCTCAAGGTCAACACCAAAAGACAAGTAAATTCCAAAAGACAAACTGCAAATTCTATATCCCCCTGGCTCACGAACTCCTTCCTCTGGCCAGTAAAGTCTTAATCCCAACAGATAAGGAACTTGGCAAGAAGACTAACTTGTCATTTTTTTCTTATAAAATCAGGCTTCCTTGATAAAGCTCGACTTATACAAAGTTCCCACTCCACATCCCCCTCCCCCACATAATCTGCAGCAGCATGAGCTCCTCCTCCTACAAAAACGAGATGAGAAAAGCTATGCCCTAGTATTTAAACATTGGCGCTTTTGGATTTTCCATTCGAACCTAAAATGTGCCATAGTCTTGGATTTCCGATCGCACCCCGCATCTCACATCTCATGCAAACAAAGCTTGTATACGGAGATCCTCAAGCACTTATTGGCCAAACAGACAGAAACAGGAGATCCTGCCATGCGAGTTAGGATCTGTAATTACCTTCCGGCTCGATAGAGGTACGTATCTCGCGACGGCGCTGACAGGTAGCCTGTTCGTTGGAGCTAGTCCGCCGAACTCCATCCGCGTGCAGCCTGCGCCCAGCTCCGAAGCGCATCGCAGCAGTGCCGCATCCTCAGCACTCGACTCGATCACAGCAGTTGCGCTATTCCTAGCCAATGAAGCCGACAAGCTCTTAACGGCTCGATTATACACTCCAGAAGCTACCCCTGCCTCCGGCGCAATCTCCCACAGCTTGATCTGCACCAAACCTGTCACCACACCTGGGTTGTTCACGTCGTCAATGCACGATGCTGTCCATGACGGTCGCCGGCATTGCTCCCTATCTGCCACAGCAGGAAACCCCTGCAACGCAAACTTGGCGTGAGCGTCCATCGCCATCGCTGGGAAGCGCTGCCGCTTCGTCCTCCCCGCCCTGCCATTTTCCGTGTGGAAATGTCAAGTCGCTGACGTCCGGAATCCGAGCGCAGTCACGTCTTTCCCGCCCTGCCATATTTCTGCGTGGAAATGTCAAATTGACAATGCTTGGAATTGTCCTGCTGACTATGACACACGGATTTATACCTATTTCACCTAAATCAATTCCAATTATTATCATTACTCAATTAAATTGGATTATCATATTAGCATCTAGACAAACATAATATAATGAATAATTAAAGTTGAAAGGTGACCACAAATCTCAATTACTTGCACAAAAAATTATAACACTTATCCAATCATAACTTTTTTTGGATCAAGCTTCCTTAACATTTTATTAAATTTTGTTGCATTTTTTACTTTTTAAAGTTTCAAACTCTTAGCCTTTTCATTCATATTTTAGGGCATTATGGTGATTTTTGGCAAAACAATTTGTCTTTTTGTGAGCTAATTTCCCCCTAAAATAACAGGGAATTTCGGACAGAATATTTTATTGTGCAACTATATTTTGCAAAATGGTGAAAATTTGCCACAGATAAAATAAAGTCACTACTTTCAACCTTTGATCATTGTGTTATTTCATTGGTTCCACTTATTATTTTAGACAGTCTATCTGTGACCGAACAACGTGTCGACGGACAAGGATTTCATGTATGAACGGTTGGTGTGAACATGAAAGGACTGATCTGGATAATGTGGCGGAGAATCTTGATTAGTGGCGGCGGATTTTCTCTTGAGGAGAGCGATAGGGAAATGAGAAGTGCATGGGATGCATGGTAGTGG
>Ga0116227_10000866_pt1 | contig 63457 bp, 49 predicted proteins | sample S1TSphgellanicum_FD_89693 | JGI IMG/M metagenome (GOLD analysis project Ga0116227, IMG submission 89693) | Host-associated microbial communities from peat moss isolated from Minnesota, USA - S1T2_Fb - Sphagnum magellanicum MG | ecosystem: Host-associated > Plants > Peat moss > Unclassified...
AAAAAAAAAAAAAAGGGGTTGGGAATGAAAAAAAGGGCCAAAAAAAGGGTACCTCCAAGAAAACCCCCCCCCCCCCCCCAAAAACATTTACACAGGACATGTAAGTGTATTTGACAAATATTTACACTGCCCTCGCGTAAGTGTAAAAAATTATATACACACAACAGCATTATAAGTGTAAAAAGTTCAGTCGGGTGAGTGTAAATGGTTTACACTTACATGAGATTTTACAGGCCGTATATAGAGCTATTGACACTTACACACAACAATGATTAAAACCTTTCTTGGCATTTTGACTTAGGGTCGTGCACTTTGGCCTGGCTCTGGTGTTGTGTCAGATCTAGCTCCTTTTGTATTCCATAGCCACCCTTTGGATACAAAACAAGGTCCCTGACCTTTAGAAGATCCCAGATGGCGTTAGTCTTGGCTTTCTACCCTGCCCTTCAATCAACCACAACAGTTCTAAGTCTGATTTACAGCTAAGAGCTACAATTAGGTCAGGAGTGACAGTTTTCCCCAAATTAGGGTTCATGATGCGAAATGCTCTAAATGGAAGGGTGAGAAATGAGAATTGTAAAGTAATTTCAAGTCCCTGCAAGGATCCACCGACAAATGGTATTCTCAGCAGCTCCCAAACGCATCTCTCAGAAATGTAGCAAAAGTCTAGTGAGAGAACAAGATGTAGTGTCTTACCAAAATCGTACACCATGCGTAGTAAGACAAGTCCATCTGCACTCGATCGACATCTCAAAAGAACTGGAGATGTGCTCCATATACTCACCGCCAAAAACACAAGCTAAAAGTTTCATTGATCAGACGGTGAAAGAAAAAAAAAGGTGTCGAAACAATTGTGCATTTTAGACGGCCATCGAAACCTTAGCCGGTTGGCACTGGATACGGATCCCAAACCAAGCAATCTATCACGTATGAACATCAACATGGAGAAAACTTGATTAAAAAAGAGTGGGCCTTTACTCAGGTGCGTGCCTCTGAAACCCTGTAAACAAAGCCCTATCTTGCTTACATTGCACATATTAGGATGTGGGTTCTTTGCATGTCTGCATGCCTTTGACCCCCCTTGAAAACACCACTTTTGAGAACATGCACGTCCTAGAAATCATGACAATATTGAAATGATTTCCCTCTGTGTATGTACATTATGGTGAGTTTGGGAACTCTAGGCCTGCTAATACACAGCTTGCCAAAAAAATTAGTTAGGGCATCATGATATAGAAACCAGAGGTGGAAGAACTGGATATACCAACAACATGAATACACACCTCTGTCATGGCACACATAGTACAAATGACTGTCATGGCAATTGAGACAAGTGAAATAGCTTTCAATCTAACAATACACAGATCCCTTACAATCAGTCATGCAATCCACAGCTTGACATTTTTGAGCTCTGTCAAAAAAAGTCAACACAGCATACATTCCCAGGATCTCACATCAACTTCACAATCTTCACCATCCAGATATGAACATTCAACTTCTGAGTTGCACCATGGAAAGATAAATATTCACACAGCTGAGAGTCATCTCTACCCCCAGTAAGAGACCTCAGAAAAGGACCACATCTACAATGCAGACACAACTGCCTAATCAATTCTCTCTATGCCATGTATGTAACCTCCCACAGCATCATGTTCCCTACAGCCATCAAAAGTTCACCAAATCTTCTGATGCAACTTCTCCAGCTGCAAACTTACTCCATACCGGAGTCTAGCAAGTCTCTCAGCTCTAACACCTCCTAGCATTGCTACCACACACTACTGCTTAATTGCCTCTTCGCTGCCTCGCCAGAGCACAAAAAAAAACCTTCAATTTTTTTCTCTGGATTCCATTTTATGTCTTCTGCTGGGTATTGTAATTTTGTTACTAGAGTGGTTCAAATCTACAAAGGGGAACCTATGGATCTTTCATGCCTCATGATTTGCTAACACAATCATGTAAAAAACCATCTACTTGTTTTAGTAGAGAATTGAAGATTATATTGTTGGTGGGAGGAATTATTTTTGCATGTGTTGGTCCCAGTAACTGTTACTTTTGTCTACACCCCCGTCAAAGTTGCAAATTTTTGTGTAGAGCATGATAGGGGAAGTCAGTTCATGCACATCTCATGCATAACTGGGGTTTCTACATGGGATAGCCATCATGAGTACATGGGCTCGCAGTTCCATAGGCATGCAGAAATGGCCATCTAAGGCTTGATGTATACAACATCTTTCAAACCACATATCTTCTATGCAAGTAATTCCTAACAATATGGGGGAAATATTTGTCTACTTTTGTAACTTACAAAAGTCACCACTTTCAAAATACTGAACTTGCTGCCATTGCATTGTCTTATCACATCAGCTTAGGTGTTCCCACTTCTCAGCATGGACATCTGAAAATACTAGGCATAATCACCGTATAGTCCAAGGAACAGGCCTGAATGCAAACTTCTGTTATAGAACAAATTACTATTGCAGGTAATAAAATTCAAGATGTTGAAGCCATGCCAGAGAAGATACATATCCCACTACCTCAGGGCTACACCAGGCACCTGACAACTCCCTAGGGTTGAAAGTTGACCTCCTAGTATGCTTCCTGGGTTCTAGGATTTATGTAGAATGCTGAAACAGTAATTCACATGCTTCTGTTTTTGCTCATCACATGAAGTTCCATACACAACTCTGTTTTGAAAATACTCTCATAAGACTTGTTCTCCATAGTTTTGTGACTTCAGACGTGGCTAGCATGTGAGATCATGCAAACAATGGCTTTACTTCAGCAATGAGCTCATTGGCAGCTATAAACTCCTCAGTTTCTGGGCTGACAGCATCATTTTCTGCCTCCACCTGTCATCACAATTTGCATGGTAAACACTTTAAGCCACAGGCGACCAGGAGTATGCACAAAACATGTGATGGGCATCATCAACAGGCCAGGAAACACACTTCATTGGTGTTCAGGCTATGCTGCCTACATCTGCCTCTCGAAAAATCTGACAAGCACCTTGGGATTTTTTCCTGCAAAGCTTGTACTTGCATATTTCAAAGCTGAAATTGTAGAGTTTTAGATGGTCAATACCTATCCAGAACAGCACCCCCTACAATCTAAAAGTCCATAGAACTGACTGGTTCTAAGTCACAACCCCATAAGTCCAAGCCTTGTATGAAAGTTAAAACATGTTTCAAATATATCAACTTCTATATTTGTTAACACATGAGGGTGAAGAGTTTCACCACAGCTGCTTGCAGAGTTGTAAAAGCTCCTTCCAACCGCTTTCTACAGTCCGGAATCATCATGCGTGACTCTGCCAGCACATTTTCCTGAAAAACTCCATTGCTAATACAATCATGAGAAATGTATCCATGAGATTGTAGAGAAACCTCCATAATAACACTTGAAGGTACCTGTAGTTTCAGTTCCAGCAAAACCAAATGAACACAACCAGAATGAGTGTGGTCATAACCTTGTCTGTGTCACTTCAAAAGTATCAGACCATCACCTTCATCACGACTGGCAGTGACTAACTGCCACTACCCCTGACTGACTTCCAAATTGTGGTTGTACCTAAGTATATGATAATCTGCTCAAATTTGAAGTTTAACAATTGCACAACACAACCTACACCCTGAATTTCAGTGGCATTTCCAGAAGCAACAAGAAGATTCAGTCATAATAACAGCTAGCACTCAAGAGACATAGCTAATTATAAACTCATTTAAACTACAACATGTTTGTAACAGTAAGCTCCATTAATTTTAGCTTGCCCCTGTAGAAGCAAAGCATCTAGACCTTAGGTATAGAGAGGCCTACATAAAGGGTAGTCTGTCATGAAATAATCTACACTGCAAGCAGTCTCTTGGTTTCAAATCAAACTCTTTGCAAAGCATTTGAAGCACTGCTGAATAAACACAAGGCAGAACAACTGTCTAATCTTGACTTCTGCACTCTAGCATACACTGTCATTGACATCCCTATGAATCTTCGGGGAAAGGTGGGACTACAACATTACCCTAGTTACTAAACAAATCTCAAACAAGCTATGTGTCTGCAATAATATTGAGAACTCAACCAACCTGGATATACATTGTAAGATGACCTAATGATGTGTGACATTCACATCCAGACATCAAGAGACTTCAATAGCAAACTGCAGTGCAGGAAGAGAAGAGAAAACACCAAATAAAATGGACAGCCTAGAACTGAAAAGCAGAGAAGACAATATCAACAGTTTCTAACATGTTCAACAACCATTGACAGCAACATGTATGGTAGTATTATTAAAATATCTCTGCTTTGTCAGTTACCAGCAATGGGTCTAAGCTAATGTCAAAGACAACTGATGGACAGAGTATCTGTCACAAAGCTGGAAGTGGGACAAAGACTCAGCCACAAAGATATGGAAACTCAGAAAGAATCAAGAAGAAAAGAGAACACAAGTAGAGAAAGGACCCTAAAAAAAGGGAGCAAAATGGTAAAGAGGAAAAGAAGAGACAACAAACACCAGAAGTTTTATGAACATATGACTTGGACACAGTGAAGGTCCCCACTTAAAAGCAAGAAGCCCTTGAAAGAATCATTTTGGAGATTCAAAAGGCTCAAGCACCAAACACAATTCTCTCTTCACTAAGTGGTCCTCAAGTTCATGTTTAACGCATGCTTTGATGATTAACCTTTGTTCTTCAGAAGATCATCATTTGAGCTACAAAGCTCAATAGCCTTAGAAAACCAAATTTAGCAGTGTCTGAAATATTAAGATCTTTAAACAATAGCAGAAGAAATATCTCATTTACATGCTCCACTGCAGGTTCATATCACAATTTCAAGCTATTCAAATGTAATACTGCAATGCTGTGAAATTGATTACTTGTAAGTGCATGCCAACTCCATTTTGTGTATAAGGAAATAACAGAATGATGGACATAGGGTGCTTGTGGTTATAGACCCATGTCCCAGTTTGGTGGAAGACAGCCATAGAGTTGGGGTGGAAGTGTGGACAGTAAGATTGGTGGCCACAAGGTACTCACTCCAGTTGTTGGCATTACCTTAGTTACTCAGGTGATTCCAGTTATCCTCCTCCAAGTTCTTTTGATTGTGCACCATTTAAGCATTAATTTACTGCAGCAAATCTTGGGCATTAGAAATGCACAGAGACACAGCAAGGATAGAGAGAACCTGTTGCTTGATGTCAAAGGCATCTGCATTTGACTCCTTCATGGATATAGTTTTGGCAGATTCCTGCTCAACTTCACTCACATAAGAATGAAGCTCCTTCAGGGTTCGTCGGCAGATTCCTGTCTTGATCTTAAGATTTCTTAGAGTCGCCATTTTCCTTGATCTGACGTTTGTGAAACTCTCTTTCTCCTCTCTGTTTCTTATTCATCAGCCAGATATGACATCAAGTAACAAATGCTCAGTAATGCTTATTACTTATCACTTCCATTACTCTCTCTCTCTACTCCTGAACGGAAACCAAAATGAACACAAACCAACGTTCACATCTCTATTTATTTTTCCTACATATCCATATCAAACATGCAAAACATCAAGAGAGTTCGTTCATTGTCTTCAGAAGTGAAGGTATGGCTTTGACTGACAGAGGACCCCAATAAACAAGGTTGATAAAGCAATCCTTGGCTTAGAGACCTAGTGAAAACTTGGAGTAACCGAATTTCGGTTGCCTGGGGCGGCAGCAAAGCTGAAAGAAATCGAAGAAAAATAATAAGAAGAGCCAAGTTCCAGCAAACAAGCAATTTGAGAGAAAAGCTATGGCAAAGTTTACCAGACGACGAGATGATTCGAGAAGCGGGGGGCGTGCAATCGGGGGCCAAGAAAGCTCGTCGACTCAAGGACAGGCTCCGGACTCTCTCTCTCTCTCTCTCTCTCTCTCCCCCCTCGAACTGGACTCATCCGGGGCGGGTGGGTTTCGAGATTCGACCTAACCTCCCGCTGCGTCATGGGCCAAGCCACCTTGGCACCCGAAGGGTAATTCCACCGGTGCTCAGTATGTGACTCTCCATTTGAAAATTAGATGAAGAAAAGTCAAAACATACCCGTTTGGCGGAGCAAAATGGGTTTGGCCCAAAATTGCTGAGGCTGATAAAGGCATAGCAAAGCCTAGCAGTGGAGAAGAGTGTAATAAATGTGATATGATTGCTGCTCCCCATTTCTGATTGGCCAATCATAATGGTTCCTGGAGGTGGTTTCCAATTAATAGTCTCTTTCCTATTTGCAGTCAGAGTTTTAAATTTTATTGGTGGGATTGGAAAAATAATAATCGACTAAACTTGAATGTGAAAAAGACATTTGTGCAGGGTCACATAGTGTGAGCACTGCTGGATATGCTCTAAATACCCTATTGCCGCGGCGCGACCTATATATATACCGTCGCAATATAGCTGCGGTGCGACGGCCATGTCCTATTCCCGTCTCTTACGGGATCTTCCCCACGAATAGCAGCAGCTGTGTGCAAGACGAGCCGAGTGGAGAGTCTCTTCTCTCTTCTGGTACGAAGACCAATCTGCAGCTACCGGGTGAGGAGGAGGAGGAGGAGAGTAAGAAATTGAGAATCTTTGTTCGGCTACAGCTTTTAAGGTACTTCTGTTGTGATTATTGTGTATCCTGCTTGTTGCGTGCGTTAGATTGTTTGCATCCGTGCAGAATCTCGTTGAACTTATCTTTTTTGTGGCTGGCTGCGTAGGGTCTTAGCCTTTTGAGCATCCGTTTTGCGCTATGCACAGACAGAAACTGTCGCAGTTTCAGGGCAACATGTTGTTTGTTTACAGGAATTGTGCAAAACTTGCCTGCTACACTTGCTGTTGCCATCCTCGTGGTGTTGTCATTGTTCTCCGAGAATAGGTAATCCGTGTATACGAAATCAACAAGGACTGCAATGTTGAAGGCGGAAGTGTTCTGGGACCTAAAATCAACAGGCCATTATCGTGTCGCTCACTGCACTGTTGCTGACGTAAGTACCAGGGTATCATCAACTTCTTCTTCATGGTCCTCTTTGGCTATCGTGTCTGTCTGTATTTCATTCCTTTTAAAGCCTTGCTGTTATGGAATCCTTCCCTGGGACCCTGTGTGCCTGAGCTATGGTGGTGCTTGGTGAAGAACATAAGGGCTTTCATCCAGAAGGTATTCAAGTCTGGAAAGTATGAATAATGTCTTCAAATTTCTGCGTTTTCATTTGCTTCTGGAAATAGAACAGAAAACTGGGGATGCAGATTTCTGTATAGCCGTTTGTCTGAAATGGTGAGCAGAATACTTTTATACTTAACCTGTTTTCAGGAACTGGTAAGTGTGGGGAGTAATGGCAGCTAGTCAAATGCCATCACTCTGATACAGTGAGGGACAGCTAGTCATGAGAAAGGTGATGGTCTGATACTTGTGGGTGACATTCACAAGGTCATAAACTTGTTCTTGTTGTGTTTATTCTGCTTTTGCTGGAACTGACACCATACTTGCCTTCTAATTGTTGTTGTGGGCTATTCTCTGCAATCTCATAGAGTATGTCTTGAAGATTCGAGTTCACTGTGCGCATCCATGCACTGACCTCTTAATCTATTCTGAATTTCATCCATGTTCGCAGCTTTCACCAGGCCATGCTCCAGTTCTTGTTAGTAAAGATTGGATCATAAAGGGTACTTTTTGGACATCAATGGAGCTAGGTGTAAGCATTTCTGGTTTGCAAATGTTGCTCAAGTGCAGTTTCAAAACTTGGCTTGTGTTGGTCTTCTCTGTATTGATGTTATTGTTGCCATTTTCAGACTACCTCAAGACATGTGGATGCAAGGGGAAGTGTAGGGTTAAAGCCACAAGCAAGCAGTACCATGATTGGAGTTTGGGGTGGCTCTTTTCTTTCCAATGTGAGCACAGCAGACATCACAGAGACTCATTGGTATTGCCCCCCTCAAACCTTAGGTCTATTCTTCATTTTGAACATGAGCACCTGAGTCCTTTTGCACTCATTCTCTGTCCATGTTGACAGAAAACACATGGAGTTGAGGAATGGCAGATCCCTGAAAGGAGCAGTGCCCCAAGTACCCCTGGGAAGAGGCCTCTGGTCATGCTGACTTTGGCTGTTGTTTTCATGCTTTCAATTGTATGTGTTCTCTGTGGACAGACAGGCAATCAATTCCCAACATGATTTGATTGCATCTCTCTCTTGATGTTCTCCTCAACTGCAGGTCCAGTAGGCACCAGCATTGTCATCAGAGACGGCAACCACATCACTTACATGTATGATCTCCCTTGTATTCCTGTCTGAGTTAGTGAACACTAATGTCATCATCTAGTTGATGCCTTCACATCTTGGTCATAGTTAGGAAGCTGACTGTTCTAGGTCAAAGGGGTAATCATACTGTGACCAAGAATTTTTGAAACCTGAAAGTTGATAATATTCATTCCCCTATGTTGTTGAAGAGGAGCTAAAAACATTAGAGACTGCTTAGGTATATCGTGCTTGTTGTGCAGGTGAGGTCCGAGAACAAAACAACTGTGTTGATACCACCAATAATTCAGCTGACATCGTCGGAGCCAAAGCCAGTGTTCAAATATGTGAAGGCCTTTGCACCAGCAACTGTTGCAAATTTAGGTCCGGGCTTTGACTTTCTGGGCTGTGCAGTGAATGGCTTAGGGGACCTTGTCACCGCTCAGGTACACTCATGTATGGTTTCTTTCCTCCCACATTTGTGCTCCACTTATTTTCCTGCAAACTCCCTCATTTAATTTCTTAAAAGAAAATAGTCCTGGATTTTGCATGTATAGGTGGGGTTTATGGGACATGGATGAAAGTTTACTTGCCATTTTTGTTTTTTCTTGTTTATGACATCTGCTGTGTGTAGTCATGATCATAGTAGCAGATATATGTGTCACTTGAAATCTAGGACGTGAAAGTGCCAGCAGTCTCTCAAAACATGAAAGTCATACTTTGCCAATGTTTTGCAACTGTCATTGCATTCTCTTGTTTAATAATTGGCAACAGGGTGTGGTCAAGCTTCAGACTAGAGCTAATATTTTTCTGGTAAGCAGCTCCTTTGTTGAGAGTGTCTAGAGTTCCTAAGAAATTATTTTGGAAATCATCTGAAATAATATCTGACAGACATGATCTAAGTGATATGTGCATTTTTCCAGGTGTGTGAAACTGTGCCTGCTGGGGACATAGTGATAGAGTCGATAACAGGAGATGAAGGGCGACTCAGCTGTGTTTCAGCAGAGAACTGTGCGGGCATTGCAGGGAAAGCAACACTGGAGTTACTGGGAGTGCAATCTGTGGGCATTTCCCTTACTCTTCACAAAGGCTTGCCACTTGGAAGTGGACTTGGCTCCAGTGCTGCAAGTGCTGCTGCAGCTGCAGCTGCGGTATTACTCCCATTCCCCATTTTCAACATTCTCCTGTTTCACTCATGCAGACACTTTGCAACTTTCAGATCAACTGATAATGTGCTGGGGACTTAGTTATAATTGGGATCTGCCATATCTACCTTGAAATAGTGGAACCTAAATTTTGTTACCTTGTCTATGTTTTAACCTGGAAGTCATGCCCTCCTCAGGTGAATGGCTTATTTGGGAGCATTTTGAGCAAGGCTCAGCTCGTGCAAGCAGGCCTAGAATCAGAGGCCACTGTTAGTGGGTACCATGCAGACAACGTGGCACCTTCACTCATGGGGGGCTTTATCCTAGTTCGAAGTTATACACCCCTCCATCTTATTCCCCTTGCCTTTCCAGAAGACAAACCGCTTGTCTTTGTGCTTGTGATTCCTGAATTTGAGGCACCAACAAAGGAGATGCGGGCTGTTTTGCCAAAAGAGGTAATGCTGATCCATAACCAAGAGAATGGTATTGTTTCTGGTAGCTTCCAAGGAGAAATGTCATCTAGTTCTTCAAATGTCAGAACCTATTGGAGTGTACTGATGTATAGGCTCATAACTGCTTCTATCCACGAACTGTAGAATGTCAAAATATTTGTATCCTGAGAATTGCAGTATTTGCAGGCAGACCTCAAGAATGATCATTCGAGAGTTGTCTGCTGAAGTCTAAACTGAGCAGATTCTGAGCATTATATACCATTTCTGGTGGGCATAAGATTATGGACAGCAGTTTTTTAATTGTGTGAGGACTCTGTTGCGTTGTGTATCAGATAACCATGAAGAAGCACATTGCAAACTGTAGCCAAGCATCTGCATTGGTTACTGCCATTTTACAAGGGGATTCTCATCTTCTAGGTGCTGCTTTATGTAAGGATCATTGACTCTACCTGAAAATAATGTGTACACATTCTGAAACAACCATGTTGAGCCCATTATAGGTCTTTAGGGTGCATCTTGGGAGTTATCCATTAGGGAGCATATCTACTTTCAGGAGCTGATGAAAACAGAGGGGAGTCGTGGCAGCTAGTTGATCATTCATGGTGAAGGTAATGGTCTGATGCTTTGTGAATGATGCTCATAAGGTTATGATCACATGTATTCTTGTTATGAGTGTTCCAAGTTGAGTGTTCCTTCACTGAATGTGTTTTCTTTTTGTGTTTTACTTCAGCATCAGATACAATCGTTGAGCCACAGAGGGCCCCTCTTATTCCTGGTATGGGTGCTGTCACAGCAGCAGCCAAGAATGCAGGAGCATATGGGTGCACCATAAGTGGGGCAGGTCCCACAGCAGTAGCCATCACAAACAGTGAAGAACAGGGAAAATTGATAGGGGCAGCAATGGTGGATGCCTTTGCTTCTCATGGCGGTCTTAGAGCAACTGCATATGTGAGCAAGCTAGACAATGAAGGAGCACGCATTGTTGAAAAGCACTAAGTCAAAGCATATGAAACCTCTGTTGTATGCTTTTCTTAGAACTGAGTTTTCTCATGATTTTGCAACTACAAGACAGGACTCTCTAGCAATGAAACCATGGTTGCTGGCTGCTGCTTGGTAGCCATAATACCTTGGCATCCAATTTCAATTGAGCATTTATGAGTGCAAGGTAGAAGAAACAGCTGCTGGTTGTTTCCAACAGAGAGAAACAGGTGAGAGAGTCAGAGACACACAAAAAAAGGATTATAAAGCTTTCTTACAAAGCATGGACGGTTGAGTTGATTACATCAAATTTATGGCTCTTAAATTCAGACAGTGGTGGAGCATGGACTTTTTAGATGGTGGGGAAACTGCCATCAGCCCTGCCAATTCTCCTTGTGGTAGGTAGGAACTACCTATTGGCAAAAAGAGGGAGTGGTAATTTATTAAGTCCTCCCAAACATAGGCCCTCAACACAGAACCCAAGAAACTAACAAATGTACTTACACTTCCAAAGCCCAGCTGGCGTACGGTTCAAAAGATCTAGGCCTTTAAGAGTATCTCCAACAAAGCTTAGATGACCCTGCAAAAATGTTTCTCACATCCAACTTTTAGTTACTAACTTTCTTCCAACCCCCCCCATAAAACTGAAATTTGGACTGCAAGTAAGTGGCAGACTACTAATACCAACACAATTGGACCAATCAAACTATCTAGCCAATCAGAAACTGTAATTTGACTGTGTTTAGTAGACTGATCCAGGGCTCTGGAAGCTCAGGGCTCTGGAAGCTGTGGTTATTTTCAGGGTCCCGGGAGTCTTACAGTAGATTCACTGATGAACCTCATCCAAGATTTCCAGGGCTGGGTCACATACTGAGCGTTGGTGGAGATGCTGTAATGGTCTGGTCTGCAATGAGATCTACTGGTTATTATGTAGTTCAAAAGTTCAAACCCTAGTCCGCGTTGGTAGTTGTGGGTTTTGAGTCTTCGCAGTTTCACCTGTTCTCGCCGCTCGAGTGCGCGCACTTTATCCTTTTACCCTCTTATAACGTACTACCCTCATCGCATCGCTGCAGTTTTTATGCGTGTCAAAAACTACAATCCAAAGGAAGGGGGCTACAATGTTGAGCGCGGGGGGGTTCTGTGACCTGAAAGCAAAAGCTCCTCATGGTGTTCCTTTCCGGCCAAGCGCTGAAGTACGTCGTCGTCGTGGTATTCTGGCTTTTTTGTATGAAGCTCACATGCTTTGTTGTTTTTTTGTTTTCCTGTCATACCTTTGCTGTAGAACTGGTATTATTGCTCTCTGTGTCGCTCGTGTGCATGAGCAGGAATGTATTGTTGAAAACGAGAATTCTCAAGATGTATATACGGGAGAGTAATTGGAACATTGCGCCACGAGAATTTGGCTACCATCAGCGTTTTTGAAACTTGGCTTGTGTGCTTGATGTTATTGTCGTTGTTCTCAGACCGCTGTAAGAGGTGTGAACGTGAGGGAAAGTCTAGGGTTGAAACCTTTAGCAAGCTGTGGGTGGATTGGAATTCGGGACGACGGGGCCAATGTTTCCAGTCGGAGGAGAGCGGCTATCGCAGATAGAACTGCGTAATGCATTCCTTAACCTGTAGCTCGTGTTGACTTTGGCTGCTGTTTGCTTTTCATTCTTTATTTTGGGAAGTCTCAATGAGTAGCCTCCTCAAGTAGTGTGTGCACTCTTTTCTCAAGTCTGTTCAGTTGTGCAGCACGAAAGAGTTTTGTTTGACAATAATTTGATGACGGTGGTGGTTACATCGCACCTGTAGGAAGTGGGAACCCAACCTTGGTGTGGTTAGTTCTGAGGTGTGGTTCACCAAGGAGAATGTACAGACCAAGGCCAGAGCATGTGCGTACACTACATGACTTTCTGAATATGAACCTATGCATTCTGTTGTTTTATCTGCATTAAAAGAAAATTTTCTGTCCTTGTGGAGCACCTTTCTTACTTGCACTGTCCTGGCTGGTTTAGTGTGGATGTCTTACATTGAAGAAACACTTGCATTGATAGCACCTATCAGAACACCTAAGGTCATTGGATGTAAGCTAGCTAGTGCTGCCCTTTCTTTCAAATGGTTTTTGATTGCAGGGCTTATCCATTGGTGTCCTAATTCTGGTTCTTTCCTTGGTGTGAATAGCAAATGTCAATGGGGAGGCTGCAAGCATAACAAGGACTGAGAGGTATATTCTTCCTTTTTCTTCTGTTGAAAGCTTTAGTTGTTGTTACTTGCGAGTTCTGCCTGAGCTAAAGATTCCCAAACACTGACTAAACTTGCATTGTAGAGCTATTTTGAGTTTCAAATCTATTTGGAAGGTCCAAAAGGGAGAAGTGGAAAGCAATTTAGTTGTTCTCCTGTCTAGAAATCCAAAGATTGTTGGTGCTGCTGTTGGCATCTGACTTTCTCCATGAGATTGTTATCAAAGGTAATTCTTAGCATATGCTATTTTGCACTGTGAACAGAGTGGGGAAAGCAAATAAGAAAAAGCTTGCCAAAGATTCAGACATGCCCAAGCGACCTCCATCTGCCTACTTAGTTTTCATGTGAGTGCCTTATCATTTCAGGGCGAACTTTTTCCTTGTGTGAACACAGGCTAGGGTTCTCACTATTTCTTTGGGGATTTTTGTTGTGCTCCTTTTTTTATCAAACTTTTTTCAAGATTAACCCTTCAGATCTGAAAGCTAGAATCAAGGTTCTAGTGACTATTTTTTTGGTAGGATGGTTAAGTCCTATTATTACAAAAAAAATTGTTGGTTCAGAGTAGAGCCCTCAAGCTCGCATACATTATTTTATAGTAAGGAGTTCAGGTCATGGAGTGTCTGTATAGCTTCCAAGGTAACAGGAGCTTCAAATGTATTTCTTGGCCAATTTCTTGAAAGATAACTTGTTCCTCTTGTATTGTAGCATCAGTTAGTATCCCTTTGGGTTCAAGTTTTGCAGTGACTGCTATTCTACCTCTTCATGTATAAGTACAAAATTAACTCTAATTCTTGTCTTTTTTCTCTAAGTTGTCTGTACTAAGAAGGTTTGTAGAGAATCCATTGGTTTTTCATATGCCTCAGTTCTCTGACTTCATTTATATAGACAAGACTATTTGTGGTTTCCTTTACACTGAATCATTTTCTTAGCTTAATTGTGGCTTTTGCAATGTCTTGAGTTCAGCAATAACCCAACCTTCAAAAGGATTAAAATATGTAATTATTTACAATTATTCACGGTCAGGATATGCAGGTAGTAGCATGATTCATATGCCTCATTTGCATTCTAAATTGGCCATAGTCAATTGTTGGTTTCATTGGTTCAAGGCTTTGTAGCTGAAGAAAGGTATTTGTAGCTCAAATGGCCAGTTAAGTAGTGTTCTGCAGAGTAAAGGTCAGTCTTCAAAGTTCAGCTCAAATCAAATAAGGTTGCTTGACAAATTATGATTTATGTTCAGTTTTTCTGTATTTAGAATCTTTGAATGATGGTCCCAAGGGCTTCTTAATCCTGAGTGAGAATCTCTTTAAATCCCACTTCATATTCAAATGATCATGTCCTCAAATTTTTCTGTTGTGTTTCAATCTTCTATTCCTCTTTCTTTGTTGGGTTGTTTTGAGGTCTTCCCTTCTCTTTGATTTCCACTTCCTAGGTTTTCTGGGTAATTTCCATGTCTTTTTATTTTACTAGCCAGCATGATGGCTGTCTTCCTGTTTCTGTGGATCTTTTAACAGAAACTCAGTATTTTAGTTTATGTCTGACATTGACCTCCACCCATGGCCAGGAGCTGAGGAAGTCAGTAGGGGTGTCATGATAGCTAGTCAGCACCATACAGATTGCTGTTGAACCTCACTGAACATGCATGTGGCTCTCACCATTATGTAAACCACTCTTCTTTTCTGTGTTTTTGAGAGTTAATGTCTGATCTTTTTTCATTTTTCTGGTATGTTGCTGGATCTGGAATCTCTATAACTTTATTATTGGGTTATTTCTCATTCCATTCAGGTTGACTTATGTTGAAAGTATTGAGAAGCTCCCAATACATGTGTAAGTATTTCTATGCAGAATGGGCTCTGTATAGCACTCTGCAACACATGTCACTAATTGTTTTGTGTGCTACATCTGGTGTGGCTAGGGAAACATTCAGGAAGACATTTAAGGAGGAGAACCCTGATGTGAAAGGAGTAACTGCAGTAAGCTAGCTTGACACATCCCCACACATGAACTAAGTGTAGAACTCATGGATCCCAAGGAACAACAGGTCAATATTCATGTAGATGCAGATAAGGATTATTATCAACTTGGGTTCCATCCTAGCCCGTACTTTGTTCTTTTACCTTCCTGTTGATTTTCATAAAACAGCATGCTTTGAATGATCCAGAATTAATGCCAACATTTGGAAGCAATATCCTGATATTTGTTTCTGTTCCTCCGTAAATGACTTTGCCTCCTTGCTGTTAAATGAGTGAACTGTTGGTATACAGAGTGCTAAGGCAGGTGGTGAGAAGTGGCTCCAGCTGTCTGATGAGGTCAGTTGTGATGTCCTAGAAATGCATGTTGAAAGAATTATTTGAAGGACCGGACGTTGGCTTAGTATCTCTGTTTGTAAGTAAATTGAAAGCTGGAGATCTTGCTGATGTCATCATGAAAAGTGGCTGTGCAGACAGGGATTTGATAACTTTGGCTTTACCTGATGTGCAGGAAAAAGCTCCTTATATCTCAGAGGCAGCAGATAGGAAGGCAAAATATGAGACAGCAATGGCAACCTACAAAAATGGGTCAACCAAGGTTTGTATCGGTTGGCCATTCAGACTATCTGTGGATAAGTTTTACTATTGTTGCATTTCCAGTATGTTGGCTTGCCAGGATTGCTTCATGGGGTTTTCAACCATAGTTGGTACTTTTGGCAGACACATGGGTGAACACCTAACAGCCCTATGATGGTACAAAGTTGACATGATAGAACACATGCTGATTATATTTGGGGAGTTCTGTTATCTTCACAAAAGGCAAAAGTTAGCTGTGGTTGAATATGCCCAAAGTAATCATAAGCTCATTTGTAACGGAGATGGTTTGAGCACAGTTTGAGGCAATGCATCCTGTTAGCACCTTGAGAACTTCACCTAAAATGCTTTTGTGTGACATGCAATGGATGGGTGTATTGCAGCAAGAAAAAGGAGCGCAAAACTGATGGAGTTTCTGGTTGATGGAGGCATATGAAACTAGAATGGTAAACATGGTTGATGTCTCAATCTCTTCTGCCTATCTTGATTGTTGAAGGGGTGAGTCTGACCAAAGGTGGACTCTTGTCTATACAAGTCATTCCTTGCACAAAAGATCTGTAACTTACCAATTTTGTGTTAATTCTGCAGAAGATATTTTCTGGGTGCTTGCTCAAACAGGGAATGCAAGCAACTTTTGACGACGGAAGTGTCTTGGTTATGGTCAGTTTTCATGGTATTGCAACACCTAAGGGACGATGTTCTTGCAATTTTGACTATCTGTGGCTTGGTAATGTAGTTCTGCATGGAGCAGAATGAGACGCCTGTTTTGATTTTTTGGTCACTCTAAGTAAAAGTGCTGTGACCTTATGTATAAAGTGGCAGCAATATCTTCACAAAACAACTGATCCATGAGATGGAGCTGAAGTGTGACAATAGTGTGATCCTTTTTGACTATTTGGAAATCATGAAAATTATGGTATTCTGGATATCTAAAGCTTTGGTGGTTTGATTTAAGTTCAAAGGTGATCCTTGAAACCTGAAGCAGTTGTGGGTTTTCATGTTACAATCCTCGGCCAAACTTGATCATTCTTGAGAAACTCTTTCCAGGCACAAATTACCTCATAATGAACTACATTCCGAGCTCCCCATCCATCTTGCAAATTTTTGATACACTGCAGTTGCTTTGCTTCATTCATACGAGGCTGTTGTTATCAAGCCGGATGGTGGCTTAAGTCTTTTAACTTTCTGATAAAGTCAATAGCCTGATTTATGGCCCCTGCAAATTATATGGGTTCATTTCACAAGGCCATGCAGGTTACCTACTATAGTCACCCCCTTAGTATGCATAATGACTCAAGTTCATTCAACACTAGGCCATTTGGTAAATTATCTACTATAGTCACCCACGGAGTACCATGATATCCTTTGGCCAACCAACAATCTACACTGGTACCACAAACAAACAATAAGCTTTGATTTTGCTTCCAAATATTATGAATACATCAGACTAAATCACGATATCTAAGCTCCAGTCTACATTAGCTTCACGAGTGGGATCATGGTTTGAGCAATTATCCCATTTTTTCGCAATTTGAAGAATCCTCCCCATCTTCATGACAAAAGGGAACCAACCTTTCCTAAGCAGAAACCAAAGCACTTTCCTTTATAGGTTTTGCACATTGCCATTTGATGGAATTGTTGGCAATAATTTTGATTTTCTAGTGACATGGAACATGCTAAAAACTTTCACTCCCATGCAATGTGGTGTGAAAGATGTCATTTGAAAATGCATGGTGAATGGTGCATCCTTAGGTTTGTAAAGTGGTATAGAGGGTAAAGAATTAACGAATTTTTGATTTTGCAAAGAAAAACAAACCCAACTCACACTACCTAACTCCTATAGAAAAAAATGGCATGGGAGCTCCAATATAAGACTAGAAAAAACTCATAAATAAAAATTCAAAATGAAATCAATTACACAAACCAAGAAAAAAAAATTAATGCAAATTGGAACCAAAATGATGCATGGATAAGTCATGAATAACCCAACTCACAAGGCACATCACAACCTAAATTCAAGAGGAGCTCACCATTTTCCTCTCTATAGTATATTTTGTGATTGGCAAATTGACAAAACGTCCCAAGGAGGGAGACTAAAAAATTCCTAACTTTGTCAAGTTGTGAAACCTACAATTTGTGAGTTCATAACAAATTATGATAGAGGATATTTCGATTACAGCATTGTAGCCTTTAGAAAGGTATTTTCAATGGCATATTGCATGCTTCAATTAAAGATGTTTAGACCATGTTTTCTAGCTTTTAACAATCACAAATCAAACTAATACTTTGATCCCCAACCACTCTTTTGGGCATAATTTAACCTTCAAATCTCCAAATAAATAACGTGAACCAATTTTTGATATTTGCACTTCAAGATTTTTCCAATGGCCTAAAGATTGTCCAATTTGAACACCATTTTTAATCTATGTTTTTGTCCAAAAGATTCAAGACACTCAAAGAAAACAACTTCAGAATATTAAAATTGACTCTCCCACATTTTTGGAAGTGTGTTCGAGTCTCGAAACACTTTCCTAGCCCACTCCATGTATTATACCCTAGATGTGATTGCAAACCTTTGAGGCCAAGGTCAAACTTTAAAATAACTACAATAAAAAACATTGTATGCATGTCAAAAATATGGTTGCCATGTAGTATTGAACTTCAAGGAACTACATGCACCTTTTGTTGGAAGAACTTATAACTTGAGAAAGAGGTCATTGTGTCATTTTTCTTTAGATTTAAAACCATCTTGAAGTTATTTATTTGGGTGTCTTCCAAACCTAATAAATTGGGTCACAAATTTCACCTTGTAAACATATCTATTAGATTTACAACACTACCCATTAGTGTAACAATGAATATTGTATACATCAAACAACCATGTCAATTAATGAAATGTTGCAAATGTTGAAAAATGATCATAACCCCTCCAATGGTAATTGCTTCATTATCTTTTATTTACTTATGGTTTGAAAGTTTGTAATAGTTATAAAATCATGTTACATGATATAAATGGGTAACTTTGCTTGATTCATGGTTTCCAAGTTCTTCTTTAACCATTTGCTTAGTGTTTTCTTGTCCACACTATTGAAATGCCTTCATAGAACAATGTGACATGGATTATGGATATTTGGTTGTGGAATGTGAATGTCATGTGCTAATAATACTATGTGGAAACAAGGAGGATGTGGATGGTAGGGAGGTGAATTTCAAACATGAATAAGAACCTCTAATATTATGATATCTCAATTAGTGCAATTGCAAAGTTTTGAGAAACGAATAACAAATGTGACAGTTTAAGATTTTAGTTAACAACAACTTCGAAAAATATAAACGATTATCTTCAAATTTATTGTTATCATCATTGTTCATCTCAAGTTGTGCTAAAAGCTCTCCCTCATCCTCTTGGGGAAACTAGTTGTGCATGAGTACATCCACCACATGCTCTACTACAAATTCATCACCCACTTTGCTTTTCAAAATATTTTCAATTTTGATGAGAATTTGTCCTCCCAAATCTCCCATGTTTTCATTCTCACCTTTCTTATTATATTTGTGTTGTATGTTTCAACTCCAATGAAGTTCACTTAGCATTATATTGTGCATCCAATATCATATGAATCTTGAAGATGACTTGGCAAGTTTTGCCATGAATGAAGCAAAATGTCTCTAATAGTTAGTAATTCAATTGTTGTTGATATAATTATGTGAACAATTAAAATGGAGGGCATTGTGTCACCATATGTAAACCTTTTATATGGCCAAGGTGTTAGAGATTATCTTTTGCAAGAAAAATCCCATTACTTGGAAAGATGTTCCATCTAGAAATATATGTTGTGTAATGATGTCAATCTATTGCCCAAGCATTTGAAAATAGGGAAAGATTGTTTGGAAGTGTTGGCATTGTTGGGGCTTATCTCAACAAAAAGGGATACAGATAGAGTTTTTTTGTAATGAAAAGCTTATAGCTTAGATTATGTGATGTGTGGACAATAACACATCAAAGGACACAAGTGCCTATTCATCATATCATTAAGAAGTTTCAAAGGCTTGTGGATAAGGGAATATTTTCCTTTCATCTAAATCTTCAAATCTTGATTTAAACACAAAATGAAAGTTCTTAAACTAATATGCGAATAACTTCTGTGATTTACAATCAAACTTATAAACATGTTCAAGAAAAACTATTACAATTCTACCAAACACAAGTGTGTAAGTGAAAATTCAAAGTTGAAAACAAATATGTATTTCCTTTCAAAACAAAATAAAGCTCATCTCAAAGCTTAAAGCATATGAAATTCAAATTATTTTTCCTATCCAAAGTTCTACATAAACTATTTATAAATGTTCAATTCAAAAATAAATGCGGGTAAATTCAACTAATAAACTAACCAATAGTCAACATGATTGATAAATAAATTAAATGATTATACAATAATCCAAATTACAACTTTATATCTACAATTATTCAAACTACAAATGTTATGATAAATTCTACCTCTTAAAATAGTCTACTATATTAGAATTTCATGTTAACAATTTGTTTGTAGGAACAAAGGTCTTCTAATGAATTGGGCCATTTTTGCAAAATGGATTATCTTGGATTAACTTCAAGATCAATTCAAACACTTGAATCTTTTCAATGTGATAAACCTAATGCAAACATGGATTTAGACTTTGAGGATAAAGAAAGTGAAGACAAAATTATACTAGGGGAGTTCATGTTTTAGTCATAAATCAAAGTTGATTCCAACTCATTTGTAAAGAAAGAAATGTCAACATTTGAAAGTGAAAGTGGTTAAGTGAACTAAAAACTTACCTTGCAACATAAATGAAAGGTAACCATTAAATGCCCTTAATATATTGCACATAAAAAATTATTTAATTTAATATTTAACATTCAAAATTTTGGACTTTATTACAACTATATTTAACAATCACGTGTTTAAAGTAGGTTTAAGTAAATTCATCAAAATTCAAGCAAAGCTCACAACATAAAAAATAAATTCCAAATAAATGAAATATTGATTATTCTACTTTCAAATTAATGGTGAATAAAATATGCTTGTAGAATTTTAAGATTTTCATATTATAATTAAAATACATCAAAAAAATAATGTAAAAATACATAAAAGAACACAATATTCATTGATTAATTCCAAATATACTTGTTAAACCGCACTCAAAGGAATTGATGGCATTACTTTACATTAGGATTACATGTTTTTTTTCCCCAAGATAATTTTTTTGCAACTCGTTATGAAAAATGGTCAGAGTTGCCCCAATTAATCACACCTTTTTCTTAATCATTGTTCAAAAAATAGGAATTTGTAAAAGTTTGCATGTTCCTTGCAAATTTTATGTTTTGTCTTGGAAAATGATCATAATTTCAAATCATACCAAAAAAATGTTCATTATTTTAAGGTTAATTTTCATGTATTTTAAACTAAAACTTTGTTCAATACATCATATTTGTTATACCCCATATATATGTGGTAAAACACTTTTGACATTTTGAAAATTTAGAACATATTTTGAATTTTCAAAAAAAATTAAATTCCACATCTTTTAACCTATCAATTTTTTAAAATATGTCTAATAGTTTATTATTATTATTTTTTACCATCAACTTACTTTTATTATATGAAATTTTTGAAAGTCTTTTGTAATTTTATTATTTTTAATGAAAATAAAATTATTTTCAAAAGTTTGTAACTAAACCAATACCTAGAATTGGATCAAATGGATTTTTAATTTGAGCTTCTTGATGTTCATATGTGTTGTAAAGAAATTAATTTGCCATGATTACCAAGGTTTCAAATGGCAAAGAAATTTAAGGCAATTTCTAACATCCAACACCCATTTTGGATCCTTTGAGTGTGTTTTGACCCAATTTAATTTTATTATACTAAATTTTTTCAAATATTGTATTCAACTTATCATAGACTCAATGGAAACATGGATGTTTTCATAATGAATAGTTTTTAAATGTTTTGAATTTTTTTTTGTGTTAATGTTGTAAATTGTCATATTTAAAAATTGGATTTTAGGTGGAGGTATCTTTTGGTCTAATTTTTTATGTTTTCACCATGAGCTTCTATTTTGTTTGTTTTCACACCAATAAATAAATGAATTAATGAGAGTAGGGCTACAACTTGAAAATTATGGTAACCTTTTCAAAATTATAGCTTTGAAGTTGAATCAATCAACCCCAACAACGATAACTCAATGGTTCAACCCATGTTTGAGACCTTAGGACTTCAAAAAAGGTTGTGGGTTCAAACCTACTAGTGTGTAGGTGAAAACCATGTGGCCCTTTATCATTGACCTTGATTTGGGGGTGTTAACAACTTGTTAATCAGATTTGTCATTGTGTTAAAAAAATAAACAATAATAATACTAGTAAATTGAACCAATTAATAATAGAAATTGATGCCCAAAAGCTTTAAATTATTAATTTGATATTGAGACTTGTTATTTATAACAATAATTTTGAAAGTGTTGGAACTACCTTTGTGATCTTAAAATCCTTTCAATGAGGATTTGACTCCCAAATAAGCATAGTCGAGGCATTTAAAAGGTTGTTAGAAGTAAAGAAGCTAGATCACAACAAGGTCTTGGCAAAGTCAAATGAGGCTAAACAAACTTGGAATGCTTCCATCAAGAAGCATAAAGTCTTGAAGTGTTCCCAAAGTGTTATAAGGTGGTGGTTTTTGCACAACTCCAATCAATGAAGGACAACATTCCACACCCAAGGCTTTGAAACCCTTGCCTTTTAACAATAAAGTTTTACAAATTTCACTAAAATTTTATAATTAATAAGTTTTTGTCCATCACATTACCCCAAACACTAAGTACCATAATAACCAAGATGATCTTTAGTATTGGAAATGTTTTTTCTGCCTTTACAATGTACTCCAACTATTCATGTAATTATCTAAATTTCACTTTAAGTACCAATGCCTTCTCTCGCAAGCATGTCACTACTACTACCATTATAACCATCTTGGTTCATTTTAATGTTTTATATATATGACTTACAAAACACTATATCATCTTCATTGCAATTAGAACATTCACAAACACACATAAATACACTTCCATGAAATCAAACGTTCAAATTAGAAGCCATATTGGGTTTTGGTCCTTTAGAGAAGACCAAAATGGTTAGATACTTGAGGAATTTGGTTACTTCAACATTTTTTAATTTGGAAGAGATTCTACCTAACTAAACTTAGTAGTTTATTTATTTGAAACATTATTTTAATATTAAAAACATTAATACGATAAAAAGTACATGTATTGTAAACAATATTGGGGCAATGAATGTTCTTTAAAGTGACATGGTTAAATGTAGGAGAAAGATAAATGTAGCCTTATGGTATTTTTTTTCGGGTAGATTTTACAAGTTTTGTTTTTCAAAGTATGTTGATATTTTTTCAAATTTGAATACCAACAAAATACTTTCTAAAATAATAATATGAAACTTTTAATTTTGTATCATGTTTTCAGACATCCAACTTGTCATATTCCCCTATTTAATTTTCAATTTAATTTTTTTAAATATAGATGTATTAGGAAGTTTATATTAAAATTTGACAACGGACATGCATGGACAATATTTTGTGGTACCTCTAAAGGACCAAGACTCTATTACACCATTGAAAAAGAAGCCCTTCCTTCATCAATTCCACCTCTTATACTCTTTGAAACTCAAAGTGATTGTAACTACTCTAACTATCACCTTGGTTCTATAAGGATCCACTAGCTAATTATCCCTTCTTCAGTAGTCTATATCTAGTTATCCCTAGTTCTCTTATCTTTTGTGCAATATGTCGACTATTTCAACTTTTCTTTTAATAATGTTTTTTCCTAAACATTGCCATTATCTTTAGATGTCATAAATAATGATGAATAATGTTTTTTTCACACGCCTACACTATATCAACCTTACCTTGTCCATTTTGTACTATAGTTTTTTAGCTTAGTTAGCATTGCAAAATAACCTTTTATAGACATGCATGTCATTCATGGTGTAAATTTACACATTTCTCTTCTTTGAAATGTGTGTTGAAATGGTCTAATGAGGAAATGCACATAAATCAATGGGCCTTTACTAGAGTTTTTTAAATTAATTATGAACAATATGGGTGAAATGGCAATACATTCAAATGTCATAGATTTTCATAGCTTATGTGAATTCCAAGGTGAGTTTCATTTTTATCATTTGAAGTTTCACATTTAGTAGGGTCCAAATTCTTTAAGGTGTACCAAAATCATGACATAATGTCACCATTTTCTGTATTTTTACCTAGTTTTTTTTTTACCATGTAAAGACACATTTATGGATGATTATGATGGGTTCTAAAGTTGCAATGGTTTAACATATGGTACTTATGAAATATTTGACAATTTTTTATTCATTAATTTTGATGGGGATCAAAATATAAGGGAAAAAAAAATTGTAGTAAGGACTAAGTCCTTTTCATCCTTGGTGGTACACCTTAAAGGATTTTCATCTAGTAGTTGGATCCTAAGTTTCAAACTAAATTTGATGTTCAATCAAATGTAATGTGGTTTCTACAATCCATAAATGAGCATTCACACTTTGAACATGATTATGCAATCCAAGCATTCACTAGTGTTGTCTAAATATCCAAAAAAATTCAAATATCAATATGCATAATTCTTTGATATGGATACAACCAATATGGGGGTTTTTAAACATATATGTCATGATATTGCTAGATGTGAACCTAAGTTCTATCTTGATGTGTAACCATATATGTCCAAACGGGGTTGGTTCAAAATAAATATTCCACCATCAGGGTTTTCAAAAATTAGGATATGAAAATGTTTTTAGGTTTAGGAAGAACCTAAAACCCTTGTGTCACTCTCTCCTTTTCCATGACAACATAATAAATATTGGCATTTTTCAAGCTCATCGGTTTTTATCATTGACTTTTGCTTTAACACTTTCTAACCTCCTTGTTTAGTGTTATTTGTGTTTTATTTCGAAGCTTCAACTCTTTAGCTCAATCTTTCCAAGCTCCTTGTTCGGTGTTGTTTGTGTTTCGTTTTTGAGCTTCAACTCTTGAACTCAATCTCATATTTTTTTTGTTTTGGGAGGCTAGGCTATACTCTTTTAAACTTTTTATAAACAACAAGAATTGGATATTTGGTATGCATAATATTTGTGCATATTTGTAATGTTTCAAAAATTGAAACGAACCTATTCATTGAATGTGTAATCGATTATTGTAGTAAATTGATTTTTTTAATACATATATTTCCTTAATTAAAAAAAATATTTTATCGGTATCCAGATGCAATTAAATCTATAAATTAATAACTAAACAACACTAGTATTCATCCATAATTGTTTGATTTTCATCCATAATGAAAATTTTAATAGTTTATAAGAAGGTTCATAAGATGGTGGTTTTTTAGTAGGAGGTAGCCAAATTTTCATGGTGTTGCCCTTGATAGGTATAAATAAATGTTGTGTAAGTCAATGTATTTTTAGTTTGATCAACAATAGTTTGAAGCATTATTTAAGCTTTTTATTTATTCAAAATTGATTTTCAATGAAATAAAATTCACATTCATGTGATTGAATGCCATCACAATGTTACAATGTCTTTTATTTTATGTAGTTTTGTTCAATTCTTATATCTTGTCATGTCAAATCTTTGTTTTTGATGATGTCTAGGTGTTTTGTGTGTTGATCACCATAAGTTTTTTGTCAACAACATTATGAATTTTGTAGTGAAGTTCATTGTACATTTGTGTGAAATAGAGTAGATCCAAGATAATTAGTTAAACAAATCAAGTATTAAAAAACATGAAATTTGTGAATGTTATGAATGATTTCACAAGGTGAAGTGACAAATTTCCTTTTTTGGTGTTAAATGTTAACCTACACAAAATGAAAACCTTTAGTATGTGGGTGATTTTAACCCAAACCCATGGAAAATCCACACTCATGATATGTTTATAAATGCATTAGTTTTTTGTTAATGATGCCCCAACATACTTTTATGTTTAGAAGGTTTAACTTGATAGATATTTGAAAATTTACCTGAAGTGATCATAAATCAAAACCCTATATTAGACTACAATTTCATCCATCATCACCATCTTCAATTTTTAATATTCATAAAAATTCTCACAATTTTAAACTAATGTTTTGATGAAAGAAGTAATGTTATTATTTACTACTTTGTGGGGTGGTGGTCTGGTTTGGTAGGATGTCACAAGTCCTTTGTTGGTTGGGTACTAATCACATGTTGTTGAAGGTGTTTACCCATTGTTTATAGTAGCTTTACACTTTTCATACAATTGAATCTTTTTTTTTCAAAAGGTGTGTATATATATATCAGAGTTCAAAAATATGCACCCACGTGGAAGATCCATGTTTTGGAATCTCATGTTATGTACAATTATGTTGATGTTATATGCACATAAAAATAAAACATCGCACAAAATACGATATTTGGGGGGAAGACATAAATTAAATCAACATTGAGTCCTTATTTGAAACAACATAAAAACAATGTTTATTTTTTTACTTTAACACTTGTTTGCCCATCCAAGATGTGTCTAGAGGTAAACACATTTTGGGTACATTTTGGGCCTTGTTAAATGCATATCTTGGGCCTATGATGGACATTAAGTTCCATTATAGGCCCAAGATGTGCATGATAGGATTCAAAATGTGTATGGGCTGCATCATTTGGATCTTTTTTGAGAAAATTGTGGGTGGGCCCAAAGGTAGGCAAGGAAAAAAAAGTAGGCAATACTTAAATGTGTTGTTTGCAATATTAGTGACCCAATGTTAATTTAATGTTACGAGTGTTATGTCACTACATGTGATTGTTGTTTATTGGCTATTAGTAAAAGGAAAATGTTATGCACATAACATGTGATGGGCACATGACATGTATCTTTATGCTTTAACATGTTTATCCATTTTGCCTGCATATATTCATTTCAATAATCAAGTTTCCTGGAAAATAAAATTAGCATTAGAGGAACATGTGGGTGCATGGTCCTTGGAACAATCCTAAGAATGGCAAGATCGTTGACAAAAGGCCTAATATTGAATTTTTAACAAAAAAACTCAAACAAAAATATACACCCATACTTCAAGCCCCTACCATATTTAGCCTCAATCAAAACAATGTGAATACTAAACATGTAGTTGAAAGGGTTAGTATATTTTCTTATTTTGGGGAAAGAGGGATTGTGGATGGGTTACAAGGATTTGTTTTTGTCCTTTCCCCTTGGGAGATTGTTAGGAATTCGTAGAATCAATTTTGATTGAAATAAATAATATCAAACATTTGTAGAAGTCTTGAATACAATCTTACCATAGTCATGCAAATAGTTTACTAAACCTAGGAAGTCATCCAACCTATTTGAGGTAGGCACCCTACTAAGATTTGGCAAGGAAATATTTGGTAGGGTCTTACCAAATTCGGCTATCATTGCTTTTGACCTACCAAATGGTTAAGTCTATCGATATGACAGGGGGTTAGTTATCTAAAGGTTTGAAGAGGCAAGTAAAAGAATGGAGATATAATGAACAAGGAGTGTTTTTTTGGGCACGCCCAAAACCATATGTAATCTTGTACTCAAGCTTCATCAATAGACACATTACTAATATTGTTCTATCTGATGTTGTCTATATGTGCATGCTTCCATCCTTACTATGTTTTGTTGATCGCAGATTGAAGCTTCATAATTTGTATTTACTACTCGAATACATGGTATTGCATGCAATATGATAGACAAGAACCCAACAACGATGTAGAACTTAATTATTATTAAAATCATTGCTAACATAGATGATGAAGCATGTAACCACCTCACTACCACCTTTGTGAAGTAAATGGTGGTTGATTAGTGAAGGCAACCATCTCATTACTATTGCATGGAAGTGAATGGCAATTGATTGAGTTGTATTTATGCCATTTTTTGTTAGTTTTTTTCTAGTCATTCTTGAGTTCTTATTTTCCCCAAGCACCTTTATTTGTCCTATATTGTTTGGGCACATGTCAATTAGCATGTATAGAACTTGTGAGGGGGTGGGGGGCCAAAGGAAAGTCATTGGGCTTTTATTTTGAGGAGTGAAAATTTGGAAATGGGTGTTTCTAGATTGGTAATTGCCCACAATAGTTCCAAAAAAATTGGTGATGGGCCAATCAATGTGGTTCCTTCAAAAACAAAAACAAAATTGTTAGCATACCATGAACTAATCAATAGAAATGACAATATTTACTACCATGCATGTCCAAAAATTTGAAATGTAAATGTATATTATTTTCCAATTTTGCACACAAAAGGGTCTACAAAGTGTGAAAACTTCTCAAAAGTAGATACCAAACAAAAGAATAGCTTTTGACTTCAATATTGTTTTCTTAACACATCTTGTAGGTGTTCGTCTAATATTCATGTAGGTCAATTATATGTATTGCCAAGGACTACAACAAACATGCCCAATTATTTTTTGAAACAGTGACATGGATCAAATTAGTGTGCGAATCATGAATAATGATAAACAATGAACTTATACATATGTTGAATTGATCTTAAAGTTCAAAACACATGTAATATTGGATATCATTAGTATGGGTAAGAAGTGGCATAAAAAAAATGCCACAAAGTAGGTAGCTAAGAAGGCCCTTTCATTTTCACCATAAGGGTTAAGGTGTTATTTTCCAAACAATATAACAATTATATGGCCGTTTATCCCACAATTATCCATTGAAACACATAATTGGCAATGAATGTATGTTAATTATCTATGTTATATTATTGTGATCCATATTAATTAATCAGGGAGTGCCTTTCAAGCTCAATTTTGTTTTAATGAACCTCTTTGATTGTCCCATCATAGAAAAAAAAATTCAAAAGCTTGGGAGACTTCCCAATATAAAATTGTTAATTCCAAACATAAAAAGGCATATTAATTCTCATAATTAGCCCACCTATATAGGTTCCAAGAGGATAACATTGGGCAAAACATATGGGACAATGAGGTGTTGTTGATAAGATGTTGGGGAACACATTATGAATGTCTTGGGAACCTATTGGGAACTTGATTAGAACATAGGTTTGTGCTAATTCTTTGCCTCACCCATGTATGTCTCTTCTTTAGTTGATACACTTTGAATATGCATTGGTTGTTTTAGCTTGCCCATATGATTTAAAGGAATTAGTGCTTGCAATACATTTTTCAATGACATTTTCATTTAGTGACAAACCACACCCAAGATTACTAGAGCTTAAAACACTAAACTTTTTAGATATATTAGGAGCAAAAGTTTTAAACCTTAATAGCTACCACCTTCAAAATAGGACCACATGTAACCAAAAAGGAGGGTGCACATTCTAATCAAACACCCTGGCAAGATGCAGATCCTCAAGGAGCTCAAATTCTGAGGTCCCGAAACTGAATCGTGGCCCTTGATCTTCTTTCCTCTCAGATTATGTTCAAGACTCAATCTGCATGCACACCTAGATCTTCAAATATACACAGTTTGCATTCTTGAAACATTTACTGCCCTGATCATGGAACTCAGAACTTGAATTTTATTCACAGAGTGTACAGACTCAGATTGCCTTCGATCTCTACCGATCTGCCATCAATCGGATAGCTCACAGGAATAGGGCCCTTTCAACCAGTGACTCTTGGCATACACATGTTCGACAAGATCATAGACTTGTGTCCTCAATAGAATGCAACAGCAAGACTCTGACAGCACTTTTCTTGACCCGAAGTTCATGTACTGCAAACTTTGAAGGTGGGAATATGTACAAAAACGTTAAAATGCACAAACAGCTGAGGTACATCTTCCCAACATTCCTCACAGATCCTAGTAGCCCGTGCAAAACAACTTCAATCTGTCTTTGGTTTCTAGTCTCACTCCATTACTCCCTCAAACTATGTTTCCTGATGCCAATTGCAAGTACTTGGCTAGCTACTGGCGCAGTGGAAAAAGTATGTAACCAGTCCAATCTTCCTCCAAAACAACCGATCTACTCCTCCATCTACACCTTTTTGTGAGCGTTTTTCACAATCTGCCTTCGTTCTCTCCAACAACATGGTCTCTCCAAAACCTTACTACCTCCTCTGCAACTCTCCCCTCGCACTACCACCATCTGTTATTCCACAACTCTTCTCCTAGCTTCTGAGTTGCTAGCTCCTCCGCCGCCATGCGCTCTCCACCGCCTCAAATCATAATTGCAGCGCCTCCTCAAACCATAATTGTGCGCCGTCTTCCTTACGCGCGATGATCATCCTTAGTCCTTTAGAAGCAGCCGCCATGCATTTCTGCAGTAAATGAGAGTAATGCGCAGCCAAACTCGTGATGGTTGCAAAAAAATCAGGATCAGAAACAATATAGCTCCATTGTGCGGTGACTTGTTGTTTGGTCACACACATGTGTTTGCAACACATGATCAAACTTCAAAAGCTTGATCTACAAAAATATGAACATTGTTAGAAGTAATAGCATAATATGTTAAAGAGAAATTCAAACACAAATCTTTTTATTACACTAAAAAAAACTAATGCATAGCCACCATAGTTTTCCATAGATGTTCATCACTCCCAAGTAAAATATATATTTCAATGCAAGTTCAACCTTTGGATACCCCCAAAATAATATATTGTCCATCATCTATTTTGACCTAACTTAATGGCGGGGGCATGAATTGCACAGGGATAGTTGGAAAGTCACTGTGTTTTAGAGGCCTATTATGATGATTTACCCAACAAAAATCATGGTTATTAATAAGGACATAAACATGTAGATACCTTAATAAAGCTAAATGAAATAACTAGAATGCTGATGATAACAAAACTACTTAATTTTGTGTCACATTCATATAATTTCATGATAACTTAGTGTCTTGAGAAATGTTTCATACATATAAACATGTGGTGGTTATAGTATTTCAAACAATATGTATTGAAAAATTCCCTTTGAAGATTTCTTTTCACCAATTTAATTTCAACAACTTTATTATGTCAACATGAATATCGATATAATGTGTGAAAAAAATTAAGTTAAAATTTTATTCAATTTCAATGTCATTTTGATTGAAACAATAAATAATTTCAAACTAGATAAATATAATAAAATTTAAAAAAAATCTAAAACTATTATTGAGCAATGCCATTATCCTCTTTTGCCTTCTTTTTAAATATCCAACATTCAAACAATACCCACCAACCAAAATTTAGATTATACTATAACATCTAGTTTACATTAAGTAGTCATGCAACAACAAAAGGCAATTGGTAATGAATATTGAAGATAGTTTTTCACGTCACATTATTGGTCAATCTAGTAATTGGAATTCTACATATTGTACTTTCATGCTTGCCTAGTCCAAGTATTGACCCCGACGCTTCTATAATCAAATATCTAGTTGGTATAACCTCCAATGCCATTACCTATACTATTTATATAACAATTGTAAACTATATATTCACCTAATGTCAATCAACACACATTCAATGGGCTTATTATTAACCCATGTCATAGGCTATGTCATGGTAGGAGCCTTCCTTGTTAGTTTCAAGGAAATTGGATTCATAACTACTATTCAACTTAATTGATCTAAAATATTGTGCATTAACTTGAATAATGTTTGTTTGGAGATAGCAAGTTGTCGAGTGATATGATTTGTATACATAGACCCCAAATCTCCATTTATTTTTAATGATAGGTTTGTCTTTGATTTGTTTGTTTAGTCCCATAGGGGGTAAAGATTACACGTCAACCCCCAAAACAAGATAAAGCCCTTAGGGATGAATGTTGTGTATGGATGAGAAACTATGTTTCATCCGTGGACACAAAATGAAAACCCTCAAGGATGAATGCCATGCATGGATGGAGAAATATAATTTCATTTCTGGAAGTTGGATAAAAATCCTTGAGGATGAATTAGGTGCGTTGATGAAAAACTAGATCTTTCATCCTTGGGAAAGTGGGATTTATATGTGTAGGTGGGAACATTATGTATGTTTATAAAAAACAATGATATAAATAGTTGGTACATAGGGGTCTTGGTGTATGACATTTTTGCATGGTTATTTTATGTCTTGTAGTGTTGTTATTTGGATCAAAATGCCATTGTATTTTTCAAGAACAAAATAGTCAATTTGGTAGGATGGATGGCATAGATGGTCAATGCACCTTATAAGTCTTGCTTTCAATTACATAAGTTTTTTTTAATAACATTTAATTCTCATCAATGTTAATAAAATTGCACAATTAACATATGTAAACAACATGCCTAGTATGTGTGTGATTTGTTTAACAACACAAACATTGTTAAAAAAGGAAATATATAACTTACAAGCACAAATTTGGCCATATAACATTCATTCCCCTTTTCACCATTAAAAGGGTTTTGTTTTTATTTGATTTGTGCACTAATCCATTGACCATGCTATCACTTTGTACTTACTCGTGTATAATTTCAAATCACATATATATGATTATCATATTCATTTGGTTTTATGATGTTTTATGTTTATGAAACTATTTTCAAATAACCATGGACATGGAAATTTTTTAATCTTAAAACATAGGGATGATAGGTTACCTAAAGAATTGGCAATTCATTTTTTATCCCTATTGGTTGCCTTTTTTGTTTATGTTGGTTGTGAGGTGTGATCATAGTGATAGATAATTCTTGGTATAACTTTTGGCGGCCCACTGGAGATAGTGTTGTCTCATGTGGAGTAGGAAGTATCATTGTTGAATTTAAACATTTTCCTTGATGCACATATTGATTGATCTTTCAATTGGAAGACGAGAACTATGAGGACATGGCGACATCATCTACAATATCATTTCATTTTAGGGGCCTTGTGCTTTGATGCTTCAAAATGAAGACTCCTTGTATGTTAATACGTTCATGGGTCATGTAGAATGAACCAAAATAACCCAATGATGATGGGGTTTGTTGAGGACAAAATTATGACAATGAAAAAAACTTTGGTAGTGCATGGCCTGAATGATAACTTGCAATGCCTTGGTTTCATGCGTTATAGGTCTTGAAAGGAGATTCCATTCATTGATGACTTCAACCAATATTAACGTGTTCTTTTCCCCCAAAACCAACTTATGTTGTTGCACCAACTCCTTATGGATGAAGCGTGCAAATGCACCAAAATCAAACAATCTAGTTGAATATTCATTGTTGTGAACTTGTTACATTTGATCATGATGGGCAATAAGAAAGAAGTTGTTGTGTCTAAAAAAAAGTTAAAACCATTTTAAATGCATGGGGGTCTAGTCTCCAAGTTTTTATTAAGATTAGACATCCTCATTTCTCAATTTATGAAAATGTGACTTAGTAACAAAAATGCCATGTCCTATGTGTTGAACACATTTTTTCAAACAATCACCAATTATATAAATTAGTTATCCACAACACGTAAAAAAATTATTTGCATTTTAATGTTATTTTTCCCATTCATGAATGACTTAAATCACATCCTAATGATTTGCATGGGATTGTCCTTTGGTGTAGCGACTAGTGGTTGGGGTGGCGTAAGGGCAATGCAAAACTCCTTTGGGTGAATGATGGTTTTTGGGCAATGTTTTTTTGGCAAATATTCCAAAAAAATGGTATCACATAAAAAAATTTGTGCAATGGCTTGACTTGAAATTGAAAGGTCTCACATAGTAAGTAGTAAGTCCTTCACATTCTATGTAAGTTACCAAATTAAAATTCACTCATGACCATTGTTTTGTCCCATGGAAATTCATAAGCCAAATTTCTAAAATTATGATGCATACATTATGACTAAGCATTATCCCTAACAACAATAACACAATTTGCTAGTGCATGTGTGTTCCTTGTTTGAGTCGCTAAAAATGACATTAAATTCTTCGAGGAGTGTTGTAAAGTTATCAAGAACAACGTTGACTTGCATTTTAACAAATTAGGTGCAAACAAGGTGTTAATTGACACAAACATGGTCTGATCATAGGGGTTTGTATAAATTACCACAAGTAATCCAAAACTATCATGACAAAGGGATTTCCAAAGGATATGGACACCATTATAAATTATGATGCAAAAAAAAAACCTAATTATAACTTTAAACACATTAATGAAAAACAAGAATATGAAATATGCAAGACTTAGGTCCAAATATAACTTTATTTTGATAAAACATGAAAACATAAACATGAAAAGAAAAGAAAGACTATGGTGCAAGATTATACTTCAGACTAATTTGAATAAACTAAAAGCAATGAAAGGAATTCATTTCATTTATACACATTTGACGACCTAGCTCAAGGAATATTCCATGGAAAATTTCCATACAAAAATATCTCAAATTAAGATTTCAAAATATTTCAAATATCAACCATCATACGTTCACCTTTTTAACTACATTATGGATGAACAATAGATGAAATTTGGATATTCATGGATGAAGTTCATCCATGAAGGTGTTAGGAATGATGTTGGTAATGATGATCATGATGATGTCAACCATGACATCACATAATATTTCACCAATGTTATAATTTTGATTTTTGGCTCATGATCAAGATTAAACATGAAAATGACAGTTGGTTGGAAGAGTGTCCCGTGATTCAAACACAATCCAATAATCATAGGAAAATGCAAAGAAGTGTATCCCCAACATTTTAAAGTGAGAAACATTTTGGGGTTTGTAGTTTTGTGAAAGTTTAAATGTTTTTGGACCACAATATAATAGTAAAATTGGTCCAAATTGAGCCCCCAAAGTATCATTGGAAGGGTCTTGTAACTTAGATATCAAAAGTGGGATTGCATTAACCATTTGGAATTGTGAGCTCTAGGAGTTGTACCCCAAAAAGTGGCCAAAATCAAATTGACAGTTTGACTCCTAACCATTGAAATCAAAGAAACAAAGGTCGAATGACGTTTGATTTGAACATGTAATATGGAATTTGAAAAACTTTCTTCAATATCTACAATGTTTCCTTTGAAAAATCCTCAATCAAGCTCATATGTAAGAGTGGTGAGCCCACAAATTTGTGAGACTCATAACTTGGCAAAATCAATAATTTTTTGGATTCCTTCCCCAATATTTTTTTCCATTTTGATGCAACCTTCACAACTATTCACAAAATACACCATAGGAAAAGAGGTGGTAGTTCCATTTCGAGTTTGGGTTGTGGTGACTTGTGAATTTGGTTCATTCGTGGCTTGTTAATGCACCATTTTGGTTCCAACTTGCAATAACTGCCATGTTTATTGGGTTTGTGCAAGTTGATATCACCTTGAACTTTTGCTTATGAGTTCTTCTTAAAGTCCCATCTTGATGTTCCCACCCTCATTTTTCTTGAGAGATGGGGAATGCTTATTGGGTTTACATTCCAATGTAAATTTGGGAATTAGTAAGGTTTTTTACCTGCAATATCATTTGAAAAACTTAGGTTTACATCAAAACCAAAATGAATTCTACATTAAACAACAAGAAGTATAAGGCAACACTTCAACTTCCTCTTTAACAAATTTCCTTGAAAAAATCCAAATCCTTGTATAACCTCTTTTTTTAAGAAGATATTGTTGTGAAAGATATTGTTTTTGTAAACAAATAACACCATTTTAAATCCCTTTACTTAATGATGCATGTTCTCAATGATTAAAAAAGGTGAAAACCTTTGTAGCACTTGTGTCAATACAAATTTATAGAAACTCAACATCGCTTTTGTTAATGATTTACAACATTTGAAGAGATGTTAGTTTCATTATGTTTAACTTTTGCATACATTTATATATTATAAAGATATGGAAAATATAAATTGAATGGTAGCATAATATTCCTACTAACAATGATTAAACATAATTCATTACCCATATTGTTTTATGACAATTCAAATATAAGAATATTTTAAAAATGTTGATTAGAATATAAACATGACCACATAAAATGTTATGATTACACTTGGTCATGCATCAAAATAATATGTAATTCATCTACATGCTTAATAAATTTAGAATAACATTTCATACCCAAATAGACATCAAAGTGCATTTTGCTAAAAACAAGGCAATCAAACATGTAACAAGTGATTGATTTTTCATTGTTTCAAGTTGTAAATTAAATTGATGGTGAAAGTTTTGGATTAACTTGCACAAACTTATTCCTAATGCATTATAAAAACATGCAATACATTTGAAAAAGTTTGATATGAATCTTATGAGTATGGAATGCCCATAAACATGTTTAAAGTAGTGTAATGCGTGTTTTTGTTACTTAATGGATTCCTTGAAGGTCTTAAAAAAATTTAATGACATATTTATGAGATTAAAAAAAGTCACCTTTACATAATAATATTTGTGCCAACGTTTTGGGTCATAATCACAATATTAAAATAATGATATGTAAATAATGATTTAAAAAATACTTTCATTAAATGACCAATCAAATTTGGCCATGTCATTTTCATTGAATTATCCACTCTTCATAAGCAGTTGGTCAAGTGGGTGATTTTGGCTTGTTTTAGTAAAAACATTGCACCCATCAACATGTTAAACAACACATGTTTACAAACACCTCCAAATGACTCCAAAATACCACATTTGTTTTACACAAAAAAAATAATTTATATTCATAATAATTTGGTATTCAAAAAGAAAAAAGGTTCTCAAATCTATATTAATATTCATCACATGGTTTAGTGCCAATAACCTACCATTTACCAAATGATAAGGCCAATAAAACTACACAATTACATAATGCACATTGTGTTGTGGGTCAAAGAAAACATGTTCATTGAATTGTGTGCAAAAAATTATGCAACTTATGAGGACTTGTTAATGTAACAAATGGATAGTTCTAAAAAACATGTATAAACAACAATAAATCATACATTTGGATTAACTTTTAAAATCCCAAAATAGGTTGTCACACACAACATAAAAATGCATTTTCATATGAAGCCAACAAAATCTAGTCAAAATGGACACCCATAGAACTTATTGTTAAAGAAATACGATTAGGCATAAGTCATATACAATTAATCACTTGAATACAATTTCCAATTCACTTAGCTTTGAATTGGAAAGTAATCAAAACTAATTGGGTACATTAGTCCTAAAGGTTGTTAGATGAATTGGCATTTGACCCTACATTTGACAATAAACATGGATTGACCTATACAATATTCTCACATGCATACCAAAAAAGATTTTTATCTTTCAACCCATTACAAGGTTCAAATTTTCATGTTGATCAAAAAGTCATCCAAGAAATGAAAAGACTCACAAAGTTTCCTAATTGAAAATCATTGATTCCAAGATCAAAAAAATATTGTCACTCACATGTTATCATTCAAAATCTTAACATTAATATGTTACGCCAACATTATCAAGATGTTTATCATGATCATTAACTTACAAATATCCCACATATCACACATTCAAGGAACAAGACTTGGAGAAACATCTCACTTTGATAATACAAAATATAATCATATATATGTCTTTGTCAATTGTTGCATATAATGATATATGACAACAATGTAGTTTTCATATGAAACAATGTTACATACCAAATCAGAATATATTGCAACTACTTTTATCCTAACACCAAAAAAATAATATATATTTGTATATTTTCTCATTCCACCTCTCTTACCAAGTCATTGGAAATATAACATGGGTTCATCATTATAGCAACACCTTCGTGTTCCACAATTATTTTGAGTGATTTCAATATTGATATGCTTATAATATCAAATATTTTGTCTAGTTTTCCACACTGACAACTTCTAGAATTTATAATATTCAATCTCAAACTCCATATCCAAATTTTCATAACACAAAATGGTTCATTAATTATCATCCATGGACAAATATCCCTAGGAATGAATTCTTGGCACATGTATTATTAGACGGAGATTATTATAAACCCATTCAAACTTCCTAACAATTTACCGGTGTTTAATAAACAACAATGAAACTTTGTTTTCACTTGAGAACACAAATGTACCTTAATATATACATTCTTGTACTCAATTTCAAGACAAGATGTCCCTTATATGTTAACATAAGCTGTCCTTAATGTTAATATGAAGAATAATGAACATAAAATTGTCCCTTTTTCTGAAAGAGAAATTTTGCTCAGTCCATTTGGGGAAGACAACTAACCTATACATATTAGGAAATAATAAATTCAAATTCAAGTGCGATTTTAGATTTAGAATATTTCAAGAATTATGCCTAAATCCAAAAATTCTCCAAAAATGTTTCTATTGTTCCCAAGAATCCAAAAAAGCTGGCAAAAGTGGCTAAATTGGATCAATCCACCCCCCCCCCCTACAACTTCCAAAGGACTTGCATTTTTCCTTTTCTAACTATGTCATCATAATTCTCATTACCTCGTTATGACATGTGAACATATTCTCGCTCTTTGCAAACCCTAAACCCTAAACCTTGGAGGGATGCCTAACAACAAAATCAAATGCATCTACTTGACATTAGGCTATTCCATTTTTGTACAATTTTTTTAGGATTTTCTTTTGAGGGCGCAAAAACCTAGGAATTCGGAAATTCAGATTTTGTGCGAATGGAAGTTTCATTCCCGCTTGCTTACGAGGGAAATTCTGCCAAGGGAGGTGACTGAAATTGCAAAGGAAATTTTCTAAAAGTTCTTTACATTACATGTAGTTTCTTATGAGGTTTCTATCCTTCAGTGTTTTGATATCCAAGATTTGTGAAATTTACACTAGAAATTCAGTATTTTCCAAAAACTTCCCAATTTTTTGGTCCCCAAAAAGAAAAGAAAAAAATTGTTGGGAAAAAAATCATTGATCCCTCTGCCTGAATCACTATGCCTGAATAATAATGACCTATATATATATATATATATATATATATATTTCAAGGTTCACTATTCTTCCTCATAGTTATTTCCAGTGATTTTTTGATTGCGAGCCCTTGCCAAAAGAATTTGAGAAACACTTGAAAAAAACCTGTTTTAATATGGTGTAAAACTTGTGTTTTTCAGCAAAAATTTGCCACTTTTGCAAAATCAAAAAAAAATTGAGCACTGAACTTCTTTGAGGAACGAGCAGCAGTGATGATAGTAAGCTCTGAAAATGGTCAACAGCCACAATACTGAACAACAACACGCTGGGACATAAACCCTAATAATATATAAAACTGTGAGGAACATACACACACACCTTCATTAAGGAAGGGAATCATTATTGCAACATTGTGCCTTCATGGATGAGACATCCATTAGGGTTTATTAGATGGATGAAGAAACAATAATTTACGAGCCACTAAACCATTATTGCAACACTGTGCCTTCATGGATGAGACATCCATTAGGGCTTATTAGATGGATGAAGGAACAATAATTTACTAGTCACTAAACCATTATTGCAACGTCGTGCCTTCCTGGATGAGACATCCATTAGGGCTTATTAGATGGATGAAGGAACAATAATTCACTAGCCACAAAACCATTGTTGCAACGTCGTGCCTTCATGGATGAGACATCCATTAGGGCTTATTAGATGGATGAAGGAACAATAAATTACTAGCCACTAAACCATTATTGCAACGCTTGTGCCTTCATGGATGAGACATCCATTAGGGTTTATTAGATGGATGAAGGAACAATGGTGGTCTTCGTCGTCGCAATTGACCTCTCAATTATAGCACAGGACGAGCGCTGCGCCAAGTGCCAAGACGTGACTAGACCCCTCCCCAGAGCTACTGCTGTGTATTTCGTGATGTGGCCACCGGCTAATGGCGTACTCTGATTTCCTCTGGATGGGGAAGTGCCTCATAATTGCTCAATTGAGTTTTGCCAAATGCGTGTAGGCCTCACAGGCTTGCCCCATGCATCTCAATTGTTGGCGCTGGCTGACTCTTGTCTGCCCGATACGCGCAGCTGACTGTTCTGTTGTAGGGTTTAAAAAAACCCCCATTGAAACGTGAAACCCATGTTCAAACTGTGAGGTGGCTGTGACTCACTTGACCACCAAGCACTAGCTAACTACTTACAACTCAAGATTCATCCTGTGGCGACTTATCTTAAGCATTTAATTAAACACTTTGCACTCCACTTGTCTATCCACGAATCACGTTCTTGAACCTCTTTCTAGATTCTCTACCGAAGGAAGCGCCACCCTTGACACGACCAGTGTGCTCCTCTCTCATTACAAGAAGAAGAAGGTTTAGGAGGGTTGGTACATTAAATAAAGGCTTATACAGTCCAGGTTAATTATTTTTTAGGCATGGTTTGAATTTTGCCTTGTGGGTGCGCTGTGAGTGAAACACATTAGCTCGCCTAGTGGATGTAAACCATAGTTAGTTACTTACATCAGTGACTTGCTAGATTACTTTCTGAGAATGCAGTACTGCAGTTGAACAGAGCAGCTGTTTGGCAGTTGGCACTTGGGGTCTGTGATGACAGATATGGTCCTAAGAAGAACTGTAGGGTTTGGTGCAGCCCCAAAGTATGGGGGACCTAGGAGGAGGTGGTAGCCAAGTTTGGGCCTGCTGCATTTGTGGAATGTTCCCTACCCCATTTGGGCTCCAGGAGGTTTTCATGAACTTGAACATATGTAGATCAGGAGGCATGGTGGGGTAGGCTGTCAGGCCTATTCTTTTATTCATAGGATGGATCTTACACCTATATAAAATTCCTCCCACTCTTAAGGGAGTGGGTGGGTGTAATGCCCCCTCTGTTTTTGTAAGAGGGATATTTATGGACATAAGGTGGCCTCTAAATATAATTTAATGTCTCTGGGTCCTTTATGATAGAGGGAAAAAACCAAAAGAAAAAAAAAGAATATGTTGGTGGGGGGGGGGGAACCCTTGGGTCCATAAAGGCAACTCTCTTGACAAGCTTGGAAATCTTTCCTAGATCGTGCTGACGAGATGTGATGATCGGATGTTAATTGGCTGAAGTTCAATGATAACGGGGCGAATCTTTTGTCATTCAATGAGGATAATAAGAAAATAACTCAGGCAGCTATGGTCCAAGCCTCTAAGGATTTTTAAAAGAAAGGAGGGGCCGGCCAAAAGATCTAGTTTTGTCATTCTCCTCCGTCAAAGCTTAGTTAGAAGGCCCCAACCCTTTGCATTAACCAGAAGTGAAGAAGAGTCTTTGGAAAGTTAACCCCTAAACCTCAGTAATTAGGGTTCATCACTCATCAATTTGTTCTGCGTCTTTTAATTTTAATGACCGCCGGGTACCTTCCAGGTATATCATGGGGGGCGGGGGAGGGTATTTTTGTTGAAGCAGGTCTTTTACCTTCGGTAAAGCCCTGAGCAGCCATGGGCTCTACCGCAGTCCCTAATTATTCTGGCAGAAGAGCCCCCCACCCTTGGGCTTTCTTTACGCCTACAACACTTAACTCAATGGGAGAAAGGCAGCCTAATGCAAGACACGTGTTTGGGGGGGGGGGAGAGAGAGTTTTGTACGAGGGTTCTACCATCAAACAAATTCATGGAAAAGGACAAAAATAGTTGGGATATAGTGAGTCAGTCAGGGGAGACTTAGAATATCGGGCTTTCAATTACAATAGCCTAGTAATAGCCTAGTAATAGCCAGTCAGAGCCTGTAGCAACTCAAGAGAGTGCCAAGTGGCCGACATGGAAAACAAAAGGATATGGCTAGTTTATTCGGAGGTGTACTGGAACTCAGCCATGTAGGGCACAGAAGTCCATTAATAGGAGAGAAGAGGGGGGTGGAGGGAGGGGTAGAGTGAGGGGGATGGGCAGCACACACAAGCTTATCCATCTATGGTGAGTCAGCCTCCTTGGACTATATACTTCCTGGCTTGCTTTACCCTAGGCTAACTCAATTAGGTACCATCTTGAGGAGGAGGGTGGGGGCGGGATGGTGTCTCGTGTCTGTGCACGCGTAGGCCCGTCCAGATGCTGCCAAACCATCCCCATAGCACGCTCTGTCACCTGCCCTTCTGGTAGTGTATCCGTAGTCCCAACTCTTTGTGTCCTCACCGATACAACGTGTGTACAAACACTCGGTTCAGGACATTCCTATATTTGGTGGCATCACCAAAACTGACCAGGTGGTTAGTAGGTAGGTAGGTAAATAGGCAAGTAGGTAGGTATAGTAGTAGGTAGGTAGATCCTATTTCTTGGTTGTTCAGCTTGAGGGAGGAGGGTTTAGGGTTGAAAAAAGCCTCCTACTTTTGGAATTCTTGCCCTGGGTTTTTATTTTTCAAATTTCGTGATTGTCAAAGTTTTGCCAAAATTTTGCGATTTTCTTTTCAATTTATTAAAAAAAATCGAATTTACACCCCCCCCAAAAAATGAAAAATTTCTAAAATTTTCCAAACATATTTTGTTGTCACATTGCAAAAATAATTCACCAGAAAAAAGAACTGTGTTCATTACATGCGTAGCAGAGCTAGGATTTTGGGATAATGAGCAGGGAAGATTCTAGGTTTCAAAATGCCTTCAAAATTCAATTTTGGTTTCTTGGCTCTGCTCACAGGGGAGAGATGTGGAATGCATTGGTGTGGGATTAGGGCATTAAATTTTGGCTACAACAACTTGACCTAATGTGTGTGTCACATCTTGAGTACTATGTGTGCCTATGATGGATGGGCCATGTTCCATAGAAGTAGTACATGCATCAAGATGAGAAATTCTGGAAAGGAAGTTTTTACAGATTGAAAAGGAAGTTTTTACAGATTGAAAAGGGCAGAGTCATAACACTATGAGCTGCTTGATTTCACATTTATTAAGGTCCAGCAAAAAGCATATATTCAAAATACCTCACTAATCATCTTTGGTGCCTGGACCAGTTTTTCTTAAAAGAATTTTGTGATGAATGTACAAAGTGGTGACTCTCCAGAAAATAATTTATCAAAATTTGGCATCTTACCAGATATGAAGGTAGAAAAAAGAAAAGAAAAAGGATCCTTCTCTATTCTTGTTACCTGTTGGAAAGTCTCATAAAAATCAGAAAATAATAATAATAATTATTATTATTATTCTTATTATTATTATTTTCCCCCAAAATCTGGCAAATTTATGCCATAAAACTTGACCCAATGTGTGAGTGACATTTGAAATATTATTATATGTGTATATGATGATGGATGGGCATGTTCTTTAAAAGTGTATATGTTTAGATGAGAAGGTCTAGATCCCATAAGGAAAGCTTTTTGTTTGATCCTGCCACACAGGCCAGATTCATTCATAATGTGGCTTTTCATACAATTGAACAACACTATTTCTAATTGGAATGATTTCTACAAATTGGAGCAAGAACAGAAGCCCACAATTAAAATAGACGTTTTGGATTGATTCAGAGATAATCCAACGGTTATGGGGGTCATATTTACAGGCTGAGAGGGGGAGAGATGGGTTAGGGCTGATGGTGGAGGAGACAAGGGCCAGGTTGAAGCAGCACCTACACTGGTGCCATCACCTTCTTGAGTGAGGCCTTCATATTTAACCCAACAAATGTTAAATTTAGACTGAAAGACCCTAATTTAGTCTTAGGATGGGATATTTACCATGGTTAGATTCGACCTCAAAAAATTCCGAGTTTTTAGTTTTTGCCATGGGGGCTTCTATGTGTATTCCACACACATGCCTGCCTGCACACTCTTGAAGTGACATGTTGCTACATAGCAATGTCAAAAGAAAATGGAGTTATCACTTCAAGACATGGGTTTTTAAACAATAAAGTCATGTTGTTCTGACATTCCATGTCTTGCAACATGTCATTTATCCGAAAGACATTTGTTCAAACAACATATATCCTAGTACACAACCATTTCATTTGAATAGGTGAAATTTTAACTAATCAACATGGTTTGAAAGTTCCATTTGACATCATGGATGTCCAATTGATTTAATCACATCCATTCAACATCAAGGTGGATGCCAAATTAGCTTATTGATATCCATATGAAATCAGGATTCATGGATGTGAAATTGACTTCTTTGTGGCCATTCAACATCAAGGTGGATGTTGATTTGGCTTCTTGATGTCCATTTGACATCAACGTGGATGTCAAGTTGACTTTTTATGTTCATTTGACATCAAGTTGCATGTTGAATATATGCAAATGGGATGATGAGTGTTGATTCAACAACGTTGTGTATGTCAAATGGCTAGTTAAATTGGATGATGGGTTGTCATTAGGCATCGACATGACTAGCATGGGACAATGAATGTTGTCAAATAAACTAAAACCTTGTGGCTAGGGGAAAAAAAAGCTTTAGATCAATCCAAGGTTATAAAAATGTCAAATAACAAATTCTATAATTGACTAATAGTGGTATTAAAGTGTTTGAGGATAAATAGTTGTGGAAATGGGAAATTTTTATCATTTTTAATTTACAAATAAACAAGAAATGTGAATTAATATTTATTCATTTTCTTAAAACATCAAAAATATTTTAAAGGTAAAAGTAAAGTTAAATTAATCTTTAAATTTTTACTTTTGTGATCATTATAATTTTAGAAAAAATCTAGTATGATATTTATGACCTTTTTGAAAAAAAGTGACATGTTATATTTAACTTCACTTTGAAATGTAAATTTTCAAAGGGTGTGTGAGAAAAAGATAAAGATAATAATAAAAGAAGTGAAGGTTTTGAAAGGGTATTTGAACAATAGTTGTAAAGGTAAAGGCAATGATAAAGTTAAGTTTAATGCACATTTTCATATTTGTGTAAATTGATAGAGGAACAACATGAGGTAGTTAGGCTTGAAAGATTCATTTCAAGGGTGCACAAGATAATGTCATAATGTTATGAATGGGTTGAAGCCATAGACTCTAGATAAATCCAAAAAACATATGATTGGAATGGTGGATGCTCATTTGACATGAACATGGATGTCAAATGATGAATTTGTTTGAAAATACTTTGTGTTTTAGAAATACATGTCAACCAATTACAAGGGAATGGATGGAAAAAAAAGAAAATTCTACCAACATATCACTTTGTTAGGATTCTTAATCAATAAGGAACTTTCCAACTTTGAGAGGTCAAATTTTATTTTGTTGTTATTTAGTTGAACACCGTAACATTCAACAAATATTAATTTGAGCAAATTGCAAAATAAAAGGACATGTTGAGACTATGACAATTTTCATATGAAACAATAAAAAATATTATGAGAAATGAAGTCTTTTGTAATTTGTACAATGCAACTAAAAAGTGTCTGATGCAACTAATTCTTAATTGCATTGAACACTTTTTAGTTGTGCTGGACAAGTTGCAACAAACACAATTTTTTATAGTGTTAAAACTTTTAAACTTTTCGAAAGTCCAATACTAACAATTGACCATTTGAAAGTTGAAAAATCATAGAATAAAATTTATGTTAAAGGTCATCACATGATGCAACAATAGATATTAATAATTCTTTGTTTCAAATTCAATAAAAAAAAATTGATCCTAACCACCAAGTTAGAAAATGTTTAAAATTAAATGTTTAATCCAAAATTATTTAGATGCCTATTATATCTGTTTGAATGAAAATGCTGAAGAAACTAAGGGATGAAATACATTTTGAAAGAGTAAAACAAGAAAATCTCAAGCTTGGAAAAAATTGGGAACTTTTCTACCTCACAATGGAAGCATTCAATTCATTAATTTAATTGGGAAGAATACAAGGCAAGCATTTATGCATTAACCCCTAAATGTCATGCAGACCAAATTGGTCAGTTTTTAATGTATATTTGGCTTTCTGATGATGCTTAGGAATTTATATTGTTCACCTACATGTTTACAATTGAAATATGTGACTTAGTTGATGTAATGATGCAACAAAGATGTCCTGTCCAACCTACAAGTATAGAGTAGATATCTCTTACATGTTTTGATCTAATTACAAAGTACAATACAATCTTTTCCAAAAGAAAGATCTAATTGCTTTAAGAAAGGGAAAGGGTTTAGAACATGCATATTGCTCACGTGTCACGGATTGCTCACAAATTAACAAAAAATGTGAAAAGAAATACTAGAGTGTCAACCTTAGCAACAAAGATTAAGAGGTACATACAAGAAAGCTGCATGGGCAATGAAATCTGAACAAAAGTGTTCAACAATCCAATGAGCACATGAGAGTATAAAACAATAGAAGATTGCATAATATATATCTTCTCTTAGTTCAAAATCCGTCATGCCTTGAGGTCTTCCAGTGGAACTTCATAATCTGGGCATATGTCACATGCAAACTTCTTTAGTCTTGGCTGTTGCTGATAGCTAAATTAGTTGGTGAAAATATATGTCATGAATGTGGGATCAAATCAATTCCTTCCTGAACTATTTGGAAACATCTAAGGACTGGCAACGAAAGACAAGAGACCCACACCCATTATTCCCTTCAAAGTGAAGTGGTCAGATCTTCGTACACATCACTGAAACCCAGGATCGTAGGGGATTGATTTTAGTCCTCCTTGTCAGCTTTGAAGATTGACCATCTTTGAGTACAATTTTTTCTTATTCAATGTCTATGTACTAAGTACGAGGATAAAATATTAAATAGAATAAGAAGCTTGGTGAGATCTGTTTCAATTTTGTTTTCCCTAGGCCTCAGTGCCCACCTTTTCTTGCTTTGAAGATGAGACCAGTGACCAGATCCAGCTGCCTTCTCGTAACAATGTGTGCCCAGTGAACAATGGGGTGCTTTTCTTTTCTTTTTCTTTTTCTTTTGGGGGCACACACAAAATTAAAGAGCCAAGAAAAGATGAGCCATAAAAGCATATGGCACCCTTTCTTTCTTTCTTTCTCGAGGATCAGCCTTTTTCTGACTGCCGAAATTTCGCCAAAAAGATAAATTATATATATTTTTAATGAAATGATTTTGGAGGGTTTCAATTGTTAGAAGTGAGAATTTTTTTGGCATACTCATATATTGGTCTTTTTCTCAGTGTAGCCACAAATACAGAAAGTTGATTGAAGATTTGTACTTCATATCTAGTTTAGAGCCAGATTTGGCTAAATCTTCTGAGGGATGATTGCCATTTTATCTACATCTTTCTATGGATGGTCATCACTTAGGCTACATTAGAAAATTCCTTTTTAAAAACACTGTTGAAGATACATTAACATACAGAGAGCTCTGAACTCTGGACGATACATCCACGACTACAGCTGCACTTGCATTTGCATTGCTCAGTTTACTAACTTGCCTGTGATTCATTTGCACAGAGCTTCTTATCCCATTATCACCCACTGCAAGTATCTTACAACATAGTTGATAGGATGCAGTCATTTTATTTTATTTTTCATTTTAACTTTTAGCATATGCTCTCTCAGCTCTGCCAAGGAGTTTCATGATGCGCGACATCCACACTGCATGGCAGAGTAGCTGGCAATGTGACTAACATGTGAAGCATATGAAGTATAGTATTAAAAAATATATTTGTTGCCAAAATCTGATAACAATTCTGTAACATAAACTATCAATTACATGCAAAGTTGCTAACGAAGATGAAGAATTACACATAAGCAATTTGCAAATGTCTCTCTCCATTCACCAACTCTCAAACTCCACAAATGCACTTAAAAGTCACAACCTACAACATGCCACCCTTTATTCACAACTTTGCCAAATGTATTTAGGAACATTATAAAACATACATATATCACTTATGAAAGACTCTAGCATAAGTGGGGCTCACAAAACACAATCCAAAAATACCATCCAACACAAAAAAATAATCATAAGTGCTAATTCTTGAAAGTACATAAACAATCATAGGTTTTAGTTGCTAGCTAGTTGTAACTTGTAACTAAAAGGCATTAAATCCAATAAAAGAATGATGGCCACAACCATCATAGGGGAGACAAAAAAGGAAGGCCAAAGAAAGGCCAAAAAACACACAACCCACACAAACCAAAAAAAGGGAGAAAACTAGTCCTTTTCGTGGTGGGAAATTATCTCACCCACAGCCCCTCTAATGTCACCTCCATGCAAATTGCAAGATTTAATAATAATGGGAGGCTTAAAACAAGCATCACTTGCCAATGCAATCTTTTTCTTTATAACAAAGGCTAAAACACGTTGAAAAGTAATACTAACATGTTGCTTGAAAAATTAAATGCAAAAAAACAAGGATAAATGATTTCCCAATTTTCTATCGTGAAAAATACAAGCACATTCCCTAACAAAATGTTTCATATCACATTCGAGTGCGTTGTGCACCTCCATGGCCATTGGAGTAAAGTGGAACCCCTCATCAAATCTTCTATACTTGCGAATTTTAACAATGGCGTTAAGTTTCACAGTTACACCTATTGGTTGATTAATGACATTCAAAGCCATCGACTTCCGCATTGGGTTAGTAACCACCACATTAACAACAAAGACCTAGTCCTTTTAGGTCATGTAAAGATCGGTTCATAATGAAACTCTTGATGTAAAGGTGTACTGGTGTTTTCTCCATACAATGTGCCCATTCTTTTCAACGAGGGCATACACGACGTCTCGAATGGCGTCATGTGTGATTATTTGCTAACCTTCAAATGGGCAACAAGTTAAGTGTGTGCCAAATGCATTCAACCTATGTCCACATTCACACATGAAAAAACTAGATGCTGATGGTTAAATCAAACCAAAATGAAAATGCAACGTTGAGGTGAAAATAAAGTGTGCAATGCAAAATGAACAAATAGATGATTTAGCAACCAACCATAGCCTTGCCCCCTTGCCTAAACAAGAACAAATAAACAACATGATAAAGGTGACAATGTTTGTCAAAGGCCCCCCAGCCTCACATAATTTTCTAAAAATAATAGCTTGCGAAACGATATTAAAAATATTTTTAATGTCAACCTACATCACAACCCAATCATGGTGTAGGTTGAGGAGGGTTTGGATGCCAAAAGGGATGGCCTCAAAGCCTCCAAGGGTTGATACCCCAAACTAATGGGGAGATAAATGCTCCTAAAATGGCCCCCAAAGTTGTAGAACAATGGAATGACTAATAAGTCAAAAAAACATTTCACTTACAGTAATAAGATGAATACCACCAATGTCTTGCCAACAATTTGTTAGCCCCTAACACTAGGGCCACTGACCTAAGGATATTCATGCGAGCAACAACAATATCAACATGGAATAATTCTGAAAGCTTTGAAGATGGGTTCTCTAGTATGAAACATTTCAAAAGATGTTCAAATATCATCCCAAAAAGCCCATTCGAAAACAAATGGGGAATAATGGCTAAGGCTTGGGCAAATAGAATTCTATTTAGGACAAAAGTGTGATCAAGCTAATAGTCAAAAATAGGTGGAAGGACAAGGTCTAAAGGAAGGGAGTGTAGCTGGCGTAGGGCAACAATGGTGTCTTTCGAAAGAATAGCTAGCATCATGGGCTAAAAAATTTTGACAACACAACTATACTCACTCGCTTTCCCTAAGGTTAAACATCGACAAAGAGGAGTGATTGAAGGATCTTCCTATGAGTGGTGAGAACAAAGCGCACATGAGACATGAAAAATATTCCTCCTAAAAAGAAAACTAATCCCCTACCGTAAATCTTTGAGACAAGCATAAACATTTCAATGACCTAAACGACCTCCTCAAGTAAAGCGCAAACACTAATGAGACAACTAAAATAACTAAAATAGGCAAAATCTAGCTCCTAGAGAATAATCAAAATACCTAAAAATATGGGCACCAAAGGAAAGCAATTGGCTAATGATATCTTGGGATTACAAACTTTTATTTGGGGGGGAGTAGTCAAACCTTCAACAATATTTTTCCTAATATGTGAATGAAAGTGGCTCATTGCAAAAGAAAAGAATTGAACTTTGGGATGCACCCCAACCAATTAATAGAATTAGCAAATGGGTGCACATGATAAAAAAAAGTGAATAGTGTTCTGTAAAGAAAATAAATAAATCCATCAAAGATGAGAGGCTTCTTGACCATGTCTTTCCTCCCCACCCCACATTTTATTCCTCGTATTTTGTCACTCCCCCTTTTTTGTCTTGGAATAAAGTCTTGCAGGTTCACATTTTCTTGATCAATACTTGATCCATAAACACACCTGGCAAATAGTGACTCGAATAATATCTCTTGAAGAATCCTTCCTTGCCTTCAAGATCCACCATTGTTGGGGGGAGGGGAGGGGGTATTTGCTTTCAGTCCAGGAGCCTGCAGGTCCATAATCACTTCCAGGCATTTGAATTTTGAGGCAGGTACAATACAACAACTTTGTGAACACCTTCCACATAGGAATCTGAAAGAAAATAGTGAGTTTCCAAAACTTATCCATCCAGAGTATCTAACCTGGCATGCATATAGGTGTTCCCTAGATATTTTCTCATGTAAGTTTTGATGTTGCCAAATGTGATGTTCTAATTAAATGAATTCTTACAGGTACCATCATTACATGTTGGTGGCTAGAGTGGAAAAGGACCTGAGGTGAGAGGCCATGAGCTTGCTAAGGATGATCACAAGTGCAGTGTAGCTAGCATGCTATCCGATATAAGGACCTGATTAGTGACAGCATCTTCAAGTTGTAGTCAATTGGAAATGTTGGAATTCACATCATTTTGTGGTTTTTCCTCATACAGTAATCCTCAGAATAATCAATTGTCAGACATCACTTAAACACTGCACATTAGAGTTCAACATCGTCCTCCCCCACCACGTTACTTTTTGTACCTGTATTTGTCTGTCTCGCACACACATGTCAAATTTGCGTTTAAAAGATGGCAACCAGTCACACGACATGATCAAATGATCTTGAAACCAACTAAAGATAGACAATAAATATTACCCATCAAAGGACATATCAAAAAAATAAAATACCCATCATTGCTTTCATGATATTTTTCCCTACATAATAGAGCTATCTGTAATGTAACCCTGTCTTCACCCTGTCTTTGGACCTCCTTTCACCCCCTATCCCCTCTTTCAGTGGTATCCACAAAGTAAGAAAATTATATTAAATCTCGGTATGAAATGCTGAAACTCAGCATTTAATGCACAAGGTTCGAGAGTAATTGTAGTAGTCGTACAAGTAGGAGCAGTGAAAATATATGTAGGAGCACTCGAGGCGCTCAGGAAAAACGAAAGACGGGATGAAACTCAGTTTACACAAAAATGGCTGCTTTTCGGAGCGCTTAACCCCCACGCCCCCGCCCCACCCCCCCCTTGAGGGGTTGAACGCTAATGTACTTGTTTGAAGGTTTATTTTTAATCTTACACTGTGTATGACCAAACTTAGGGTTCTGGTGCTGCGTTTTACGGATGACTCTAATAACGCTATCCTTAAAGTCATCCGCAGGTAGGGGAAATCCAAAATTAGGGATGAAACTCATTGAAGAACCAATTTAGGTCAGACACACAGTCTTCTTCTTTTTCTTTCCTCTGTACACTTTCATCTCCACTTTGGGGTATGTTAGGGATAAATCCAATAAGTGGTTTGGATGAACCAGCGCCTATACTGGTAGCATGGTAAAAACTTGATTCCTTATTCTGTTTTATATTAATTAGTTGGGGGTGCCTTTTGTTTTTTGCAATGAGTCGATTTGATTGGCCCATCACAAAAAAGAGTTGAAACTATGGAGGCTCCCCAAAATAGAAGATTCTATGGAAAGATGAAGTGCCTCCCCTTTTGGCCCACCTGTATAGGTGAGAATGGGAGGACTTTGGGCAAAACATATGGGATTAAGGCGAGGTGCTATAGGGAACCTAGGGAACATATTAGGAACCTGATAGGAACCCAATGGGAGCTTGAAGGGAACATGTTGGGAACAAAGGGAAAAAAAATCCACCCCCCAATCTGAAGCTTAAAAAAATAAAAATCAAGGCACTTTGAGTGCATGCTGAGCCTTCCCACTGGCTGCAAGAAATTTTTATGTTCCAAAACTGTTCGTCACCATTTTTGGCCTGGGCTAATACCCCCATTATAGACTGGGGGTACTTATTTGCTCAGTCAATTCCAATGAATATATATATACATGTAGGGGACAGGGCTATTGCCTGCCCTTGATATTGTGCCACAAAGGTTTGGGACATTACAGCACATGTGTCATCTCTGTTCAGTTATTCTCATTAGCTTTTAACAACAGGTCTCTATTTCTATAATGCAGGCCTACCTAGTTGCTTGCACCTTGGTAACTGCCTCCACACTGTTAATTCTTTCTCTCTTGTATCCAAATAAGTCTATGGGCTTGACTGGGACTCCAGCCAAGGTTTCTAGTTTATACCAGTTTTGGGCAAGTAGGTAAGAACTGAGTTTCATCCTGTCTTTCGTTTTTCAGTTGCTTTGGTGAGTAAGAACCATCAGTTCTTGTTAGTAAGGACCAACCCAAAGGAGGTCTGCTTGTCAGAACTTGAACCAGAAACTAGTTTTTTATTTATAAAAGAACTGAACTTGGAACTGGATTCCCGGATTTACTTACATGTGGAGCCAGAACCAAAACTAAGGATGCATTCTTTGAAAGAACTGAGCATGGGAATTGCGGGGTTGACATGCGGTCAACCAGCAATTAACCACAGTTGACTACCAGTTTTTTTTATTCCAATTTATTTTTCAGAACTCAAACCAGAGGTTTTTTTTTTAATAAGAGTAAAGAACTGCCCAACTGCGGTTTCTATACATGATGGAGGGGCTGAAAATCCAGAAGGGTCTGAAGCTAGACCTTCCATGTGTGTGAAAGGGTCTAATTGTCTGATTCGTTTTCTTCTTTTTCTTTTAAAAAAGAGATTCTTAAATCCGGGAAGGCCCAATTGACAGCCTGGTGGGGGACCTTCTGCATTTCAGAAGTTCCTATGACATCTTCGAGGGGGTGAGCATCCCCAAAATACACTAAGAAGGAATTTGGGCGGTTCTATACAAACAAGGGGGAGGAACTATCAAAGGGAAGAAAGGAGAGGTTCTTGAATGTCCATCCATCCATAGGGGCACCAAGGGGAGGAATTCTCATCTTCGTTAAGATTTGGAAGTTGAGAATGGTGTGGTCATTGTGTATGAACGAAGAGAAGAGAAGAAATGAGTGTTTCTTGAATGTCCGTCCATAGGGGCACCAAGGCCAAGTGATCATGAGGCCCACATACAAACAACCGCATGCCAACGCCAGCTTACAATGAATTTCCGCTGCAAATGGAACTACCTAAGTCTATGAGAGACTTGCCAGAATTTACTTGAGGGCGATGGTGTCGTGTAGTACTCAGATCTAACAGGGGCTATAGAGATGGAAACTGATTCTTAGGAACAAAAAATTATACCATCATGTACAAAGTAGATAAGAGTTGATTTGGCTTTCTCTCAAGGCCTGAAATAGAAAGCCAGCACTACTCTCATCTACTTTGTACATGATGATATAAGAGCAGATGTGGCTTTCAGTCCTTTCTCTGAAGGCCTGCTATGTGGATAATGGCTACCGGATTCTGGAATTCCAACATGGTCCAGAATTCCTGTTTATCTGCTAGTAGCAAAGTCAAACGGTGCGCAATGAAAAGGGCTCTAATAGTAACATGGGCTTTCCGAGTGCCAAGCATCTATGGGATGCCCAAAAATTGTCTCTCAAGGACCCAATATACCCAACAAGTTTGGGATGCGTCCCATTGCCGATTGGCGACAGCAAAATTGAATCCCCAGTTCGAAAAAACCAAGAACAACCACATTCGTCTTTCTGGGCTCTAAATTTAGCTCTGCATCCAGTAGTGTTGCTAAGAATATGACAATGATTGAACCCCACACGATGTGTAAAAGATGGACTTTTTGTGCACGTGAGGAACCACAACTTATCTTGAAACGTTTTTTTTCACAATTTCACAAGATTCAGTCTATGGCAATCTATCTATGAAGGAAGGTTGTTTGTTTGTTTCTTGTTGTTTGTCACAATGAGATCTCCCAAAACATGGTGCCTATTGTTGCACTCTTGGTAAGCCCTTGATGAGCATAGGTGCACAAAGTTGGTTTCATAATCTTTCAAGCTGCAATGGAGAAATTATTGAATATTGAACAATTTTTTCACTAAAATTTTTAAATCCAAACTAAATATTATCAAGGAATTTGGGCACGCTTTTGGTCTTGTTGGAAAGCCTTCGATGATTAGTATTTAATGAAGATGATTTGAAAAAAAATAGACTTCATGATTGAGAAATATTGAATTTTGAGTATTTTTCCATTTAAATTCAATTAAATTACAAAAATGGTTTTGGAAAGAACAATTAGTTGGGTAACCAATTCACACTTGGGCCAATGGCACATGCTACACTTGTGGATAATGAAGTTGCACATGCTGACAACTATAGCAAACACAAGCCCATGAGAAGGGGGAATGACATGTGATGGTTATACTTATGCCTTTTGAATTTCACAAAAATCAACACGACGTTATGCACAATTCTACATAGTTGTGCAAGTGTTCTACAAAGAACAACACACATTCATGTTTTATTGCATAACCAAAAAAACCAATATTTATGTTATTTTGCAAGGAGAATAATTCAAACCTAATACCATGTCGACACAACAATGATTTCCAATAACCACATATTGCAATATCTTTTTTAGAAAAACAAAAACCTCCATTGACATTTGGCCAAACCTTGCAACAGAACCACACGAGTGTTGAGTAGGCTTTGCTTTGACTCTAGTGAAGTTCAATGGGGGTGTATAATATATTGCCTTGCACATAGCTTTTAAAAAAGTGTGTTGTAAAACATGGAATGATAACATCTTGAACTTTCTTTCAATACCACAAGATTTAACCTTTCATGATTCACAATGAAGTTGCAAATTTTGGGAACACATTGTTTACAATGTGACAAACACAATTCAATACAAAGGGGTGAATCAACCTACACATAGCTTACCAAAAAATGAAGTGTCATAAACAATGGAACAACTTGTTTTGAACTTTCATGCAATTTTACAAGATTCAATCTATAGCAACAAGCAATGAAAGCACACATTCTAATCATTATAACAAACACAAATTTGTGAGGGAGGAGAGTGACCTACATGTAGATTAGAAACAAAAGGGTGCCATAAAACATGACATTGCAAATTTTGTAAGGAACTACAACTCAATCTTCCATTCAACAAATCAAGCATCGCATCAAAGGACACTTTTCAAGGCTTTGGAACTCTATAAGCTTAATCACCTAAATAACATTTCATTTTTGTTCTTATAATGTTGACTTTTTCTCAAATCATGCCTTGATTGTCAAATTCCATAATGTCAAAGACACCCCAAACATAAGGCCTTTGCCCAAATGTAAGGCCAAGATTAGGCACACCAAGGTGACTCAAAAACAACAAATGAGTCCATTTGACCTAAAAATAAGGGTCAAAAACACAAAACCATTGGATACCTTCCTTTTAAATCTTTTTTTAGGAACTATGTTTTATCCACCATTTTTAATACTCTATACAACACTCTTGATGGAGACACTTTAATCAAACTTGATTTTTTTGATATTGCAAAACACTTTACAAAATCCTAATAATTCTAACCCCCCAAAAGTACATGAACATGCATATTCACTCTTGTAATGACACTTTCAATAAAAAAAATTGTTTCCATTTCAATCACACAACTTACAATAAAATACATTAAATGTACATGGATGAATATTTCAAAACTTTAATACCATTTACAAATTTTTGGTTAGAATAAATGGATTGTAACCTCAAATGTTTCACATATTTGAAAGTCCACCCTAAACCTTAAAATGGTCTTTTTTTTTTTTTTTAATGAACTTCTTAAATATATATATAAATAATTCATATTTATCATTTTTAATACATTAATTTATTAATTGGAATTAGGAAACATTCATTAACTTGGGAGTCTAATTTTTTTTCCTTGTTACAAAAAAAAATAGACAGTTAATGTGCCCTTTCCCAAGCTCTAACAACAATTAATGTGGAGAATTTTATGGATTGTGAGGTGGTGGAGCATATTGACTAGGGCAATGGGAACAAGTTGCCATGTTGACCATAATGTTCAAAGGTTGCAAAAGATAATCATAAAGCAAAAAGCTCAAAGAATGTGCCCTACATGCTCAAGCCTAAGCTACTACAAACATGCAACTACCACATTTAATTAGAAAATTGAAATCTTGTAGTATCAATTAGCCTACTAACTATTCACCACATTTGAAAAGCTTATCATCATGGGCAAAACACATGAATGTTTGTGGAGGAGTGAAAAGTTTGACAAGCTTCAATGATGAATGCTTGTAATCCACCATTACACACATCATGGGCCATGATTTGGCGATAGTAATTGTGTGAAATATGTTTTTTCAAAAGTTTGATTATTTGAACTTAAATGTTGTGCACCTAATACATGTTTGAAACACACATAAGTAGAATGCAAAAAATGTTATGTGGATCAAAACTTTCCATCCTACTTTCATATATGTTTAAATGCATGATACCCATGTCTATACATTATGAACCTATGAAAAAATAAATTCTAGATGATTACTATTGCCAAATCATAACTCATGAGGTTTCTGATGACACCCTTAGTGTTAAAACTATCAACCTAAACATATAGACATCATCATTAATTGGATAATCCCCCTAGCCACATGAATCAACACCTTCCCCCTTCCCATGCATAATAGTTTGTTTCACCCCCCATGCCACCTTATATAATTTCTTTCAATAAAATCTTAAGCCTTTGAATGTCCATGGATGCTTAATCAAATCATTTCAAAATGAAAAATGAATATTATGATTTTCTAGTTCTTTCATGGGTTCCCTGTATGAATGTAACATTAATCCATTACACATTTTTATTACCAATTCATGTACAAAAAACCCTCCAAGTTGGTCAATCCTTCATCTTCAATCACCATATTATGCATTATGAAACATGTTGTGCATGACAATGTTAATGCCTACAACTATCATTGTCTACAAACACACATCACAAATGACATAAACCACATTAATGGTGCATCATTTCCAAACCAAAATATGACTCACCAACAAAAAAATAAGGATCCAAACCCAAAACACAAAAATCTACAAAGGAAAAAAATCATGTGTTATAGAATTTCAAATCACCAAAAATGATTTGAAAACCCACGACTTGGGATTATGTCCCTAAAATTAAATAACTCAAACCTCATTCACACATGAAATAATTCCAATTAAAAAAATAATTAACTACAATATCTTAGTTTAACATTAACATGATTAAAACCTAAATGGGTACTAAAACTATCAATCTTGGCAAATGTTTTGTTTACAATGTCAGCACCGACAACTATTGTTGTCCACATACACATGTCACAAAAGATAGAAACAACCTTAATAGCACATCATTTCCAAATTGACCCCCTATATGAGGTTAAGGTCCCCCTGAACCAAATTCCAATGTAAGGAATCCATGGACAATAAATCCATAAAAAATGAACACATTGGTTCTAAAGTGAAAAGTTCATAGGTTGGATGTAAATGTGAGCCCCGTCCTTAATCACCTTACTATAATCCCTCCAAATCCTTTACCAAATGTGTATTGCCATGGAGAAAACCTTAGGTTATTCCCTATTATTTAATTTCAAAAAAACCTAATTTTATTGTGCATTGAAAGCAAAACCATTTTCCAACAAGTACTTCATTCAAGGGTGGCATTAACCATCCCATATGTTAATTTCTTAAACATCGATCACACACCAACATAATTATTGTTTTTGAAGATTGCCCACACAACATACATCAAAGGTCAGCAAGGACAATAACCAAAGAGGGGTCAATTTGGCCATCCACATGAGGAAAATGACACAACTTAAAATTTTGCATGCGATCTTTCCATGTCTAACCATCTTGGCCCTGCAACAACAATACTTCAAAAGGTTTGATACCTTTTACACACGCAAAATAATATATCTTGCAATCACATCCAACATAGTTACTGTCATTTGCTACATGTATACATAATCTCTTGGCTTGAATTTGAAATCTTGAAGTTGATAACCTCTTCCTCAAATAATGACGTAACATAATGTATCCTAATGTTAAATAGTTTGCAATTTTTCTTTAACCATTAACATTACACGTTGGAACAAAGTTGTTCATTAATTACATGTTTGAAATCATACATTTGGATCATCCAAATTAATTATTTCCATCACATCGCATCAAATTGAGGCCAATGGCCTAAATTCACAACTAAATAATATAAAATATGGTGAAAAGGATGCAAGAGAAGTTTGTTGATTTAACCTATATCCCATGGTTAATTATGGTAATTACAAGTCCCAACATTTGGTATGGCCATTTTGAACCCCATACTTTTGTAAATTTTGTTTCACCATCTACATCATTTGTACAACTAACCTATTTGCTTCAGGATGGGTTCGTGAAACTATGCAATGATCAATCAATGTTTTTTCACATAACTTTTGAAACTCCCCACATAATTTTGTACCTTAGTTAGTGAATACTTGAGCTAAAACACCAAACTTGTTAAAGACCATATCATAAAACACATAAGCAACACTTTCATTGATGTGATCCAACAACAACACCAATTCTAACCACTTCAAAAAATGTTTGATGATAACTATAGAATATAAATTTTGTTAGACTATTAAACTTGATGGGCCAATAAAATCCAAACTTCATTGACACCCAAGCCCAACGATGGGCAATGACTATAAATGAAGTGAAGGTGCGTCAAATGACACCTAGACTCAATCACACACCATACATTGATAAACAAATTGTTGAACATGTAGTTGCATCCACTACCATTGATATTATGTTTGGAACAAACACTAGTACAAAAGTGGGGTGCAGTTCATTAATCTAAATCACTATGGGACCTTAAAGTAAAATAAGTTCACCCCACCTTAATCATTTCACCTTGCTTAAAGTTATGTCACTATAGGATCATTATGTAATCATTGTGTTTCATTACTAATTGACTAGACTACTAATTGAAATAATTCATTATATTAAATATGTTTCTTTTTATGTTGTTGTTGGAAATACCATAGGTTACTATACCTTAAGCCTTAGGTTATTTTACCCTACATTATTTTTAATTATTTTACCCTAGGTTATTTTGCACTATTCATTATTATTTTGCATTAAAGTATTATAGGTTATTTAAACCTAATTTATTTTTATATTATATTTTATTCCAACCTAGGTTATTTTAATTTATTTTACCTTAGGTTATTCCTAAATAATTTAAGTTATTCCACTTTAAACTATTTTGAGTTATTTTAAGTTATTTCACCCTAGGTTATTCTAAGTCATTTTAGGTTATTATATCCAAAGTTGTTTTTTATTATTATAAGATATTCCACCTTAAACTATTTTATGTTATTTCATCCTAAACTATTATAGGTTATTCCACCTTAGGCTACCAGTCAACTATTATACCTTAGGTTATTACAAATCGTTTAAAATTATTCCAAAGTATTATACTTTAAGCTATTATAAGTTACCCCCTAAAATAACCTAAAGTTATAACATGTAACAACCTAAGGTTACATAACTTAAAGTAATTGAGAATGGTTTAGGATAAAATAACCTAAAACAACCCAGGGAATAATTTAGAATAGCCGATAATAACCTAAGGTACAATAACCTATAATAACCAAAAATAATTTAGGGTAAAATAATTTTTTGAAAACCAAAATAAAATAACCTAAAATAAAATTTTAAATAGCCTAAGGTGGAATAACCTAAAATAAAGAAAGGACTAAGGTAGAATAATTGAAAATAATATAATGCGGAATAGTTTAAAATAACCTATGATGGATTAGTTTATAATAATTGAAAATAAATTAAAATAGCATAGGGTGGAATAACTAAAAATATCCAAAATAGCCCAAAGGTGGAATAACTTAAATTTTAGTTTAAGGTACAATAACTTAGAATAGCCAAAGTTGAAATAATTAACATTAACACCATATTGCACATGCTTGCAATTATGTAACAATAAGTGCATCATCATGTATATTTAAGGCTCCATCACCATTCGATTCGATGTTTGCATCATGGGACTCCCAATTACCCAAGTTACTATAAAAAATTACATCCCCCAAACACCATAACAAGGTACATAGGTATGTAAAGGCATGTTAACCCATAAGTACTTCCAAATCCACATCACCATGCCAATGAACCCTAGGCGTATATCTTCATTGGAACTTGGGTTCCAATTTAAACATCAAGATCCCAATTAACCCTACTAACCTTGTGAACTATATCAAAGTCATAATTTGATCAAATAAGTGCCCATTTGGCTAAATTTTCTTATCAAATAATATGATTGCATTAAAATTTTATGATGCTAGTGATCTATAACAAAAATGAATGGGCAACCATAAAAATAACACCATAATGATGGATCTTTTAAACAAAAACAAGGCATTACCTTTCATGCAAATTATATTTGGCTTTTATTTTGTTAGACTAACTAACACATGCCACCATGAAATCTCAACCACATCATCAAGTTGAATAAAATGGGCCCTAGCCCTAGAGTATTCCATTAATATGTAACTCAAAAGACCATTCCCATATGGGTTTTCACATAATGGGAATCGATGTGAACTTAAACCTTCAATTTTTGAAAAGTTTATTCTTGTGCCTTGAACCTCAAATGTATTCTGGATCAATCTACATTAGCTAGGTCAAAGGTTCAACAATGTTGTTAAATCTTTTGACGAATCTTTGGTAATAATTACACAAGCTCAAGAAAGCTCATAACCAACTAACATTTGATGGTTGGGGAATTTGTGAAACAACTTCAACCTTGGCTTTTCAAACCCCCAATTGACCTAAATAAATCATATGACTTGAGAATTCCACTTGAGTATGAAAAAGGTATATGCTAAGATGCAACTTAAGGTTATGTCCCTTAAGTCTTTTAAACACTTCCTACAAGTGTTGCATGTGATCCCTTGGAGTTATGTTTAAAATTATAATATCATCAATGTAGCATTTAGTAAAACCAAAACCCATTAAAACCCAATCCATAACTCATTGGAATTTTATACCATCGTTTTTAAAACCAAAAAGCAAGAATCTCCAATGATGTTAACAATCTTCCCATGTCCATCCATCCGCCAAAATGTCATCTTGACCTTGTCACCTTCCCCCTTAATGGTAATTAACGATAGCCAAAGTGCAAGTCCAAAGTATTAAAAACTTTGGCCCACCTAAGGGCATCAAAGATTTCCTTAAATAAGGGCATGGCATATTTGTCCAAGCAAATCCATTTGTTCATCAAATGGTAATCCTTGCATATGTGGCATTTGGTCCAATTGATAAAATTATCTTTCTTGGTTAGCGTCATTATTGTGTAAGCATATTCAACCTTGGATAATCTACCAAACTAGCATCCATTGAAACTCTAATCCCCAAGCTTGAACCAAGGCTCTTTCCATGCTTTTTCCACATCACCAAGATTGTAAGTTCAATTGAAAATTTAATTTTCATCCTCCATTATAATTTGGACCTCTTGTCCTTTCAACCAACCTAATTCTTTCAAGTTGAAGGCAAAACCTTCAATGCGATCATGTAGAAATCATCTTGTTTTACACGTCTCAATTTATATAATTGTTAAAACAATATATGGTTCCCATGTTTTTACATTCATTTATTCATTGGGCTAGGATGAAAAATTATCCATGTTGCTCAAAGTCGATGAAAATGTTGCTTATGATTATTATGCATGAAATGGGGAGGTGCTAGATTGTTCTAGCACCCCCACATCATTGACATCCCTCCCAACATCCATACATGCCCCTTAGCATTCATGATTGCACAACTTCCAAGGATGTATAACTTGAATTGTTCTAATATTGCCCCCACTTGCATTGATAAAGTTATCATAGTTGGAGGTGCAACATGTGATAACTTGGGTGGAATGGGTGTGTGTGATTGGGAAAAACATCTTTGTTCTATTAGTAATAAACTAAGCATCCAAATGAGGTAGTTATGGTTCATAACTTGCCCCAAATATGCTTGCAAGGTTTTTTGGAAATGCTTAACATGGTTAAGGTGCCAATTTGGAACTTCATGGCATGTTCCCTTAATTTCATTAACATTTGATACTTCCACGAGGCAAAGATTCAATACCTCTTACCATGTCAATGTCTCCTAAGTCCAATTAATATGAAATGTATAAAAAATGATTCATATTTATGATATATATTTGTATAGGAAACTAATACAAAAAAAAAGACCAAATTCATGACCATATTTTGGTCTTTGGACTTTTAAACTTGTGTTCCATCATGTGTTGAAATCCATACATGTTTTAAAATGGATTCGTAACACTTTGAATATTAAATCAAATGTCTTATGGTATTCCACCATATGTTATATGACTAAAATGAAATCAAAAAATATTATTGGGGATGTGATTGCAAATGGAAGTAATCATTTAGGTAGTTTTAAAGCCCCAAAAATGTGGGAATTCATTAACCCATTTTCAATGTGAAAATTTTGAATTTGATCGAAGTTTCTTCATTCAAAATATTCAATAATGCATTAGGAAAGGAGGGCAATAGATAGTTCTTGCAAAAAAATGATTTTAGGTTGATGGACATATTTATTGTGAAGGTGTTCATAACACTAAAAACAATCAAAAAATGGACTCCTATTGTGCCACTTGGTCCACCTTAGCTTGCAACTATACATGAATTGGAATCCCAAATCATCCTTTGGGCCTCCATCCCAAAACACACAAGAACATCAAATTCAAAAATTTATGTAAGGTTATTTGTGGAAAGCTATTATTATTGACCATTGCCAAAAGTGATCAATCATCATGACGAACTACACATGATTGGAATCCTTGATCTAATATGTCATCCACAAAGCATGTGGGTGACCTCAACATGAATTGATGTGCTCTTTCGATCACCTGTGGTGGTGTTAAGTTTGTCGTATCCACCAAAATTGATGGGCTCATGAACCAATTGTTGCAACATCCATTTGCATTAGTTCATCGATCCAAGCATTGATCTATTGCCATCTTGTCTTGTCAAAATAACTAGATGAAAATCTCCCAATGGTGGAACATTTTCCAACAAATATTCACATGACAACATTTATCCAACATGTAGATATTGTAAAATTTGGATCAATTTGCAAAATAAACATGATTTAAGGATTGAAAGTCCTTACCCTATACCAACGTGTGAAAGACCTTGACATGACAATCTTGAAATGACCATATCAATTGACCCAATCTTGGGCAAATCCAATGTCCTTAATAATGTGATGTTCAAAAGGCAACATTAAAGATCTTAAGTCATCGACATTGGCAACAAATTAGGGTATCTTTGTTGCACAACAACACAATGTGGCATATGGAGGTTTTCCTAGCCTATGGATCTTTCTCCATGTAGTGGTATCATCAAACCTTGATATAAGATCACAATATTGTGGCCAAACATGAACTAATGCCTTTAAACACTTTTAATAGGCATATTTGTCTTTGGGAATGCGCCATTGGATGACCATGGTGTCCAATGGGTTCAATCTTGGTGGCCCATTACCAGCATCCATGAATAATTGCGGGCTTGGTGATGGTAGAATGTGCCAAACTTGATGAATGTAATGGTTGGCTACCACTTCCAATTCTAACAACGTACCCCGATGGTGGCATGGGATCCAATGTAGAAATCAAAATCAATGGCATTCCATTTGCAAACCCCCAACATCATCAACCCAATACAATGGGATTCATCATATTGATCATGGATGTTGCCCACCAATAGATCCAAATCATGGAAAAACCCTATTTAAATTTAGCCAACATAGTTGACTTATTAAGATCTCTTTCCCCCCCCCCCCCCCCCCCCCCCCTCCCCCCACAACCCCCCGAATCCATTTATTATTTATATATCATTCAAAATATATATATTTTTTACACAATTAAT
>Ga0116227_10000867_pt1 | contig 63453 bp, 43 predicted proteins | sample S1TSphgellanicum_FD_89693 | JGI IMG/M metagenome (GOLD analysis project Ga0116227, IMG submission 89693) | Host-associated microbial communities from peat moss isolated from Minnesota, USA - S1T2_Fb - Sphagnum magellanicum MG | ecosystem: Host-associated > Plants > Peat moss > Unclassified...
TTGGACAATCTGATAACATAGCACTGGAATCCCCTACACTCTCTGTTTGATCCACTGCAGCAGCTTCTTCTTGAGAAACATCCTTTTGGAATCTGATTGTGCACCAGCTGTCAAAACAAGTGTGTTGTCAAACTTGAGTTACCTTTGCACTGCACATACATAACATTGATCAAATGCAATCAACCTCATTATAGAACTAACCTTGCTGGATGGAGACCACAATTTGGAGATGTACACCCCAGAATATAAAGCACACGCTCATTGATCTCCTTTCCAGGGAGTGTAAGTGGTGCATATACCTGCCACAAAAACCTAACTTCATGATCTCTTGTGCATGTGGGGCAGGATACATACATGATTCTTCACCAAAGGAACCACATACAAAAAACATCCTTGTCACTGTTGGCCTCATATGACCAGTAACTACTGCTTAATATCATGGATCTCTAAACCAACCATGTCATATTACAGACGTTGTACCCTGGATCAAATCTATTTGTAAACCACAGAAGAAAGAGAAAACAAACGAAAGCACAGAGAAGTGGAATATGGTATGAACTTGAACCTGTGCAACTAGTGCAAGATAGTTGCCACAAATGCCACACTTGAGCAGCATGTTGACATCTATCTTGAGAAGTGGTACTGGCCAATCCTACACCCCAATTTGGTCACCATTCCCCATTAAATGTTGCATTGCATTGTTTATGCACCAATGTTAGCTTTCTCAGTGACACTTCATGTATTGAAATAGATTGTGTAGTTGATGGTTAATGCTTTTCAAGGTCCTCTCTTTTCCAATGACCCTGGGTTAGATATTAGATCATGCTGAATTTGCAGAGGGATGAAGAATAAGGCCACAGATGGTGGCATAAAATGAGGTTTCTAGAAGTAAAGGGAGTACTCACTGGTGTGCCACCTTTGTTGTGTAGTGATCTGCAACCTCATTTGGCTCCTCTGCCCATGGCCCTGGTAATCCAAGCAGCATCTTCTTGGTTACCTGCAAACAAAATCCATCACACAAGCTGAATGCAAACCCCACTTAGGGTTCTTGACTGCAGAATTGTATTCTCCAGATCCCAGTTGCATGCGATTGTCAATATCTTTAGACAAGAGCAAGATTCAGGACTTCAGGAATCCAGTGTTTGGAGCATCCAGATATATGTATACGTAGACAAATTTTGAGGAGGAAATCAGATGAGAAAAATGGGATAACCACAATTATCACTGATCATTATTAGGATTTAGGGTTTACGATTTAGAAGGAAGCATGAGCTTGTACTGCGTGGCAACATGACACAAATCACCAATCTCACTTTGCAGTGACATGAAGTGCAAGATGGAGAATTGCTTGTATCAGATTTTCTGCAATGATGTCCTCCATCTCAGCTTCTGAATCTTTCATTCACAAAGAAAAACCTCTCCCACTGAATCACATGACCCAAACTACGATTTCTTTTTCTACTCATTCACAGCAGCAGAATTTCTATGCTCCGCTACATTTCTGCACTTGATACATCTCTCAAATCCGAGCTAGATGTTCCAATCAGCTATGTACAGACAGGGTTTCAGCTGTATGGATCAATTTTGTGAATTGGAGGGGAGAGAATTTGAGAGAGAGAGACAGAAGAGAAAAAGACTCGTCCCCTCGTGTGAACTCCAGAAAGTCATCCATTGAAAGGAGAAAGGAGAGAAATTCAAGGCAGGGAGGAAATAGAAAATAATACATGGTAATAAAACTGGAAAGATACAGAACAACAATGCCACAAAGAATACTGTTGCATCATGTTGCATGTTCTTGTAGAATTCATGCAGACTTTCTGAGCAGATACTTGGCGCTGATCATGCACTGCCATTTCGACATCAAGCAAACAGACCACCAAAACCTTGAATGCAGGAAAACCAAACTAATATTCTTCAAACAAAAAACCTTATTGTGCCGCAGCACCAGTTACCTTAGATCCTTACATTGGAATCTCAAGCCAGAATTCCAACAGAATTGCAATCCCATGCCCCACATTCAAATCCCATGGATTGTATGCGGTACTTACAAGGGAAACCCCAATCCGCTGCGAAGACAAAGAAGATCTCAGGACGGTTGGAAATCTGTATAAGATTGTGGAGTGATTCCGATGGCGGCAGGCAGAGAGTTCGGTCGATGAGACTGCTAGCGTGATCGATCCAGAACGATGATGCTCCCTATCATGAGCTTGCAATGACTTTCAGGGTTTAGGGTTTTGGAGAATCTGCAGTTTGTTCGCGCCTTTCTAAGATGGATCACAGAATTACCTCACATGGGTTCTGGCCATGATTACTGTTTGTTAGCGCCTTTATCTCAGCCACAATTTGGTGAGTGAGATTTTGCTCCCTTCAAACAGGTTTGCTGCCACTCGTGAGTTACAACATCCATAGAGGTTTCGTTCGGAAGAGGTAGAAAGATCATGAGCTGTAGTGGTGATGGGGCCTAAACACTAAACCCTAAACCCTAGGAGGATGATCCAATCGATGGAAAATGCTGCAGAGAAAAGTGGAATGGGAGAATTACTTTCAATGGTTTTCTGTCTCTGGTAAGTTATTCTTTCACTTGGCGTGCTCCATGTCTGGCATATGCCTTTGGTGAGTGAATTTGTCTCTAATTTATGGAAGATTTATAGCATCACTGATGATGCTCTCTGTGTCCTATTCTTATGTATGTTGTGCATGGAGTGCCTATTGATTTTTTTAGTAAGAAGAATCAAAGCGTCTAAGGTTGTTTATAAATACCCCCAGTTTATAGTGTGGGTATTAGTCCAGATGGAGAATGGTGACAAATCCTTTTGGAAATAGAAATTTCATGCAGCCAATGAGAAATGCCTGTAATTTATGGAAGATTTATTGCATCCGTGAAGATGCTCTTTGTTTCCATTTTGATGTTGTACATGGAATGGCTATTGATTTTTGAGTAGAAGAACCAAGCATCCAAGGTTGGTATTTATGTGCAGAAAGCTTCTTCTTGCTGGCACAGTCTAACCACCAAGTGTGTGTTGGGGTGGCTGTCACTGTGCATTGATGACTTAGCTCGAGCCACAGAAGAGCTTGTCACACCTTATCTATATCTTGCACATCCAGAAGACCTGGCCAGCTTCAGCAAGGATACCCCAAGTTGTTGCTCAGTTTGAGTACCACCAAGGTTGATTTGGTGCTAAGTTAAAAAGATCCATTGAGACCTCATAACTTGGGCATCTTGTGGGGAATGCACTCTTCATAAAGTACAAATTTCAAAACTAATGAGATGAACACCACAACAACAAGGCTATGTAGCTAGAGTTTCAAGCTTCATTGAGAACAGTGGTACATAACAGAGAGCAAAAGTGATGTATTAGCCAACATGAGAGGGAAACTGTTGATTGTCCCTGATGTCCTCTTAAACCACCACCTGTCATTCTGAAGTCCTGTTGAACTGCCATCTGAGATTCTCCATCTGATGATACAGATTCAATCGGAGAGACATTTCTCTTCATGCTTTCTACAAGCTCTAAACCTAGGAAGGGCCTCAAACCAAGATGTGGAAAAAAAAAGTCACTTTACAGAGTCAGCGAGTACAAACTCAAATGGAGAAACATGGATCTACAAATGGTGAGAATTCCACCCAAACCAAGTGGAGTTAAATATCTTACATTTCAGGTGACACATCAACGTATGTAAAGTAAGCCATAGGTGGAACATCTTTGCAAAATGGTGAATGGCGCCTGACTTGCAGAGATATGTGACCAGGTTTTCAAAAACTAGCATCTGTTCAAAAGGACTCTTGAGTGAAGAGCTGTCTGGTAACCCTCATCATCATACTCAAGCCACCATCTTTGCACAGCACTTTTCACTGCTTCAAGTTGGGACCAAGCATAACCTGGGAAAGTTCAACACTGGAGTTCAGGTACTTGCATCAGTCAGGTTCTGATTCTAGTTCAACATAAACACCTAGTTGCTGGAAATGAAATATAATGGAATTCCATCTGTCCTCATGAACACAAGGACCACATCTTTCCACACAGCATGACTAAGCACCTCTTCAGTGTTGGGAGCTACTGCCTCTCTTTCATGCATGAATTTTTTTTTTCCTTTGGCTGCAACAAGATAGTATGATTGCTCAAATCTCCCCCCCAAGAACTTGAAAGATTACAAGGTCTTCTGACATATGGATAACTGGTAAGTAGACAGGACTCAACTGAAAAAACTATACATCAACCCATCAGCACAACATACCTGAATGAGGCCCTTCTGCTCCATGCCAACTAAACAATTAAGCACCACTCAGAGAGTACTTATGGAGTCGCACTTTCTGAGCCTCCATTTACTTGAAAGTCTCCAACCTCAGATTCCTCATCCTGTTCCTCAATCCCATCCACATCTGTGCATAGACCTTCTCTGTTTCTGGAACCATCAAACTGCTTGACATCCCTCTTTGCTTTGCTGTTTTCTGTAATGTTGGCCATGACATGAAGACCACTACTAGATTTACCATAGACTGCAGCTGAGTCAGAGCTGTCAATGTTCTTTGCATTCTGATCATTGTTTGATGTTACTGCACTTTCTTCACTTCTTCCAGTGACCTCAAGTTTCCCTTTGCAGTCATTGATCTTGAGATGATCCCTTTTGATCTGGAAATGATCAATGATTCGGACATTGTAGTTTTTGTCACGATGCAGACCTACAGGTATCCACTGGCTTGGATGCTTGCGTCTGTGAGCTGCCAAGCCAACCTGACTTGTTTGTTCCAACTCCCATTGTGGATCCAGTGCCCACTCCTTTGGTACCTGAAAACAGAGGGGAATCATCAAAATGCATCTTGATTGGCATCCTTCTCCATGTCTTGTTTTGAAAGCAAACTGAGGCTTTGAAGGATCACTTGTACAGAGCTAAGCCAACATGGAATGCTCTTGACAAGCCACAAAACTCTAAACCTCAAATGATCCAAATAAATAAATTTTGACATGCAAAGCAGCTTTCCAAGATGATGACCAAGAGGGGCACCAACCTTGTCAATTGCTAAGGTATAGATGTCCATGTCCCCTGTTGGTGTAATGTGGCAGCGCAAAAAGGATTTGTAATTTGCAATCCGCAAAGATGAGAAGGCTTCATCAAAGTGCAAATGTAACCAATTTATGCATGCAAACAAGTAGCTCCCGAACACCAGGGACACTACTGGCGTGGAAAACACCCAGTAATACAAGAAAACTGAGGTATAGTAAGCAAGTACAAATCCTCGGGGTAGAGAATCCATTCCAGTTTTGCATATATTACTTCTTGTCACAGCCATGACCTGCCATGCAATGAATCAGTTCAATTCATTAGATATCAAACAACCTTTTCTTTACACAACTTTTGCAGCACTCCAGACATGATTGTGTCACCTCTTCATAGCCACCTAGACAATCAGTAGCAGATGTTGCCACCTTCTTGAAAACATCATTTCCAAACAATGCATTGTGAACTATAGCCCTCTTTGCTGACAAACCCAAAAGAAGATGAAGTAGATGGAGAAAGCAGAGCGCAAGACAAAGAAAATCCCATGACTATGAGTGTTGTGAATTCATGTTTGAATGATGTTTGATGTCAATTCAGTCTCCATGTCATATACTCGTGAATGAAAGAGGAGTAGGCACCTCAGGCATATCAAATGCAGTCATCAGATACTTGACACAAGCAGGATAAAGCCCAAATGTCCAAGACTCCATACGAGCTCTTAAGCCTGTTGGATCTGGAAAATGGTCACCTTCCTTTGAGTGGTACCAGTCATACAATGAGTGATAGCCTGCCACCCACAAAATACATCAGTCAATTCAAGCTGTAAAGCTTTAGGGTTTAGTGTTTAGGGTGTGCTGCAAATAGGGCAATTCATATGCAAATAATCTCTTAATGATGGCTACTCCACAGCAGCTGGGTGACACATACTGTGATGGTAATTCTTGGTGCAGTTTGATAGCAACGTTCCAAGAGACAGAAGAAAATAAAACAGTACATATGTGAATGCTAGAAGTACAGGAAATTCATTCTACATGAGCCCTCAAATTGGAGAAGTAATGGAGAATCAGGCTCTTGAGTCTAGTGCATGGAACTATTCAATGAAAGATGTGCTAAACAGAAGGATAAATACCAGATGTGCCAAGGAGGCGATGTCGCACACAGGTTTCCAATCCAATCTCCAGCATCATCATGAGTGCCATGGCTGCTGTGAGATGAGCACTAGCATGGAGCAAGCCAATCACCACACGCTTGGAACGTGACACCCTTACAGGCACAAACAGCACGGACAATGCCACTAGGACCAACAGGCCTGTCACAGACACATAACTGTGCTCCAGCATGTCCATAAAGGCACGTCCCATGCCAGCTGAGAACTCCCGAACATGTCCTCCCACAGTATTATCTTGGAACATCTTGTCCAACTCACACTGCACAAATCACTCTTAATAAAAATTGGCCTTGCAGTAACATCTACTACAAAAATTGTGAATTAAGAACTCCACCAAATTGAAGCATTGACCACCCCCAAACCCAAAAACCCTAAACCAAAAACTTGAGACTAATGTGAGCATTTATTCTCTGTATTCTGCAAGCACACAGGGTAAGATGCTCCACCTGTGGAAACATTGAGAACACCAATACAAAGTATACCACACCTCCTATAACATCAAATCGCCAGTTCTTCTTGCGAAACTCCAAGATGTTCCCCCATGCAATCTGCAAATACAATGGCAACAAAATTCCATCAGCAAAAGCCATTTCTGCTTACTTGGCTAGAAATGACACCTAAAAGCTGTTGATGCCACATTATGCAATGTGCACATTCAGGTGCACTGCCTAGAATAAACAGGCAACACAAAGAACATGAGGATGATGTAAATCCAGGAAAGGGAAAGAAACAGAGGAATATCAGATGAATGCATTGCTGTAGGGAAGAAGTATGTGTATGTCATCATACCCTACGGGACTCTTTGAAAGAAGGATAGGCAGCTCGTGTCTCATAAGAAGCACCTTGAAATTGACTGAAGCCAGCAAACACATGAGTGGGATGAAGAAAGGCACCGCCTGAGCCATTCACAATGAGATGCTCAACAGAACCAGGTGTGCCTGGCAATACTGAGTGATGCATGTAGTGGTGAAGGTCACCTGCCAAACGTATTCTGCAGCGACCCTTCAGATGATCCTGGATGAGATGGTTTACATTCCTTCCTGTGCTGCTGATCCAGTACCAGTCCAGCAGCCAATTAGGCTCATGTGTTACCAATATCACCATTTCATTTGCCCCAACCTGTGCTCAACCATGCCAACTCCTTTTGCATAAGCCTTCTGAACCCACAATCTTTCTGTGTCACATTCACTTCAGCTCAGCAGCATTAAGCAGCAGCAAAGTGCAATAGCCATCTTTACTGCATCTTGTGCATAAATGAATCTTAACTGCATATCCAGGCCTGACTATTGACTCGTAACAAATCACTACTTCAATTTCTGCTCTTGATTAAACTAAGAAGACCCACCTTTTCTCTTGCAATTTCTGAGAAGTACTTGAATTGGAAGATATCAATGTCCCCATGGAGTGCTTGATCAAGACCGAAGACCCACCAGCCACATGGCAGATGTAAAGCAAAATAGCTCTTCTGCTGGGGCAGCAGCCAACCTCCAAGCCAACTTCGATGACAAATGTACCTCATGAATGTGTCTAGTCCATCAAACCAGTCTGCACTCATGGTTTCATTCCCCCTTTGTCCTGGTTAGAACGATAAACACCAGCTTCAAGACAGCCCATGTGTCCAATCTATCAATACCCAGCTTAGGCATCAGAACCACAAATTTGACAATCGAACATAAGAATAACATACAGTATTAGACCATAGCATGATGCATAACACACAGAAATTTTGAGACAAAACAGGTAAGCTGTGCTTCTGGATGAAATCAATAGCCTCAAATCCAAAGAAATATTGGGTTATGACAAACCATGGTTGCCAGGTATGGCAAAGCATTGTGGTGTGTCTAAAGTTTCAAGTGAGTCCACTCCTTCTGGAAGCTCTGGTTTTTTCACCGCTATGTGTTCTGGCTTATAAGATATAGGTGGCTGCATTGCATATTCAAATGGCTGAAATAGACGCCGTTCATATGAATACGTGGATGGGTTTGGATACCTGTTACACATCGTTGACACTGCCATCATAACCTGCTTCTTACCATCTAGAACTTGATAACCTCAAACCCAGATTAACATAAGAAGAGGTCCTAGTTTTGAACTAAATAAACTCACTCCAAGTATTCCACAGTAGACAACTTCTATTTAAGCAAAGTAGCAGTCAAGGAAACTCACGCAAGATCCCCACCAACAATGAGCAGATGACCACGAGGTAACTTCAGATCTCCAACTGTAAGGGATGGCTGTGCAAGCAGGCGTGCTACACTGTAGGTGGAATTACCACCATCACCAGTATCTGCCATGAAATCGAACCACAGTTCTTTGCATTTGCTCAGATGATCATAAAGGATCCCATCCTGGTTCCCATGTTGCTGTGCCTGTGTCATAGCTGCCTGATCCCACCACACTTCCAAGTCAGAGAGGCCTCTATAACCCAGCTGCCATTCTACATTGTACAATCCCATAGGCAGAACAGAGGTCAGATACAGTACCTGCATGGTCCTCATGTCAAAGCGACCGAGAAAGAGCGTGACAGATACGAGAAGATCAAATGCTGTTTTGAACAGGTCAGCAGAAGTTCTGAACCAAAGCAAAGCCCCCAATGCAATCCCAGACTGTGAGTATATAGCTTGCTCCCTCAGAACTCTAGTATGAAACAGGGTCAGATGTTGGCACAGTGGCATGTACCCACCCTGAGTACCATGGGACCATGTCGAGAAAGTCAGGCACTGGGACAGTATTGCGCTGTGTCTTGTCTTCTTCTGGTTGAGGATGTGTCAATGCCCACCTGATCACCCCACCCACTATGACATTCACTCCACTTTCTCTTTGAAGTTTGAACCACCAAGAAAAATGAAATATAAGAAGAGTTGGAAGCCAGCTGAATTGGAAAGCTTGCTCACCCTGTGGAGCGTTCCACCACATAATTGGCAATGTAAAGCCCTATAAATGTTGCCCACAAAGAATACACCGGTGAAATGCTGTCAGAAGACCCCCCTCCAACACACGCATCATTACACACCAGCTGCATGCATGAAGGAACCAAAGGCCATAAAAATCTGCTGTCCCAAAAGAAAGAGTTGTGCCTCCTGAAATCTACTACCAGAAAACAAGAAAGATCCACTCAGAAGCTCTATCTTCTAAAGGCATGATGACACAACAAGGAAAATCCACCAAACTATATTCTACGCTAAATTACAGAAGGAATTTTTTTTGAAACATTCTTTACATACCTCTCCATACAGAACCCATTTGGAGAACACAGGATAATCTTGTGCTGAACCAACAGTGCCCAACAATTGAGTGCAAACTAGTTCTTTTGCTTGATGCATGTTCTGCCAGCCTGCAAACCAGTTGGGGAGATCCTCAAACAACAAGTTCCGTGACCACTGCCGACCCAGAAAGGTTGAGCGTGCAGGTGCTTGGTTGCCACAGTGACTGAAGAAGACGCAACATGCTATGCTGAGCACCTGCATCCATTGCACAAATGATTTTTGAACCTAACCTCATGTCAATTGATGCCTTGTTGCAAGATGCTGGTTCACATACTTCAAATGCTTCAACAATCAAATAATCCCAGCAAGACATGCTTCAGGAAGAGGGCTTTGCCTTAAGACACAAGTATACAGTATTTAAGAAAAGTGTACCATATACTATATTCCTGCCAAACAACCACTTAAGACAAGCATATAGTATTTATTCTACTGCCACCATAATTTATGCAGGGGTTTGAAATCTAAGATAGTTCAAAATGGGTTTTTACCGTGCTATTCTGCACAATAGTCAAGATCTCAGGCCGCTTTCCTGCCAAACGAGCTGCGAAACCCAGATACCAAAGCCCCAAAAATCCAATATGGAAAAGCAACAGTGCCAACACAGAGGCCAAAAACAAGGTCAAAAAGAGCGATAGGTTCATCCTCATGTCCACTCCCATGGACTGAAAGCTTGGCAGATGGTATACTGCCGCAATCAACAACCAACCTACATACCTGCACACATGGAGAAAAATAAATTCACAACCTTACTTTCTTTGCTCCCAAAAAACCCAGAACTGCATGTTACACTGCAAACAAGCATGAGTGACAAGCATGAGTGATGAGCATTGCTATGCACATTAGGGTTTTGATCACACCTCCTTTGACAGAGTTGGAGCATAACACAAATTGACTGACACCCAACATGCACAAATCTTCACACAGTCTGAATCAGAATCTTCTTTATTCACAACACTCCTGGATGATTGGTGCACCATAAACCCTAACAATCCAGACACTATTGGTCACAGCACCATTCCCCAAGACTCAACCCTAATTCTCCATCTCATCAAAGACTAGAAATTCCTTGAACTCGTGAGCAACAATCTCAGAGGTGGGATCAAAACAGTTCTCTCCGAGATTATATTGGACTCTGGCAAATTGCATGCAAGCTGTTCATGAGGAATCCACGAACAATTTTTGAAAAAAAAGGGATTTGCTAAGAGGGGGGAAGAATTGCGAACCAGCGGCTAAAATTTGAGTAGCTAGGCTGAATAGTTTTCCCCAGAAAAGGCGAAGAGAAGAAGTAGAAGAAGCCCAGCAGGAAAGCGTAGATGGACCACCACTTGATGTTTTTATCTAGCTTATGCAACACGATATGCAGGTTATCCGTGGAAATAAAGAAGAAGGAGATAGCGACCACAGCCAAGAGCGCATGGCGCGAGTGCTCATGCGGATACGGAATATCATGTGTAAGCATCGTTCGCACGGTACGCACTGCAGTACTCGTCCTCACGTTCTTCATCCCCGCATCCGCCCACGACTTCCGCTCCCGCTCCATTCCCAAAACCCCTCGTCACCCCCCCTTCCTCCCTCGCTCCCTTCCTTCCTTCTTCCACCACGTAAACCCTTCTCACAAAATCCCAAAGCTTCGTTCTCCTTTCCAGGCACGTTGCTGAAAACAAACTACAAACTCCACTCCTCTGCAACGAAAACGATGGCAGATTGTTGTTGTCCAGCGCCATGGACTTATTTATTATTAGAATTTTTCTCACTCACTTACTCACTCACAGAATTGAACCACTGAAACCCACAAACATACAAAACATACATACATACACATGATATGTAGGTACATTTTTTTCCTTCAAAAACATTTCTTAGAAAATTCCTTCAAAACCCAGACAGACAACAACGACGATGACGACGATGATGACCCACCTTGGAGTTGGTTGTTGTTCGTTGTTGTTCCCAGAGTGTTGCAAGTGTTGTAATTGGCTGTTGTTTACGTAATGCGTCCTGCGTTGCTGTTGTGGTGGTGGTGGTGATTCTTGTACGCTAGCGCACTTACGTTCTTCACGAAAAGTTAAAGGGGTTTGGGTCCCCTTGTGGGCTGGGGTGGCCAATTTTGGCGTCTTTGTTTTGCTTTCCAAGGGTTTGTTTCGCCACCCCTCGCCCCCCATTTAGGCTACATGGTCTTGAGTCTTGACTCCGTATGCCTTCCTTACTACTACTAGCTGTGACTGATTTTCAGCACTTCTTTGTTGAATATTTATTTATTTATTTATTTTAGAAAATGAGGTTCCCTTGGATTTTTATTTTTTTATTTTTTCAGAATTTCAACTCTTCTTTCTCGAATTCTTTTTTTTAGAAAATCAGGATTTTCATTTTTATTTTTATTTTTTCAGATTTTCAACACTTCTTTCTTGAATATTTATTTATTTTTAGAAAATAAGGGTTTTATTTTTATTTTATTTTTTCAGACTTTCAACACTTCTTTCTTGAATATTTATTTATTTTCGAAAATCAGGATTTTCATTTTTTACTTTTTCAGATTTTCAACACTTCTTTCTCGAATATTTATTTATTTTAGAAAATAACGGTTTTCATTTTCATTTTTATTTTTCAGACTTTCAACACTTGTTTCTTGAATATTTATTTTATTTTGGAAAATCAGGATTTTCATTTTTATTTTTATTTTTTCAGAATTTCAACGCCCCTTTGTCAACTATTTATTTATTTTAGAAATGAGGTTTGGCCTTTTTTTATTTAATTTTTCAGAATTTCAATGCTTCTTTGTTGACTGTTTATTTATTTTAGAAAATGCGGTTTTTCATTTTTTAATTAAATTTTCAGAATTTCAACTCTTCTTTGTTGAATACATATATTTATTTTAGAAAATGAGGTTTGGCATAGTCAAATTTAATTTTTCAGGATTACAACACTTCTTTGTCGAATATTAATTTATTTTAGAAAATGATGTCTTGGATTTTTATTTTTTATTTCTCAGAATTTCAACACTTCTTTGTCGAATATTAATTTATTTTAGAAAATGATGTCTTGAATTTTTATTTTTATTTTCTCAGAATTTCAACACTTCTTTGTCAAATATTTATTTATTTCAGAAAATGAGGTTTGGCATTTTTCTTTTTTATTTTTCAGAATTTCAACACTTCTTTGTCCAATATTTATTTAGTTTAGAAAATGAGGTTTGGCATTTTTTATTTTATTTTTTCACAATTTCAACACTTCTTTTTCCAATATTTATTTACTTTAGAAAATGAGGTTCAGCATTTTTATTTTTTATTTTTCAGAATTCCAACACTTTTTTGTCCAATATTTATTTATTTTACAAAATGAGGTTTGGCATTTTTAAATTTGATTTCTCAGAATTTCAACTCTTCTTTGTTGAATATTTATTTATTTCAGAAAATGAGGTTTGCAATTTTTAATTTTAATTTTTCAGAATTTCGATATTTGAACAATAAATAGGTATGAAAAATACATCTTGTGTTGTTGTGCATGTGTAATAGTTACACAATCATTTTCAAATTTCAACAACCTTGACAAATACTGAAACTTTTGACGATTTTTGGCATGTTTTTGGGACTTTGGAAGGGTGGTTGCCCGATTACCTGCTCTTGACCTCATACCTTTCAAGATGACTGATAATCAGCACTTCTTTGTTGAATATTTATTTATTTTAGAAAACAAGGTTTGGCATTTTAAAATCAACTTCTCAAATTTTCAATAGTTGAAGAATAAATTAGGTATGCAAATTACATCTTCTTTGTCCAATATTCATTGGCCTTGCCTACGACCAAGGCCCTTAAGGATATTGTGTTTAGATTCATTATAGAGTATAGTAGCTTAAGGGATTTTGGCCCCTAGGTAATAATAATAGGTCTATTTTTATATGAGGATTTTTGAAAGATGGTATTTTGGCTTGTGTTGAAACTTGAGATTAGTTATTTATTACAGAGTTATGATATCTTGAAGGATTTTGTTTCTTTTAGAGGATTTTTAAAAGATTATATTTAAAAATCTTTGCATGGTATTATGACCTACTCTATGACATGGGATTCTATTTTTAATTTTAAACTATACTGGTCCTTTATGTTTGGTAACTCCACTCTCAGGGCAATATCCTACACATCATTAGTTTTTCCAAGCAAGTTTGTGAAGGGGTATTTAGGTAAGTATGGAGGACTCGGCCAGAAAGACACCAATAATTTTATTTATAATTAATATTACTTGCGTTTAGCTACACAAGGATTTTTTTGAAAAAAAATTATGAATTTTTTTTAATGTGGAAAATCTGAATTTGACCTATGCAAAAGAATGTTACAGGGTAAAAGACATGGCCCACAATTGCCATAACAAAACAAGCAAGTTCATCACATAATGACTCTGTCAAGTTCAAACTGGAAACTTCAAACTTTCCTTACTAGATCCAGAACTTCTCGTGTAGATGCATGCACATTCATCACATGCACACATACGTTTCAAATGTCACATGCATTGGGTCAATTTTGTAATATTTTTATTGTAAAATATTAATTTTTTTGGAGGATTCGTTTTGTGATTGGAACCCCATTTTAATGTGAATGGAGTTCCAATTATTTTATGAGTTTGGGGGTTTAGTTCCAAGGTGTGAATTTGAATTCTCATCTTTTATGGTATGAGATTTCAAAACACAATTGATATCAATTTTTTTATTCATTTTATGTTTGGTTTGAATTTGGATTCCTATAGTTTTCAAATGAGTTTATAACATGAAAATATATGTGTGTGTACATTTTCACATGTGTATGTGACTTTGTTAATTTTGATAGTGTTGGATGTCAATTTATTAACACACAACAAGTTCAAGCCAAATCCTACACCAATGTGTAATTTGTTCCCTTTCGGCAATGCAACAAACAAACTACCTTCATTAATATGAAGTTTATATATGTTTCTTATAATACTCATGCTTTTCTTTTCCATTTTTTCCTTCTTGTTGTGTTGTTCTTTTGCACTCCAATTCGCCAAGTTAATATGCAATTTCTTTTAGACTTTTTTTCTTAAAAAAAATTCATGATCTCATGCAATCAATGTCAAAGCCAAAACAATTATAAACTTGGATGGTCACCTTATTTTGGTCACCCATTTAGCCTAGACTAATAACCCCCCTCTTTGATCAAGGGTACCAATAAACTTGGGTGGTCACATTCTTTTGCTCAACTATTTTTGCCTAAACTAATACCCCTCTTTGATCATGGGTAAACTTGGGTGGTCACTTTCTTTTGCTCACCCATTTTTGTCTAGACTAATACCCCCTCTTTAATCATGGGTACCAATAAACTTGGGCGGTCACATTCTTTTGCTAACCCATTTTGCCTAGACTAATACCCCATCTTTGCTCATGGGTACCTAAAGCCCAGCGCCCTATTCACCCTTTTGGAGGCTGAAATTTAGGTATCCCAGAGTTGGGATAGCATTTTAAGTAACCACTCTAATGTATTGAATACCCTTGGTAGCAACTTCCCTTTATGACTTTGTTGTGGTTATGAACACAAAACCCATATTATTTATTTTCTGAACACCCAAGTCAAGAATGCCAGTCCATGCCTTGTAACAAAACCAAAAGACAAACCTCATGTCATACTACATTTATATAATAATTATGTGCAGAAGATTCAATCTTAAAAAGGTTGATCATTGCTATGTAGACACAAACAACATGATATACCTCTTTCTTTAAGGTCACAATGTTTAGAACCATCCTCATGTTAAGAGGGAAAGACATTAAATTAAAACTTTATTCTCATTACATAATATTACTTTTAACTCAATTAGTTTAGAGTTGCTTAAACTAAGCTTGTTATTCAAAACACAAATCACAATCCTATTATAAAACTGCTAACTCTTGGGTGTGACACTGCTGGCACCCATACTTATCACCACCAAACATATGATTTAACCATATTAATCAAACAAATAACAAGCTTGCAAGTTGAAAGTGGCTATGGGTTTAATTCACTACTAATTATGCTTAATGTCACCTAAAATAATTAAACCAATTATAATGCGAGTTTTTGTTTACCAACCATCACATAGGTTTACAAGCCTAGGGATTTGAAAGTCTTCATATGGTCAAAAGACATGCATGTACAATCATGACTCATGATGCATCATTACCATTGTTAATTAGAGAAGCATTCACTTGGAATTAGGGAAAAAGTAAACAGTTGTTTAATTTCTGGTTTTTAAGAATTTTTGTATGTAGCCTAAGTCACAATCATCCATAGGAAGGTGTAAAAATAGTGATGATCATCTGTAGGAAGATTTAGCCAAATATGGCTATAAACCAAATATAAAGACCACATTTTTAATCTTCTTTCCATATTTTTGACTACACATTGGAACTAAATATAGCAATTGGAAATTTTTTTCTTTTTTTTACACAACCAAAAATAACACCATTTTCAAAATTTTGTTTTAAGGTTTAGGGTTTTGGTTAGGGTTTGCAAGATGATTAAAGATTTGAGTTTCAAAATTCTTCACCAAATTTTGTTCAAGGCATGGGAACAAAGTAATCAATCTCATTCACCATCTTTTGTCTAATTAGTAACGTCCCAATCTAATTGTTGTTTTTTGTTTCAACTTTTTGATTTGATAATTAGGTAAAAAAAAAAAGATATTGAGGTAACAATAGTGTGTTAGTGAAAGGAAATATGGCAAGATTAAGCTTTCAAGAACTATGTGTTAGTCAATCATTAATCCATTTCATCTAATAACATAGAAGCAAAGATGCAAACACCTCCATAATTATTATTAACTTGCTACAAAAGTTCAAAAAAATGTACAAATTAAAAACATATTTAAAAATAAAGAAGCAAATTCTTAATCGTGGCACAAATGTTTTCATTTACTTATTCAAAGTTTTTTTTTAATCCCTTAACATTTAAAATAATGAATAAGTTTTTGCATGGTGAAGGTTAGTCAACAACAAAAGCTTATGAATAAACAATGAAATACATAATGTAAGGAACAACCCATCAAAGTTGCGAGGACCAATCTTTATGGTTACAAAGGTCATATTTCCAAGTCACCGTCACAATTTGCACCAACTTTCTATATTCAGTAAAAGCTAATGAAAAACTAAACACATGACTATCGACCCCATAAAACCCCTACTCTCAAGCAAACTAAGGGTGTTCACACTCAACTTTGGATTTAGTGTTTACGGTTTTTAAATTGGATGAAATCAAGTATGTTCTCTACACAAATAATACAAATTCTTTATTCACATTCAATAGAAAAACCAATTGATGAGCTTCTCCACAAAGGACTTCCTCCTATGTAACATGTTCTCATTATGTAATCTAGTTGTATAAAATTCAACATAAAACATGATTACATGAACCCATGGCAACATAAACAACCCAAAAAAGAAAAACAATTATGCACACCTATTTAATGGCCTACATTGCATCAACATTTTCACATTAAATTGTTTCATGTAACAAAAAAATCTAGGTCTCAAAATGAAAAATTATACAATATTCTAAGACACCACAATTGAAATGAATCAATAGTGAGGTATTTTTGGATTACAAAGCAAAATACATGAAGACTACATCATGCCAAGAATGACTTTCATCAAAATCAAAATAAAGGTATTGAAAGACACCTTTTTAAATGTTTGGGTATGGTCATGAACACATGATCCACATCACAAGGCATCAAGACCATCACCTAAAATGACTAATCTAGTAGCAAAAACTTTTAAAACTCAACCAAAAAAACAATGTCCATTATTTTTCTCACTACTTCTCTCCCCTACCTACCTTTTTTGATTTCTTAACTTTTGCAAGTTTTCCCCTTCCTACTTTATTAAGCAACCACATTGAATGAATGTTGGGAAGCACTCTACCATGTCAAATTGTCACACCTAATAAAAGATTTCCCAACTATTTATCATTCCTACCAATTAAATATGGCACAAAATAATCCTAATTTTCTTGTTATCTCTACTCGCATTCTAGCAAGCTCCAACACCTAAAAACATCCTTAAAAAAACACCAAATTATTCCAAACAACATTCCGTCATAAAAACCTATTTGAACAATTAAAGGTTTGAAAATGCAAACTATTTCACCAAGATTTGGAACAAACAAGTTAATTCAATTATTATCTTCCCATGAAGATCAATGTTCAACATCTTTTATTACAACCAAAAAGAGATTCCTTTAAAAGTTCACTAGAGACTAATACATACATGAAGTTCACTAGATGAAACCAACAAAATCACACATGATTTGCATAATAATATTCATGCTTTACATAGTTTTATTACTTTCACAAAAGTAAACAACATTAGGTTAGATGTTGAAAAGCCAAGAGATTTGGAATCTTTCATGGAAACAGTAGCATGATCCTGATCTTCAAAAAACCTTTGGAGAGTTAAGAATAAAACCACAAATGTAACCCACTAAAACTACATTAATGGGGAAAAAAAATTTGGTAGATTAGCTTGCAACTCAAACCTAATGTTCATGTTTCCATTCTCCCCTAAAAAAAACTTTCACCTCACCCATGTCCTAATTGATCCAACTAAGCTTTTTCCAATTATGGTTCACTTTGAAAATACATTTCAAGTGCCATGGAAAACCAAATATCTTAGCCTTAACCAAGAATCTTAAAATGACACTACACATTAAAGTTATTCGACCTTTTTCATTGATAACAATTCTCTCACAAAATATTGCATTTATTTACCCTTTCTAGACTACAACTAAGTCTAGCCCATCAATGTGAAGAATCTAATTTTTTTTTTGCCAAAGCTTGAATCATGGTAAAATTACAACTAAGAGAAAAAAACTATATTAATACCAACATTACATAGTTATATTAACATATAAACTTTGTTAGGATTAATGCTCTATTATTGTATTTGATATGTGATCCCACCATTACAAAGGATCTTGAAAAATTGCCACCACAATATTTCTCTCTAGTCTCCATGATTTTTATGAAATTCGGTTGTATCATTTTTTGTTACATTTTGTCAAAATAGTTTAATATATTGCATTTGCTATTTTTTTGTTGCCTTCTACCTTTTCCTACATTTCATATGTCCCAAGTTGGCATTAGTAAAGTGATCAAATATAACCCATAAAAGAATGACAACTATTGAAAGGTATTTGCACCATCTTGATCATTTGCTTAAGTTCATTATTAGTAATTTTATGTTTTTTAGGGTCATATAAAATGAACTCTTGTGTGGTTTTTGAATTCAAATCAACGCATGATACTTTTGTATTACTTCACCCACTATGGTAAAGGTAGTGCCAATGGGAAAAACCTTTTCAACCTTCTTCACTCCAAACATTTTTAGACCCTACAAATAGTCAAAAATGCCACAAATTAAAAAACCAACCAAATTCTTCAAATATTTCACTAGCTACAATGAGCTCCATCTTAATGGCATGTTTGGCACCCACGACATAGACCCATATTGTTTTAGCTTCCAAGTACCATGGAGCTTTTGACCTCCTTATTGATAGAGAACATGAAAATGAAGTCTTGAATCCACAACCCCATGTCATTGTGCTTGAGAAAATATTGTTGGATGTAGTTTCTTTAAATCAATGCTCACAAATTGTTATGCTAGCAAGTGATGCGTGCATTTGAGCCCATTTAGCTTGCCACCATAACCATGACTAAAAGTATTTAATTTGCACACAAATTATAATAATAAAACAAGGTCTGGAAGTTGGTTTACCCTTTGCATAGATTTCAAGATTAAAAATGTCTTTGCCCATGTTTCAATTGAAATAACACAAAATGGGTATTTTCCTTCATTCTCCAAACAACCAAACGATGATTTGTATTAACAAGTGTAATATTTAATCATAACCCTATTCTAGCCAACATGGTTGTCACAACATCACAATGTCTACCATGACATGTCACATCAATTTGGACGATAATGTTGCCCATCATCACATTAAAATAGGGTCAACTTACATTAACATAACATCAACTTAGATCAAAACCCAAGTTAGGCTACCCATGGTAAAATTAAGGGTGATTGAAATGTGTTCAATTCCACAATTATGAGGTTACTAAAACACCTTCAACTAACCACCAATATTTATTTAAGAAAAGATCAATTTTTTTTGTTCCAAATATCATAACTTTTTATTGGATTAATGGTGGAGATCAAACCACCATCATTTAATCTACTAAATTTTTTGTGTAAAAACCAAAAAAATTTAAGCAATGACTATAAAAAAATTTGGGTGACAACCAAAAGAAATTTCCGAAAGGTGACTAAAAATTTTGGTGACTAAAATTTTTCAATCACCCAATTTTAAATTGAAGTTTTTTGGTCCCCCCATTTCGTGACCAAAAACATTTTCAATAATGATTGAAAATAAATTTTAGTTGTTGGATGAATGGTTGAAAATTAAGCCACCATCATTAATCGGTTGACTAAATTTTTTTTTAAAGAATTGAAATAGTGATTGATTTTTTTTCGAAAAATGACCAAAATTTTATGGTTGTTTGATTTGGTGATTAAAATTTTCAAGCAATGATAAAAGATGTTGGGCAAGGATTGAAATTTCTTTTCTCATTGGATCAATGTTGGAGATTGAATCATCATTGATTCAACAATTGAAATTTTCTTAATAGTAATTGAAATGTTTTTCGGGCGATGATTGAAATGTTTTTTTAGTTGTGATCAAAATGGTTTTTGGGTTGTGATCAAAATAATATTTAGGTGGTCACTAACAATTTTCAATTGCTTAATTCAATGATCAAAATTTTCAATCGCCACATTTGGTGATTGAAAATTGGTGACCAAAAATTTTCAGTTGCTAAAACCAATTTGACTATAAATTTTTCATGGCTAAAAATAAATGGTTGACTTTGATTTGATGGATAGAATCAATTGATGCATCCAAACTAACATTGACGTGACAACTGGTGCAAAATGGGGGTGTTACATCAGTTTTGGCAACCCTATTAGGTAAAAAAAGATGGAAGAGATGATGACAACAATGTTGATGTAATAGGAGGGGGGGGGAACAAGCAAATAAACAAAATGACAAAAGAAATTGGAGTTGTTCAATGTTTTTTTTCATTACAAACAATTTTTAAAAACCCTAAATCAAATATCAAGATAAACAAATGTTCATAGGTTTAAAAAAATGATGACTTGGTATTATCCTCACCATGTTTTACCCACCCCCTTCCACAAATAAATTGGAATCTTTTGCTCACATTATATGGATATTTTGTAAGTAAATTTTTTTTGCATTGTAGATGCCACCTAAATGGCAATGGTTTTGAGGTCAATATTTGAGTGATTCCTCTTGGTTTCTTTTCTTGTGAAGACTCCAATGTATGTGGAAAACTTCATGATTATTGAGGCAAATATTAAATTCAAATATTTTGTTGTGCAAGATTTCATGGTTGGTTAATGTTTTAAAGAAATATAAATTTTCTTTGGGATTTTTGAAGTATTACACAAAGTTCAAATGGGTCATAGACACCTCAATACTTGACTTTTACATGAGCGAATCAAAGGAGTCTTGATGAGATTGATAAAATCTGCAAGGAAAGACAAGGTTGGTTACCACACATGACAATTCCATATGACAAAAGAGAAGAGATTTTGATTCTGAAGCTTATGGTTAGTGTGGTGCATGATTGTACAATGTGTTGATGGAATCAATGAGATTGGTGAGGAAGGATGAGGTTGGCTACCACACATGTTGATTATGTATGATAAAAGAGCAAAGATTCTAATTATGAAACTTATGGTTGGTGTGCTACATGGATGTGTAACATGTCTTGTTGAAATCGATAGGATCCACAAGGAAAGATGAGGTTGGCTACCACACATGACAATTTTATATGACAAGAGAGAAAAGATTTTGATCATGAACTTCATGGTTAGTGTGGTGCATGAATGTGCAACATGTTTCAATGGAATCAATAAGATTCACAAGGAAAAATGAGGTTGGCTACCACACATGATGATTATGTATGATAGGAGAGCAGAGATTTTGATTGTGAAGCTTATGGATAGATGCAAGCTATGGTGCCTCAATATCAATAAAAATTACATTCCCTACAAGTCCATACAAGATTCATTAAAATGATTCAAATGGACATGGTTGTTATTTTAAAAAATGATATTATTCTAAAATTTGAATAATACATGTTCAATCACCTACAAACCTTTTCAAATCTATGTGAAAATATGATCAAATTTTAACCACTCAAAAGTCTCTAACTATTAAATAGTTAAGGTTTTCAAAAAACAAAATCCTCATATGAATTTATCATCTTGTATTACATTATATATTGAATCCTAATAACAAATGTGGAATGTGAATCAATATAAAATTTTCCATTTTGTGATGTTGTAGTCAAAGGACCAGTCCATATTTTTCGACTTCAAAAGTTCAATACTACTAACAAATGAATTTTTTATCAATAAATAACCACATAATTCTCTTCATAATGAAATTATTAGTCTACATCCAAGTCCCAATTAATAAATCTATGGATATATTAATCATCATATGCATTTGAATAAAGGGTACACAAGGAAAAAACACCGTTTTATTACAACAATGAACCACCATAGCTTGCATCTACCCTTACGGTTGGTGTGTCACATGAATGTGCAACATGTCTCAATGAAATCAATAGGATCCACGAGGAAAAATGAGGTTGGTAACCATGCATGATAATTATGTACGATGGTAGAAAAGATATTCAATTTGTGAAGCTTATGGTTGATGTGGTGCATGAATTTGCAACATGTTTTGATGAAATTAATAGGATCACACATGATGATTCTACATTACAAAAAAGAACAAATTTTGATTGTGAAGTTTATGGTTGGCGTATTACATTAATGTGCAACATGTTTCAATGAAATTGATTGGATCCATGATGAAAGACAGGGTTGGTTACCACGAATGACAATTCTGTACAATGGTAGATAAGATATTCAAATTGTGAAGCTTATGGTTGGTGTGGTGCATGAATTTGCAACATGTGAATTTGCTTATATGTTCAAAGAAAAGTTGTTGCTTTCAGGCATTTTTAGATCAATTGGAGCAATTAGATTAGGTAGATTTGGAGGCCCTTCGTGTAGATCAAAATAAGTGGATGTGGGTTATAACCCTATTCTCATGGCTTGATAGGTGATTAGCTTTACGTGTTGAAATAATAATTGGTATTCAGTTAATGGCATTAAACCAAAACATGATGAAAATTCAAATGAACGCATTGACAAGAATCTAAATCAACATGATACATGAGATTGTTAATCAAGTGAAAAGACTCTTTGACCAAAATCTTGACTCAAAGTTCACAAAACTTGATTCCAAGTTCAAAAAACTATATTCAAAATTTTAAAATATTGAATAAAAATTCAAAGATTTGAAATCCAAGTTCAACAAACATGAATGAAAGTTGCAAGAATGTTGTCAATAATGGTGGTGAAACATTACATACCCCTCACAAAAAAATTGATACCAAATTCTATGGTTTTTTTTATCAAAATCACACACACTCATTTAATTGCACAAAAAAGAATTGTGAGTTTTGAAATTGCCTAAATTCATTAAGTTTTCAATGAAATTCAACAAAAATTGATTAATATGCAACTTGTATGGTTTTGGTAAAAAAAAAGTAGTTAATTAAAAAAAATTAGTGAAATTATATTTAAATCATTTTGGATAGTCTCATGATGCACTAAATAATTTACAATTAATTTTTTTTAACATGGATATTCTTCACATAATTGTAGAATGATGATACTCATTTATATGCAATCTAATGGTAATTGGGTTCCATCGTTAAAGTTTTGTTGATTCTCAAGTAGAGTTTAAGATGCTAACTGGGCAACGAATTAATCATATTCTGTGCAACTGCAGCAGTAATTAATGTCTCTAAGGTTGTCTCTGGATCCAATTGCAAAGAGAGTGGAAGAAAATGAGCATGTCAATCTGCAGGGAGGGGGGGTAACAACAAACTGAATCACCCATCTGTTTCGTTTTTTGGTGTGAGTGATTAGATGAGACCACACAACTCACAAAGATATCTCTATCCCACTTGTTTTAATTTCACTAGTGGTGTTCACATAACACCTCTTTCTTGATTTGTTCCAGTCACAAAGTACATTCTTCCAAGCTCAATAAACAAGACCTACAGGTCCAAAGAAATCACATCACACAAACAAAATTTGGCTAAAATGGACGCCCCAAGTTAATATGACATACATTAAAGTGTCACATCATCATACAACACCTTTTTTTGTTTTGGGTCATCAAATCAAAAATGTATTTTTTCATGACATTCCTTGAGAAATTTACATGCCATGAAAATTTTTAATTTTTTTTTCAAAATTTTAATTTTTTTCTATTTTATTTTTGGGTTTTGTTAACAAAAATATTTTTGGCCACATTCACCACCACCATATTAACATATGATGTGTGAATATATTTTACTTTCATTTCCTTTGTAGAAGTAAAATTGACATAATTTGATGAAAATCTGGTATTAGATATTTGGAATAAACCCGTTCCCCCCAAAGTTTATTATTATTATTTTCTTGTGATGAATTTTTACAACTTGGTGATTATTTTTGGAAAATTTTGGAAACATCATGTAAATTCAAGAAAAGTCACAAAAAAAATTCTGAAATTTTTGAGATCACAACTTTGAAAGAAAAAAGGGCTACTTTTAATGAATAAATTTTTAAAAATAATTATAATAACTACAACCTTAAACCCATAAATTTTTCCAACATCAAACTTATTTAAAATTGTTAATTTTTTTTTTAGATTATTATAAATCTTCTCCAAATTTTTGGAAAAAATAAAAATAAATAGCAATTATGTAATTGAGTTTTTTTTGTGGTGTATTTTCACCATTATGTTAACATAAAAAGGGGCCTTCAATTGAACAAAGGTTTTTAAAATTCAAAACCTTATTATTATGACCTTGAATATTTAAAACCATATCTTTAAATAGTCTAAATTTTTACAACCACATGTTCCCAATGTTCTTTTCATATTTTTGTTTCTTCTTCAAGACTTCCTAATTTCATTGCAAAATGATGATTACATTGTGCAACTATTGGTACTCCTAAGACTAAACCTTGCAAACACAAATCATTGCCACTTTGCCAATCTCTCGCGTTTTTTCTCAAGACCCAACTGTTTTACAATAATTAATTTACAAGCTTTGAAATTCTTTGTAGGTGTGATTGACACCTTTTTGGAAGCCCAACCCACATTCAACCACCCAAAATGTATATTGGGGTGTTGGGTGACAAATTCAAACCAAAATTTATTAGGCACTTCGCATTGTTGTTTTGATCATTTGCATTTAAAGGGTGTTAAAACATTCCAATATAAGGTATGAAACTTTCAACAACCCAATTTATCTTCTTTGAACTTTATATAAAGAGGTAGCTCAAATGTGTTTTACTGGCCTATGTTAATGTTACAAGTCAGCTAATCATTTAAAAACTAGTTTTTTTTCCTATTAACATCCATAAGACCCTCAACTCGGATTTGTGAATTGATGAATTCAATTATGAAAGGCTATGATTCATAAATAAAACCAATCATTTGGATCCAAAGTTTGTTTACAAAAGACATTTGGTCCTCCATATTGGTGAAACCAATCAAATATGAAAAAGGGAACATCTACACTTAAAATAACCATAAAAAATTTGTGAACATCACCTGGATGATATTGGGCATTTAAATATTAATTAAAAGATGTTAATTATTTTTCATCACACAAGTCATTGGTACTTCACATGCATGGAGCATGTTTGAACATGTGTTGGGTATGTGTTTCACATTTTATTGACACCATTTGGGTCCATGTTTCAAGATTTGTAAACAAATTGGCATTAGGAAGATCCTTGGACAAATTTTGGTTTGAAATATGGGTACCAATTTGATCTATCAATAATACACAAGTGTTGGAACATTGCAATAGTAGAAACAATTTGAATTTTGTGCTTTCATACCAACATAATTTCAATATTAATAGCATTATCTTTTAATTGATTTATAAAACATATAGATTTTAATTTAAACTTCAAAAAACTTTGTATGTGTGTTACACTAAAATTAATTTAAATTATGCAAGTTCAACTTATGATGGGTGAAAGCATGAATAGGGGGATAGTTTGGATTATCACACTTGTAATTTTTCTAGATTATGTACAAGTGTAAAATTTAAAACCATATTCAAAATTAACATTGTTAATTTTTTAATTATTCATGTTGTCATAGATTTTAATGGGAAACATCATAATTTTTTTGTATGAATTATAAGTAGATTATGGACTCGTAATGGACTTTTGAAATGACAACACTACGTTTGTCACACAAAAAAAATGAAAAATGTGGACACAAAAAAATGTCAAAGTAGTGTAAAATGTTTTTAAAAGAAAAACAAAATGTCGTCAAATGAAAAATTTACTAGTGAGGTTGCATTGAAATTTTCCTAATATATATGTTTTTATTTTTTATAATTTTAAAATGATGTGATTGTTGTAAATTTTTATCCTTTAAAATCCATTTCACATTAAAAAATTTGATCTTTTGCATGGATTTTTTTATCAATCACATGTTTAGGGATATTCAAAGGTTGGCTTATTAATATTTATCATTGAAAACATAGGGGATAATTATAGAATTTATGGTTTGATAATTGTTAAAATTGCAAAACAAATTGCTGGTGTTATATTATAAATTCTCAAATGCCACTTTTGAGCCACCTAACCATGTTTTCGCCCTAATAACACTTGCAACACTACAAAAGTTCCCAAGTGAATTGTGCAAGTTCAACCTTCATGAACTATAATCTAATCAAAGTGTTCTTCAACAATCTCATGAATAAGGTTGGCATCCATTCCATAGTATTCTTTTCCACCATTTTTTGCCCATGAATTACAGTTTATGGTCATGTGTTACAAAGCCAATTTTTATAGATATCAATAATTGGATATAAACTAGATTTAACCCAACTTGCATTGGCATAATGAAGTTAAATATCAACAACACTAAATATGTGTTCAATTGCAATTTAAGATTGAAATATTGCCAATAATTCTTGGGCTAAGAATTTGGCAACAATATTTTTTTCTTTTTTGCTTGGAAAACTCCATTAAAAGGGTTTGTCAACTTCATTTTTGTTGACAACTCTCCTAAACAACATGAGAGCTTTTTGGCAAGTGAAACATATGTCACCTTTTCATTTGAAACCACAACACTGAATATAAAACCATCAAAACATTCTCAACAAATAGTCGGCATGTTATTATAATGTGAAACCAAAATTAAGAGACCTTTATGAAAAAACAAAACATTTTCATTATTGTAATTTTGCACCAATAGTTTTATAAGAAGGAAAAAAAAAGCAAAAAAACAGCAAAAAATAAAGGAAGAAAAAAAAAAAAAAGTTTGTAAGCAATACACCAAAAGGTAGATGCACAAATGAGTGGCTCACTTTTGTGTCATTTTTTTGTTTTCGTAGTACCCATTTTGTTTTATTATCTCCTAGCAAAACATATAGTGTCAAATTTTCCAATTGGGACTTGGTTCAAGATTATCAACTTGATTATGAAAACATATGTACAATCATTTCTTGAAAAAAATTCACTCACTTTTACCTATGGACTTTTGTAATTAAAAAATGGGGATTGATATGTTGATTAAAGGTTTGTAAAATTATGATGTTGACATAGAATTCCAATCCAAATGATTTGGAGTGACTAAGTATGTCAAATTTTACTATTTAAAAAACTCATATTTGAAAACCTTATCTTGAAAACTTTAACCATCTCATAGTATTGGACTTTTATGTTATCAAAATTGGCCCTTATTTTCATAAGTCCTTAATTATTATATATATATTTGTATTTGAATTTGTTTTCACCAAAGCCAAGGTTTTTGAGGTATCTAAGTGGGTTTCCATTAATATGGACTTTATTGTTTTTGATACATGGACTTTATTATGACTTAACCAATGTTACCATCAATTTAAAATTATAACATGGACTTTGTGTGGACTATTTTTTTATTAAAAAATGAGCCATTCATTAGTGCATATGCCCCAAAGCTTGCAAATTTGGTCCAAATTGAAATGGGCAAGACTTTAAAAACCATAAAAGCTGATCATAACAATTTTTAATTTCTTAATTATAATTGTTTTTCAATTTTTGCATATTTGAAAGGTGTTCAAAGTTTGGCTTTTGATTTCAAATTCTATAATACTCAAATTTTTAATATTTTGGTTAAATCAATTACATACATTAAATCCTAACTCACATGTTTCTTAGCCTATTATCACTATGTATCAAACCAAGGTCTTGAAAACTTTGAAATTCCTTTGTGCATGTTGTTATTTAAAAGTGTTTAACTCACCTTCAAGTGCATTTGTATTTCATCTTTTCATTCAACAACTACATTTTGAAGTTCAATGGCATATTAAATAATACATTATTTATGGTTTGAAAAATGAATTTTAGATAATAATTGAATTTTTGACCTACACATCATAATTTCAAATTATATTAGATGACATAAATTTTAATGTTTACTTTCATATGAAAGGAACAACATGTCTTAGTGCATTTTAAACCTTTAAAACACATTTATATCAATAATGTTTTTAATGAACTTGATATTGATTAATTTTCATAATGTTCATAATTTGAACACATGGTAATACTGAATTTAACATGATGGTTGTTTTTAATTTGTATTGAATTAATTCACAAATAAAAAAATTATAATTATAATTTTCAAATTAAATTATTAATTTTTAAATCAATAATATTTTTAATTTTCAATTCAATAATGGTTTTAATGAAAATTAAAGAAATTATAATAAATTTCAATTAATCATATTTCATTAATTATACTAAACCTAAAAAAAACCAATAAATTTTGTAAAAATTGTAATATTTTAGTGAACACCTTTTAATCAAAATTAGAAACATATTCAAATCAACATTGAAAATGAAATATTCATTAGAATATTTTATCAATTGTATTGACAAGTCTACATTATTTTGATCAATGTTATGTTTATGAAATTAAATGGACTTAATAAATTCATTTTAGACATCAAAATCATTAATATTTAATGGGAAATGACATCTAATAATATTTTAATTTGATGTCCACACATGACTTGGGGGTGGACATTTGAATTTGCCCTTTCTTACCACCTTTTCTTTGGAATGGGTAAACATTTTTTTTCCTCCTCGTTTTTTTATTCAAATCAATATAATATTTTTCACTTCAACTTTGGTCTCTTTTTAAATTAATGAAAATTGGACTCATCTAATTTTCCCAAAGTTTCTTGAACTTTTAAATTATTATGATTGTTGTTAGGTCAGGGTCTTGAAATGACATCCAAAGGTAGGATGTTGACTTAGCAAACGCTCCCAAATCCAAGGATCCTCAGTCAAATTTCAAAATTCAAATTGGTGTGTTGTTTTGGTTTAGGAATGACACAAGTTTGATCAACAATAAAAACACACCCAAACAACACCAAGGTTGAGCAAAGATGGGGAATGACAAAAGAAATGGGAATGCTAACAAAGGACAACCACATCACACTAAGCAATAACAAGGGGGTTGGAAATGGATGTTCAAAACATTAAGGGTGCTAGGTTGGACATGAAAATTTTCTTTTCGAACAATAGGCACCAAAACATTGAGGGTTGAAGGCATTGGATATGATGTTGGAGGACATCCAGAAGTACATAGGGGCCTTGTGGGCACTAGGGTTGAATTTTTTATGTTTTATTTTTTTAAAATTTCAAACCAAGGGTCATTGGGAAACATGGTAGGAAGGTCATTAGGGAACATTGGAAAAGCACCCAAAAAATTCCTTTTGAGACAACAAGGGGCACCAAAAAAGACATCATGGGTGCTAGAAATTTTAATGTTTTAATAGGTGAAAATCAAATATCATATTCTATAATTAATGGAAGTGGAAATGATTTTATGAACAATCTAAATATGATCATGGATGACAAATATCTGGTAAATAATTATCTTTTAAATAATTTATTTAAATAACCTTTAAATATATTAACTTTTGACCTTATGTCAATTGATTGTCATTAGTAATGTGAAACAACACAAAGCCCAAGTTTACAAAATAAAACATAATCATGATAGTATGAAGATTTTAAACATGGATTGAAAAAATGTTATCTATGATAAGTATATGAATATTTATGATCATTTGTGATATTGTTTAGTCATTCTGGAATTTGTAATCATTCCATGTCACATTGTCTTACCAATATGTTTCAAATGATTAAGTAATATATTAGCCCTTGGGTTTGTCATGCATTGTATTATATTTCAGATTTTTAATAAAATTAATTTAAAATATTTGAAAACCTATTTGATTAATGATTTACATATAGGAACATCTATTTGATGTTCCTAGATGTAATTATTTCCATTTATTTTAACACATAACATGTGGTTAATCTTTAAGATGTTAATTTTTACATATATGTATTGTTTATATCATTTGGTTTAAATGTGAAAATTAAGTATGATTGAAACTCAAATTTAAATTTTGAATAGGTATTAATAACTTTGTATGAATATTGTTGAACATAATTGGAAACTATAGTTATGAAATGTTTTATTGATGTTTAAGTATTGTAACAAGTATCAATAGTTTTAAAAAGCAATTAAAATATTTCTTTGAATTTTTCCCAAATTCAAATTAGATATTATAAAATATTTCTTCAATAATTTTATCAAGTGGTGTAAATGTGGGTTATAAAATCACTTTTGAAGAAAGTAAAATCATGTAGTTGAGAACATGTGACTTGATCAATCAAAATATTTTATAATAATAATTATTATTATTATTTTCTTAATAATTTGAACCAAATTTCAGTTGATAAAAATAATTTACCTATTTAAAAACCAAGTTATGAAAGAGAAAAAATCAAAAGAAAAAAGTTATATTTTATTAAAGATTCAAATTGAAAATGCCCCATAAATAAATGCATTAAAAACTTGTTGAATTTATTTAACTTCATATTTTAAAACGCAATTTGAGGTAATCAAAATAAGTCTATTTTTTGAAACATAAGTAAATTTCAAATACATTTTCCCTACAAATAAGTTGATGTTGATGAATTTTGTTTGAAAGTTATTTTCAAAAATATTAATTTATTATTTGACCAAAAAATGAAACAAAAAATGCATTTGGATTTCAAATTTTGATTAATTGGTCATGTGATAAACTTTTTACATAATAATTTATAATGTGGGACTTATGTTGATAGGAAACTTACAACCCTAAAATATGAAAGTGTGTCCACTTTCTTTATTAAAACGACTAGCCCCAATTTCACAAAATATTTATAAGGAATGGATAAAACAATCAAATTGATGATGTGGCACAATATGATTGGTCAATCTAAAAGAATATTCTCAAAATCATGATTTACAAGTAGTAAAAAAAATAAAAATCTTATGACCTAGAAAAATGTTGCATTGTATTATTATGTGAAAGTTTTATTTTAAAAAATTCCCATAAATGTCATAAATACAAATTTCCAAAGCTTTTAGGAATCCATTAAGTAACAAAAGACAAGTTATAGACACATTGTTGTGTTTTTGCATCTCCTATTATTGTTATCATCATCCTTGATAAGGAGTTTAATAACAAAATACATAATGAAAAGATCTATGCAAAAAATTTACAAGATTTTAACAATGCACATTCATTTTGAAGGCATAGAACCTTCAAATCTAAGTGTTGGTTATGCCAAAGGTGGCTCCTAGAAAGGAGAATGCACCCAAATGTACATTTAAGTACTTTTTCATAAGACTTTGAATTCACTACATGGTGAATTCATTTCCATGTATCATGTTAAAAGGTGAAATAATTCATATCCATAGCAATTGGTCCCCATCCACCATGTGCTTAACCATTTTCACTATAATGAAACTCAATTAAACATAAATGATATAGTTATGTAGATAGGCTTAAAAGAAGTATATTATTAAATTACTTTAATATATGTAACATGGATATGAAAAGGCACATGCTACTGTGCCTTTCATATCCATGTAGGTGTGTAGGAGAAACAAATGAAGTAGTTAGGCCTAGGAGAAGTAGGGATGAACAACACAAGCAAAACATACAACAATATTTTTATGATATAAAATTACCAAAGAAAACTTGACAATGGTGCCACAATCCTAAAGTTAATTATGTTATACCCATTCATAAAGCTCAATGTTGGCATTCGTGTCCATTATGCCTTGCATTTAATCAAATTGTCAGCACAATGTTCCATTGAACATGGATGTGTAGTAATTAATAATTAGAGTCTTTTGATGTTGTAATGCAATAGTTGATCAAAAGGAATATATTGTTATGAACCATTAGTTTCAAAATTCAAGACCATGAAGGTCATTATGGATTATGGTATTCATATTTGTCAATCATCAATACATAGATATTAATGTGCCAACCCTCAACATGGATATACTCACTAGGCCTTTCAATTGATAATAAGCTACATCATATGATTAGAGATGTCACATGACCTATTTAGCACTAGTTTACACAACTTCATTTCTTCCATAAATCCACATTCATTCTTAACTCCTCTTCCTCCAAAATTTGATCAACCTTCATTCTTCCACTTATTCCATAATTCCAACTTCTTTTATTGTAGTTACATTATTATTAAGATGACGTAATATTGATGAAAACCCAAGATTTGAAGTCAAAGTTTTTTGGCTTTTCATATTCTTTAGGTTGTTGACATTTAGTTCAAGTATTTAAATGATTGACTAGTTAATTCAATGAAGTCGAATGATTGTAAGAAAAAAAATTCATTGAAAATTGACAATATGTGAATACAAAAAAATAGGTGTCTTTGGAGGCATTATGTATCTAATGGTAATTCACTCCATAAAACAAGGTCAAATGAGTAATGTAAATAATTTCACCACATTTTCAATTGAGTGAAAATTGCATGGATTTCAATTGTTTAAAGTACCATAATACATGGAAGGATTTGGCACTAATTAAATCATATTTGAAATTTTTAAGTTTTGAAAAAACTTATTGGCCACCTTCAACATTGTGAGCAATAAGTTTTTTCCATTGATGTACAAAAAGTTTTCAAGAAAAAACTCAATCATAAGCAAAATACCTATTCATGATTTCTAAATTTCTTTTATTGGGTCATGCTTTTAGGCAAGGATTACATATGCACTTGGGCTTATGACTCCTTATAACTAGAAGTATCTTGAAACTTACAAATGGGAAATAAGTGGATCTCCAAGCACACCTACAAAGAATATTTAGTAATTTAGAATTAACTTACAAAGCGAAAACTTAAAGCTCTAAAAGCAAGTACAAGAAGACACTTGATTTGATATCTATCTATTAAGTAAGGTTGTGTTTGTTTGTTTTGCTTGTATTGTTGAGATTTCCCAAACCATGGCATGCCCCATTGTGGTCTTGATATTGTTGGAAAGCCTTTAATGAGTGGGATTTCTTGAAGGTAATCTTGTGGGGAAATACACTTGGGTGAAATATTGAAATCCCATTGAGATTTGAATTTTTTTTTCAATTGGAAATTCAACAAAGGGTGCTTGCACATTATAGTGACCTTACATGGATGTCACAATTGTAGTTTTTCTCATATTCTTTAGATACAAGAAATTGTAATTATTTAAAAAACCTTTTTAGGCATTTAAAAATAATTATTAAAAAAAATTTTGGTGATATTTTTTATATGTATTATAACATCATGATTTGAAATTGGAAATGGAAAAAAATGTTACCTTCAATATCATTTAAATATTCATATTTTAAACTATTTTTCAACTACATTAGAAAAATACTTTAAAAAGGACTTTAATCCATCGAAATTGTGACATCCTAGTGTGCTTTCGCCCCAAAATCAAAATGATTTTCTAGAGTTCACATTTAGGCTAACGACACAAGCCACACTAGATTTCATTTATTGTAGTACCTTTCTAGGTTTGGCATTAATGTGCCAAATAATTAATATAATTTGAAGATTTTGATTTGGTGCTTGAATTTCTCATTTTGAAAATTTCAGCATATAAGAACTAAATTCAATAATATTCTTAATGTTTTCATTAGTTTCTTGCTATGCTTTTGGTTAGACCAATGAAGGGCTTCATTACTTCATTGAATTGATCATGGGTTCAAATTTGGTTAACTTTTCGACATTTTGTATTTTTTTTCCTAAAAAATTTGGGAAAAGTGAAAATAATATTTGTGTTGAACCTAAAAAGGTACTATGATATTTCAAAGATCTATTCTAATTAAATTTCTATGTATCTCAATTTGTTGGTTTTTAGTGTAATTTTAAATAATATAAATTACGATATACACTATAAATTTATTGTGATTTGAATTTTACTTGGAACTTGGGCTTTTTGCAGCTATGCGTTACTAATGATGATCAACTTTTTTTTTTTCTCTACTTATGTTCCCATATATGGTTCATCATTATTTATGTCAATGTAAAATTTAATTTGAGTCAATATAAATATCATGGACATGAAAATACACTTGTTCATTTTTGGCTTTTCATATCCATGCTAGTGGGTGGGGAAAAGGAATAAGGAAGTTATTAGGAAAGTTCAGTGAGATAATTAAGTTTGGAAATGAGATAGGTATGGATTGACTTTAGAATTATTTAAAAAATTGTCTAAGAGCAATCATACAAAGGATTATGCAAAATCTTCCATATGCCAGTTCCTCAAAATTGCTTGTCATTGGAAAATTTTACAATTAGTTGAGAATAATGAAATATCATGAAATGGAGCATGTGTATTTTACACCTTTATTAATTGATTGTTGTTCACCAACATAATACATTGAAGGAACCCTAGAACATCATAAGCATTCCTTATGGACTCACGTTGAAAGAATAAACATAATATGTACTAGGATTGTGGTAAAATTTTGGATATCATTGTGCCATTAATAAGCCAAAATATTAAATGCCCAAGAAAAAAAAACCAAAATAAACATAACAAAGTGGGACTTAACATATTTAGTGGTTTCATTAACTTTTTAATGCACACAAATCCCAATACAAACCATTTTCCATGTATTCTAGTTTTGAAAGGCTTTAATGTTTAACACATAATTTTTGAAATATTATTTAGTATTCTATTTTATTTTTTTTTCCTTTGAAATTTGAATGCATTATGATGCTACTTTTAGCAAATAAATAACTCCAATAAGGTAAAACCCTGTTTTCACAAGACAACATGTTTATTATTTTTGAAGGATTATAATCACTTTGCAAGAAAAAAAAATTATAGGAAAGAATTTTTGAATGAAGTGTTTTGAAAATTATTGTTAAAAATACTTATATTTGCTTCAATATATCACATATTTTTGGTTAATCATTTTAAATTAAATATGAATATTTTAAAAATACACATTTTGCTAAATTCTTGCCTTTTGTTTTGGAAAATGATCATAATTCCAAATCATGATAAATCTTGTTAATTATATTGAGGTTTAATTTTTTGTATTACAAGTTACAACTTTGTTTTAGACACTATATACATTGCATCACATTTTTGTGTTGTAAAAGAATTGTGAATTCAAATAAACCTTAAAATTTAGATTTTTGGAAAAACATGAAATTATGAAATTTCCATATTTTGAATGATTTTTAGGCATGTATAATAATCCCTTATTATTAAAAAAATTGAGCTTCAACTTGAGTTAATTATATCATGACAACTATGGGGTCTTTTATGAAAATAATCAAATTTGATTGAACATTTATTCAACTTTAAACTTGTGTTTTTGTATAATCAAAATTTAAAATCGAAAGATTTAATGATTCAATTTAGATTTTTCAACATTCATATTAATCATAAAACACAACTTCCCATGATTCATATGTTATTAAAATGACACCACATAAACATTTGTAACAAAAAATATAGTTTTTAGTGTGATTTGATATGAGTTTTGGCTTTATTTTATTGCATGAACTAAACCCCTATTACACATGTCCAATGAAGGGAGTTGAAAACTTGGCTATTTGCATCACAAGTTTGTAATATTTGTCGAAAGTGATGTTAATCAGCTTGGGTTTGGCATTGTTTCACATTACTAATGGTGATCAATTTTTTTCTTTTTTTTCCTCTTCTTTTGTTCCCATGTATTGTTTCCAATAGTTCATAATTATTTACGTCAATCTCAAATTTAATTTAATTTGAATTAATATAAGTAACGTGGACAAGGATAAGTAATGTATTGTTAATTTGATTTTTTCATATCCATGTTGGGGGGTGGGGCAAATGACTAACGAGGTAGTTAGGGTTGAAAATTAATGAGGTAGGTATGAGGTTTATTGTGATATCTATTGTCCCCAAAATATGGCTTGGACTTACAACTCCATTACAACCTTTTTAAAAATAAATATCATTAAAAACTACTTTGACATATAAATGACCATCAATCCAACAACATTATTCCATTCATATTTTTAGCAATTATTAATAAATGATAATGATACTATAATTTGAGGATTTTTTTTAATTGCATTCAACACACATACACATATTTGTGTGGCAAGAACATAATTCCACACCCCTCGAAAATCAAGGTTGTCGAAAATTACATGACATGCCATTTTTACATTGGTTGTCATATAGTGTCATTATAGACATGTTGATTTGTTAATTAGTTCAAAAGAGAAGGCCAATGTTGGCATATTAGACAAATTCATAGCAATTTTTACTACTTTCCCCCCATGTATTTAATGTATGAATATCACATACATCAAAACACACATCCAAAATATGGTCACCATCCACTTGGCACCAATGATCTATCACCACTTGGACAATCGCTATAGGTTGAGAACATTGAATGCAATTATTCCAAAAAATTTCAAGAGGAATTGAACTTACATCCACTATCCCAATTGTGACAAACAAGTTTTGGCATTTATTGGTTGCCAATTACTAATCATTCAAATGACCCATAGTTACACATGGCATGTTTTTGAATTTTTATGTGATAGTCTCCATAACTCACTTGTCAATTACCACTTCATATTGTTCCATTTGATGGAATTCATAAGCCTTGAAATTCAAAAGTGGTTATAAACAATTGATGTTCAATTATTTATATTGAATGTGACCTTGCAACATCAAAATATGTTTTTAATGAGATTTGTGTAAATTTGGATAAGACTCATTATCATTATTGTCCAACGATCATTTATTATTAAGTTTTTAATATTTTTAATATTTTTGCCATTTTTTCATTGAATATTTTGTGTGGGTACATGTGAATTTTGAACTACATTTTTTTGGAGTAAATCAAGCTTCAACATTGGTGTGCATATGTTGAGGAGTTTATAGCAAGTAACCCCAAAATTATTTGACGTCTTTAGGTTTGGACAAAAGTGATTTCTCCATTTGATTGTGAAGAGTGGTATTACCTCGAGCCATGTAAGAAATGGAGGAATTCAAATTATGTTTATGCACAAGGACACACAACTAGGCTAGTTCCAATCCTTTTATTGCAATGAACCCAATGAAAATGAATCTCCACCGAAACCAAAATTGGAGAGTTTGGGAATGCATGTGAAGAACACTCTCCAATGTGAAGAACCGGCGGGTTTCGTGAAGGAACCAACAAAGAACTGGTGGTTCTTTGGCGCTTTCATATTTTTGAAAACCGTAATCATATTCCAAAACTGGTTCTTTGAATATTTTGAGAACCGGAGGGTAAGTAAGTGGGTATAACACCTGGGTTGATAATCGACAGGTATCTGTTCCTTATTCTAAGAACCACCCAACATGAGTTCCATCATCGGTTCTCAGATTTTTAGAACCATGGTTATATATCATACCCGGTTATTTGTTTTTTGGTGAGAATCATGATCATATATCTCTGAGGACCATCCTGAAAACCATCAGTTATCAGGTTTCTTTTTTACTACCCGCTCAACACTAAACAAAATCTAAGACCTCCTCAAATAAATCTGTTGTTGTATTACTATAAACCCTAAACCCTAAGTAGCTCTGAAATGTTTTAGAAGTTTTTTTGACATTAAGCTTCCCATGATGGGTCCCTGGGTAGTAGTAGTAGTCTAGGGTTAGGGTTAGGGTTTAGGAGTCAAATTGAAACAGGATCTGTTCACTGAGGTTCACCCCACAAATGGAAAAGAAAGGAAACCCTAACAAACAATTTATAAGCTTTTGGAAACATGGTTGAACCTCACAAGTGATGCTGGAAGCTTTCCAAGAGATTAAAGCTGTGATTATATGGCTTGGTTGCAGCCAGTGCTTTTTTTTTCCAACAAATTTTGTTGGTTTTTTTTTTAAACAAAAAAAAGTTGGGTAAATTTTTGAAAAGTGTTTTTTTGAAAGTGTAATTTTTTTTTCAATTTTTTAAAAATTATTTGGAAAAGAATTGTCAAATTTTTTATATCACAAAATTAAAAAAGAACAACAATATCAAGGATCAATGTTGCACATATAAACCAGTGTTGGGGCAAGTATATGGATGCATCACTACCCCCAACACTTTGTTGGCCTTGCCTACTACCAAGGCAAGGATATTGTGTTTAGATTCATTATAGGGTCTAGTAGCTTAAGGGATTTTGGCCCCTAGGTAATAATAATAGGTCTATTTTTATATGAGGATTTTTGAAAGATGATATTTTGGCTTGTTTTAAACTTGAGATTATTTACAGAGTTATAGTATTTTGAAGGATTTTGATTTCTTTTAGAGGAGTTTTTGAGGATTATATTTTTGCATGGTGATATTTGAGTTTCCATAATTCTTCTTTTTGCATTATGATACTTTTTCATGTAAATGGAAAGGCCACAGTGTGGCACACCCCCTTATTTATGTTCAGTAACCAGCCAGCTCTTGCCAATTACCTAGTCCATTATATGTTGCCATCATTTGTTTTGGGGGCAATTTTTTGCACTTTGAAGAAATTTTTTTTTTTGGATTTTATTTTGTTTTATTTATATATATTATTATTATTATTTCTATAGTGCAAATTGAAAAAAAGTTGCAAAAATTTTGGAAAAATTCGCAAAACTTTTGAAACCAAAAAGAAGAAAAAGAAAATAAAAATTGCATTGCATCTTCCTGGGCTGAAAATAGGCATCAATCAACTAAGAGCAAAAATGTGGATGCAAATAACCAGCAATTGAACTCCAAAATTTGATATGAGCTTGCATTCTGGGGGTTAGCAACAAGTGTTGGCTGGCTATTGCTTTTAAAAAAGAATTGCTGGGTAGGTTATTTTTTGAATTTTTTTGGGGGGGACCACATTGGTTATCAATATCAATATCAAAAAAATTGAGTGCCAGATAAATTATCAGAATTTTTTTGGGTAATACGCATCAGTTATGCATAATCGTAGGCTATCAAATAATTGATTAATAACCTCCAGTTAACTTCTGTCTATCCATGCTGCTCAAAGGGTTTCTTTGAAAAAAAGAAAAAAAAAAAAGTTATTTTTTTCTGCTTTAAATTTAATTTTTTGCATTAGTATTGAAAGATTCATGACCTACCTGGATGACCCAATTATCATCCAGGTAGGTTATTATATTTTGAAAATTCAGTACCAGGCGGTTATCAATTTAACTGATCATTGAAAAAATCATTAATAACTGGGTCAACACTGCTGGCAAGTTGGCAACCCTTTGTACCATTTCCTAACTTGGGTTCTCAAATTCTGGACTCTGATACCCATGATTTATGGTCACACTTCCTGTACTAAAACATGTAGTCCTCCAATCAATGAATGTTGCAATCATCCAATCAATACTTCAATAAACTTTCACTCCTAGTGGAAACCAGTGTTGGGTGAGTACCTCCTTGATTTTGTTAGTAATTACCAGTCCTGATTTTTTTTAATATTTCAAAATCAGAAAACTGTTGAGGTCAGGATTTTTTTATTTAAAAAAATCAGAATTAAAGAACCGCCGGTTCTCATATTCCAAGATCTTGAAAGAAGCAACAGTTTTCATGAAAGAGCTGGTAAAAGAATCCATAAATCTTTGGCTCGATTATTTTGGACTACTTCACAAACATTGAGAACCAAGGTTATATATCCTCGCCCAACTTTGGTGGAAACCAATGATCATGGGGTCTTAGAGTTGGCATGTGTATTGTTATGTTGACACTTACACTTATCATTGTCATTATACATACAAAACATAACATGAAAATATTTTGAATGGTACATCAAGTTTAAATCAAATAGTGATTCACTTGCAAAGAAAACATGAATCCAACCTCAACACTTTCACGCCCAAAAATAAAAAATTAATATTATGTATGAAAATTTACATACAACAATAGAATGTGATGGAATTTCAAATTATCAAAAATGATTTGAGATCACACAAATTGAGATTATATTTCATTAGGATATTTTTTTGGGAACCTTGTTCATAATTGAATTGATTTAAAATAAAAGCCCAAACAACTAAGCTAACCTGATTTATCAGGAACTAACAAGGACATAATTGAACAACTAAATTAACACACTTGCCAAAGTTGTGAATAGATAGTACTTGTGTAAATAATAAAATCACAATGTTAAGAAATTGTGAATAAGTAGTACTTGTGTAAATAACACAATGTGCCAATCACTTTATTGAGTGGAGTGGAAGAATTAGCTCCTTTGTTTTGGAATTGATGTTGTAGTCATATTGACTTCCCTTGAAAACCACTCCAAAAATCCATGAAGATATGCATGATTCTCCCAACTTGTCACATTATTAGTTCAATAGATGTTAATGGGTCAAGACTAGTGTTGGGAGGTTCTATGGTTTTTAAGAACTGTCAGTCAAAGGTCAGAACCGTTTCTTTGATTTTTTAAACTGCTGGTCAAGGATATACAAATTTTCATGAGAAACCATAATGATGAAACCCTAGAAAAAGTTTAGGGTTTAGGGTTTAGTTTAGGGTTCGGTAGAGAAAGTAACGAGCAAGAAATTATTTTGCATGGATGAAGTCCATATGTCAGCAGCAAACCTGGAGCAAGTCATCACTTGAGAATTGGTTCGATGGTATGAGGAGTCATCACTCAACAATTGGGATGATGTGATGAGGACCCAAATGAGGACCTTGCTTGAGAGACTGTCATTTATAAAACAACTTGTGCATTACAACTACCTAATGCCATAGATGATGGAGTAATTGTCCGCATGATGTCTATCAAAGCATCATCTGCCCATTGCTAATCATCTAATCCTCTGACTTCTACTGAGTAATTCTTTCAATGCTTTGCATGATGGCAGAAAAGGAATCCACTAGATTTAGTGAGGGACTTTGTTTTGATTGCACCCAACCAGTATTTTTCTTTTCTTTTCAATGTTGTCATTTAGCTGAAGTGGAGATTGTCCATAAAGCACTTAGCCAAATCTGGCTATAAACCCTTGAACCACCCTTCTATGTTTTGGGTCTGCCTACTCGAACTTCATGTAGACTCTTGTGAATTTTATAAATTTATAAATTTCTGGAAATTTGGTGACTAGTCACAACTCTACACTTGAAAAATGAAGAAACAAGAAACCCAATGCCTAGCAGCAATATTTTTGTTGGAGGTTTCATAAGAGGGTTTGGTACATGTCCCCTTCACCTCCCCCCTCGTTCTGTTTTGCTAGTGCAAACTGGCAGGACTAGCAACTGGCCTTAATTAATTAGTTAGTTAGATAGAAGGGTGAGAAGTGAATCAATTGATGAAGCAAGCAAAGCAAAGCAAAGCAAGCACTCAATCAATTAATCAATCAATCAATCACTCAATCAATCAACTGACTCATGAGGAGTTGTTGTTTGTACACACACCAAGTCAGGAATCATCATTAATCCTTCATTTATCAAGCACTGATTGCACAGGACTGTTGCGTCCAGTACTCCCTGCATCGCATCAAGCAAGGAAGGAAGGAAGGACTGACTCAGTTACTGAACAACAACACTGAAGAAGAGCAGCAAGGTTTTTTCTTTAAAATAAAAGATTTTTTTAATAAAAAAATTAATTATTTTTTAAAATATTTGTGATGTAGGTGAATAGTTAATCATCCATAATTCAGTTAGCCAAATTTGGCTATACACTGGATATGAAAGTAAAACCAGTTTAAGATTTGTTCACATTTTTGGCTACCATGTTTTGGTTTGGTTTTGGGAAACTGTACTCGGAGCAAAAGCTTTGCTGACAAAATCTGAAGAGAGCATCTTCACTAGTTTCTGCTTGTGGAGTTTTTCTTCTTTTCCTTCTCTACTGAAAGGTGGAAGAAATAGGTATTTGGCTCAGGTTAAAAAAAAATTTAAATAAAATTATTTATTTATTTTTTATTATTATTTGATGTAGCCACATTGATGATCATCCACAAGAGGAATTAACCAAATTTGGCTATAGGTCAGAGAGGATAATAGGAAAATTTTAAGAATCCTGCTATATTTTGGCAACTAGTTGGAACCATATGCCAATTTCAGAGAGTTTTTCCTTGAAAAATGGCAACCTTGGCACATTTTTTTCACAGAAATCCTTTGAAATATGAGCCCACATTGGATTTTTTCCCATCCCCAAGAGACAAAATTTTTTGCAAAAAATAATACACAGGTGCTCCCTCCAGAAACACAGAAATATATAAGGGAACGCCCGGAGTTCCTGAGGGCAACCCCTGATTTTGAGGGGTCATAGACTTGAAGGTGGTACCTCTAAAATGAAGGGACACCCTCAGGAGCAGGCCTTCCTCCTCGAGCTAAAGTACACAAGGACGTACAAGGGGAAGGCCTGTTCCGGAGGACCTCCCCTCATTTGATTTGAGGGTCCGAGCCTCAAGGGCAGGGCCAGAGTGAACCAGCATCCACCAGTGCACGATGAAGGATGGATGGTAAGTACTCTGGAAATAATTTTCTGTTAGGTTTCAGTTCTGTAGCTAACCATGGTGGTTATGTCAGTTGGTTTTTTTTAAACTATGTACTTACTTACTTACAAGCCAATGGCTTGTGGGTAGGTAATCAAAACAAGCCCTTTTCTATGTATAAACCATCTACTTATCTAGCCATAATTTTTTATGGTAATTTTAATACCGAATTAATAATCTTAATTGTCGGCCTTTATGTAAGGGACCCACTTCTTAAGGAATGGGTTAGGAAGTTGAAACCATATATTAACTAAGCATTTGTTCATCCACAACTGAGTCATAATGATCATCCAGTGGATGGTGCACTGGTTGGGTGCTGGTTCACTTTGGCTTGAGGCCAGTATGCTCTAAAATTAGGGGAGTCCCTTGGGAGCTGGCCTTCCCCAGCAAAAAGTGTATGTGTAAGGGAAGGCATGTTCCTAAGGGCCTCTCCTAATTTGAGGGTCAAGGTCTAGAGGATGGTAGGCTCTAATAGTAGGGGAGGCCCTTGGGAGCAGGGTTCTCCCCAACATGTAGAACACAAGGTTGTACCAGGGCTAGGGCTCGTTCTAAGCGCTCCCCTGATTTGAGGGTCATAGGCTCAAGGGTGATAGGCCTTAAAGTTAGGGAAGACCCTTTGTAGGAAGGGGTCCCCAGCATGAAGTATTCAATTCATGAATTACTTCTCCTAGCCAACTAGTTCTCAATTCAAAAACTTTCTTTTCCCAACAACCACCCTAAACCCTAGAGCTTTTGAATTCTTTTCTGAATTTTTTGATGTAGCCACATCGGCAACCATCCATCGATTTTTTTGTGGCAAATTTTCACCATTTCGCAAAAAACAATTCCGCCTATAATGCCTTGCTTTAAATTACCAAAAAAAAAGAATTTTTAATAAAAAAATCATCAAAAAATTGCCACAATTGCTTACAATAGAAAGGATGCTTAAGATTTTTTTGGTTTCAAATTTTGAATATTTCTAAATTTAACTAAATATACTTCTGGATGATGGCCACTTGAGCAACATCACAAAACTGAAGAAGAAAACACTCCAACAATCCACAAGAGGAAAGAGCCAACTTTGGTTATAGGTGAGAGAGGACATTTTCTAGAATGCCATGTTGTGGAGACCTCCAAGAACCCAGTGTCTAAATATGGTGACTTCCTTGTTGTTCTCTCTTCAAAATGAGGGGAACTAAAAGGCATCTCAAAAGAATCTTGCTACAAAACAAAGTGATGTATAGACCCAAAATTTCACACAAAAATAAATTGGCTGGTTGTAATGAACATTTAAATGTTAGTTTTTAGGATCAACTAACTTTATTTGTGTTAATTTGTAGTTTTTTTTCATTAAAAAATCAATCAAGTCATTTGATGGGCAATACAAGATCCCATTTTATTGCATTAAATTTGTCACATAGTCTTTTTATTAAAAAAAAACCAACTCATTTTTAATGTAAGTTTTGAATACAATGAATTTCTACATCAATGGGTGTTAACAAGCAATAAGTACAATTATATATGGGACATTGTTTCCAGGTAGATTTGAAACAAAAAAAAACAAAACAACATAATTGATATGACTCTATCCCTTCTAAGTTCTATCGTTTGTTATGTTCATGAAGAATGCAACATTATGCCATTAGGGGAAATTTAGAGATGTGAGCTCACACACACAATTAGGGTGGAACTTTGCAATGCAATTTAGCTCCCCATGTGAGCTGCGGTAAGACGATTGCATCAAGCAAGATTGCAAAATATTGTTTTTCCGCTTAATGTAAATATAAGTATGAAGGTGCAATCAACATGAAATGAAATATAGTTATCATTGTCATGTTGAACATAATTCATAACCAAGTTTTGAAGTAAAATGTTAAGTTTTGTGTATTTACTTGTAGTATGCCCCTTTAACATGAAATGCCTTGTAAAAAATGTTTGTTCTTACCATGACCACCATCTCTTTTATCAAATTGTCCCACCAATGGTACATAAAGTACACCATGAGTGCTAATTCCAAAACAAACAACATCATAGCCTTTTACTATTTATGCTCAAGGTACAACATGTCAAATGTTATATGTTTGTTGCTACAAAGTAACACAATGCATGTTTCTCTAACTATAATGTGCGAGAGATGCAAACCCTCACCCCCCCTTTTTGAATTAGGTTTTCAAATCCCACCCACAAGTGGACATGCAAGATGTGTAAAGGAAACAAATTGTTATTTTCAATCAAAGTCTTTACTATGAAGCTTTATGTTTTCAAAGACTTTTGAGTTTTTCAAACAGTTTCCGACTCTTTTCAAGCAATACAATTGTGTACGTGAGAGAGTAAACTTGAACATCAAAACAACAACATTTACTTGAAGGCTGAAACAACTTCAAGTTAGTTAAGACGACATTATAAGACATAGAGTGGCACTCCTCTATTGGGTAGGGTTGGGATGAATAATTAAAAAACATTTAGACCTCATTTAATGTTTCATACATGAAATTCTAAAGCCTTTTATAAGACCATTTTCAAGGATAACATCAATGGGAAAATCCAATTAATGGCATGTCTACTTGACTTTGTAAAAACCAAAATCTTGAGAATAGTTATGTAGAAATATTTTAAAAAGATTATTAGCTCACCATTAACCCAACTCTTTGGCAAACTAAAAATCTATGTCTACATACTAACCCTCACATCTAAATCTACAACTTATGGATAAAATTACTGAAGATATTTGGAGCCATTAGGTATAATGGGTAACAACATAGAAACAAATTAGGTTAGGCACTATATGTAGTATTAAGATTAGCAACCCAAGATGCTCAATTAGCATATTAAATCAACAAGTACCCATTTGCCCCCTAATGTGAGTGCTATTCTAACTATTTCCCCTATTGAGCATCTTGGCAGCTAACATATCCCCCAATGGATGTGAGCTGGTTCTGAGCCCATTCTCAATGTACTTATGTACTGCAAATGCACACCCAAGTGTTTGTCAGACTGGGCTTTATTGTACACACTCTTGAGAGTAACTTTTGGATTCCAACTTGGTATCACCACCCATCACCTCCAAAGTGCATAGCCCTAGTGAAAGTGGAGTTGGTGATAAAAAGTATTATGACATACAACAATGCACTTTATGATTGGTAAGGGATAAACAAAAGGACATGATATACAGTAGTTCCTTTTTTCAGGTTCGGAAAAAATAATATTATTTTCAAAAATGCTGAAATTTGAAAAAAAAAATTGAAGTCCCTTGTTCTTGTTGAAATTTTTTAAAAACTATTGTTTATTGACTTCAAAATTTCAAAAAGTTGTTACAAGGTAGTTTTAGGGTTTTAATATGTATTCTATTGAATGTATTTTAAACGATTTCAGGTTGTTGTTGAATATTTTTAAATTTTAAATAATTTTTTTGTCAAAAATTCAAAAATAATAATTTCTTGCACTAAAATTAATTTTTCAAAATAAAAAAATAATTTGACAGCGAGATGCTGAACCTGAAAAGGTAATATAGTAATAACAATTTGTGTGTCTGGCTTCTAACACAACCAATATATTTTTCATAACCCTAAAATAAGCTATCCAAAGCACACTAGTTGTTACCCACTTGTTAGGTTCTATCCTGTGTTGGGTGGTTCTTTGGTAACCCTAAACCCTCTACCCTTGGTAACCGTCTCCGGTTCCAGGTCTTTGAAGGAAATTTTGTTTTGGGGTAATGAAATAACTGTTGGTCTTGGGTTTTTGAAAGATTTCAAAGAACCAGCAAGTTTCTTCAAACAACTGCCAAAGAAGGGGCAGTTCAGGGTAGGTTCTTTGACCAGTTCTTTGAGCTTTTCTTTTTTGAGAACCATGGTTTTGGGTCATAACCGGTTCTTTAAATTTCTGAGAGTCACAGGTTAGGGTTCCATATACCTGGCCCTTACCCACGGGTTCTTTCTTTGAAAAGGAGAAAAACCACCCGAGTTCTAGTTCCAGGGTTTAGGGTTTAGGGTTGCAAGTAGTTATGGGTTCAAAATCCAATGGATGGATTTGAGAGTCTAGATTTTTGCTTAACCCAATGATTTCTTTAAAAAAATTCAGCATGCAAAATATCCGCTAATGAAAGCAGGTCAAAGAGTCAAATAAGCATCCAAAGTAAGGGAACCAAGGAGTTAGAAGAGAGGTCAAGGGAGAGAGGGAGGAGGGGTGGGAAGAGGCATTACTAGTAGGTAATCAAAACTGGGTCCCATGAAACAAACAAGTTGGTCAAGTAGGAATTCAAAGTGAAGAGACCCAAGAAGTGGGGACATTGGGGAATGCAAGGCGTGGGCATCCTAATTTGTCTCCTCTGGTTAATTCTTTGTGTTAACACTTAAGCTCCTAAGGTTTTCAAAATTATCCCTATAGTAAGGGCACCTTTGGTATATACTTAAGGACTTGGACTCTTAAGAGTAGTACTAGCAAAGTGTTGGTTCACCCTAAGATTTTCATCCTTCTTCTTACCTAGTAGTTGACTCCGTCAGTTAAAAAGTTGGTTAGAAAGTGTCCATCTTAGGGAGGAGAGGAGGAGGAGCGAGTCATTGTAGTCATTGTATCTCATATCACAACCAAGAATCAAGATGTTGTGTGATTTGGAACAAAATTGGTGGCAAGGGGTCATTTGCTTGCTAAATATCCCCCAACCCTAAACCCTAAACCTCCAAATTTCCATAGTAGCGTTTCTAGTGTAGGTGGCTATGCTATTGAATTAATGGGAGAAAAAAGGATTTGGTGTGCTTGGATAATTATTCAAATTTGTGGTAGATTGGCTATTATGGTACATGTTTTTTTGGAGGGGAAGTTAAGTATGTGCTTGCCTTCCATGCAACTCCCAACAAGTTACTTCTAGAGCTTACAAGACTCAAGTTCATCACCTTGGGTTGTCACCATGAGAAGAGTCAAGTAGGGCAAACTTCAACTTCTTCACCAAACAAATTCAATGCAATGTCCACACACAATAGTTTAGACTAAAGAATGGGCCAACCTCACATTAAGAATTAATTAGCACTCTATTTTATGTGATCAATTGAATATTGGATTCCTTCTAAGTAAAGTGTGTCCAGATAATGCAATTAAGCAACCGAGGGGAGCGACGTGTGTGATTTATATTGTACATTGATGCATGATATGTTTTTTCTTGAAGGGATTTAGGTTTTGGGCCACAATACAACACATTTCAACCTTTGAGTCTATTGTAAGGATGAAACAAAATCTTGATGTTCATTGGGCACACATTTTGCATGTTATTCATCCATGGTGCTTGTGTGTGTTGTCCTAATGGGTTTTCATGTGTGACCTTATGTTGGCTTGCCATCTATTGGGTTCCATTGCTCAATAATGGTCTTGAAAGCTTGCTCTTTGACATCGTCATTGCAATTGAAGCAACTACAAAGGCCAAATCCTTGATGAGTTCATTGTTCCTACGGTGTCCTAATATTTGCTTGCTATGCGATACGTCGGTTAGGTAGGTTCATGTCAAGTTGTAAAACATGAGGTGTTGAAGAATGTTTTGTAAATACATACTTGGAAAATGTGGGTACTTGCAAAATTTGGGTTTAGAGTTTCCCAGACATGACCATGTGACCTAATAAACTTAAGTCTATTACTACCATTAGGGTTCAGATCATTGAAATTTAGAATGGGTATAATAAAGGGGCTAATAGGTTATTTGACTACCCATTTAGTGGGTGTTACAATGTATGGATTTATCCTGGACTCAGATTCACCCCTTTTAGGACTCAATGTCACCTAATATAGACGGATGTGTGATCTTGTGGGCTTAAGGGGTGCATTCACACCTAATGTTAAGTCAGTGTTAAGTAAAAATCTAGGTGGCATCTTAGGTGGCAGCCAATGTTAAATGGGTGATTGTGTAATATTAAGTGAATGTTAACTTAACATAAAATTTTCATGATAAATAGGGTTAGGTCCTAAATGACGAGCTTGGTTTTAGGGGGACTTAATACTAGAGTCCTTAACACCAAGTGTGAATGCACCTTTAGAAAAAACCATAAAGATCAGTATAGTACCAATGCTACTAAGGCCCACTTTATCCAAGGTCTTTGAGCCTACCCTAGTAAGGGTTGAGCCCAAGCAATCTATGGCTCAATTTAAAGTCTCTATGCAAGCTTCTTGGGCCAAACTTGAACCCATAGTATTTTAAATGTATTTTAATTCTCCAAAACCAAGTAAAACAATTGAGCTAAAGACATGGGCTCAAGACATGATGCCATGGAAGCAACCACCTCATTCTTAAATTCTTGGGCTCGGGTCTTAGTGTAAGAGCAAATGGGCCCAATTCTGAGCTTTTGGCCAATACGAATGCTCCATTTCAAGTCGGGCTAATTCTTGGGCCCTTTGTGTAAAGTGAGCTTGAATACCCACCCATTTTGCTATCAGTATATAATCTTGTATGGTTTGTCTTTGTGCATCCTCCCATACAGAAGAGATTAGCATTTTCATCCATCTGGAATCTTGCCCACCTGATTTTCATCCATTATAGTCACACTGCCTGTTTGTCCTTGGGGGGTGCCGATGACATTATCCTCTTTCACGTACTACAAGGTGAGTCTGGTCGGTTAGCCCACAATTGAAAGACAAGAAGAAAGACAAGCGACAAGAAGAGTGAGTGAGTAAACCTAGCTATGCATAATGACGCCTTCTCATGGTCCGGAACTAGATTGCAAACAAAAGTGATGTATGTGGAGGTGAGATTCTTTGAAGCAAGTGATTTCTTTTGTTTTTCAACGAATTTGTAAGAACAAAATCGTGCATTAGATGCTTCAATATCGTTCTTTAGGAAAATTTTTAAATGGTGTGAAGGTGCGAAAAGCGGTTGGTGAAGAAGATCAAGTGGGATAGAGGAGTGATGAAAGACATGACTAGTTTGTAAGATCTTGGGTCATGTGGTGAGGGGGAAGTCCAGGAGGAGGCAAGCCAATGGGAGCTCGTAAGTGCAACAAAAGCTTTTTGGCCGGTGGACCGCCCAGCTATTGCCGACCATGGACTAAGCTTCACTCGATCTTGTACTTTTTCCTTGCTTGGTGGGGGAGAAAGGGGGCCGGGGTATGGGCCATGCAATAGGATCAGCCGCCCACTCGAGAGACTATTCAAGTTTTTTCAAAACACCCAATAGATAGATTAGAGCCCCAGAAAGTTACCCTCATCATTGGACAATGGGTTTGAGCATGATAGTGTAAAATGAAAGAAGGTCAGGCCAACAAGCAAATAATAAGCTAAAAGGATAAAACCCTTAAGAAAACATTTCATGAACCAAGCATGATAGTGTAAAATGAAAGAAGGTTGGGCCAACAAGCAAATAAGCCAAAAGACAAAACCCTAAAAAAAATGTTTTGGAAACCCTAGGTGAGTGTTTAAGGTGCTCAAACCAAATTAGTAAAACAAATCAAGAAGATGCTAATGTTTCATCTAGCAATGCTAATGCTAAATTTTTCACCAAAAATTAGCATAACAATTTTGCACAAATCTAACTCATAATAGTTTTCTCTACGACTTCCAATTCCACAATTTTTATTCTTTTCAAATTATGTGATTATAATATAAGCCAAGCTCCTCTTCAAGATAAATGGTTGTTATTATGCTTTCATCGAGCTTATGAATTGACAACAAATCAAAACTTTGGGTGGGTGGCTTTGATCTTCAATAGAATCCAAGACTGGGTCAGCAAAACTGTGCGCTGTAGGACCCATTATTCTTTACTCAAAAAGGGTTTACTTTTCCATAAACCCCTTTTGGGGGCTTCTCGTTATCCCCGTACATCCATAGTGAGTGAGTTGCAAACTTTTTTCACCATCAAGGAAAAGATGTGGACAACATATGTTGTTGTAGCTTTGTCGGCCGGGCATGTTCACATCTATCCATGTTGTTTAACACTACTCATATTGTATTGTTCTTTGGAGAAATGTTCAAAACATAGTGGCCAACACCATGTCAAAAATTACGTATATGGGAGCGAGAAGTTCCCAATGGGAGAGGGTTAAGGAACAAGCCTTTGAAGCACATGTTAACTACTAAACTATTAGTTTGGATAAGACTTTAGTGTGGTGATTTGTTAATAACTACTTATATTTGTTACCCTCCCTTTATGTTTTTCTTTGGTGCTTAGTTTCCTTCAAAAGCATCACAACAACCCTTTGGTGTGGTTTGAACTCACAAAATAACTTGCAAAGTAATTGTGGGTTGTTAACTTACCATGTTTAGACCATGTTAGATAGGGTTGCCCCATGAGTATAAAAACAAAACCCAAACTATAATAGTGTTTCTAGATGAATTGCTCGCCCAAAATGTGCTTGCCAAGAGGTTACAAATTCCATCCTTGGAGGAAAATCGGATCATAGAAAACCATGGTTTTATTCTTCATGCTCCTTTGGTGCATCTATAACCTTTCAATAAACTCATAACACATTTTATTTCCAAAACAAATAGCTTCAACCCTCCACCTTAACAATCCCCATTTGTTTCCCCTCAATTAGTTCCTTGATTAGTTGAATGCTTAAGTGGTGCTCACTACCGACTATAATAACCAAATGAACTATCTTCTTACGGCCATTGCAAAACCTAGCTACGGGCTTCTAAATCATGTTGGGGCTCCCCCAACATGGTAGTTAGTAGTTGGTAAATGCTAACACTTGGAAGGAAAAAAAAAAGGATCCAACATTCTTTGATATGTGGTCGGCAAACCATGGAACCACCATTCTTTTCCAACATCTTCAACATATGTCTCATATATTTGTCCGTGCTCCCTTAGGGGGAGGGACTCTCACATGAGGTTTGTGTTTTATTTTCTTGTGCAAAGTGGACCAATTAAAAACCTATAAACTTAATTTCAAAAATTGTGCATTTACAAATCAAAAATGGATTATCTCAATTTTCATTTTATTCCCAACCATCTATCCATCCATCCATCCATCCATAGCAATGAAAGTCCATCCATAATATTTTCTTTTCTTTTCTTTTTTTTCAATTGTGTGATGTAGCCTAGCTAGTGATCATCTGTAAGCTGAATTTAGCCAAATTTGGCTATTAAAAAAATATCAAGGGAAGCATATTAAACATCCATATATATATATATATATATATAATTTTATTTTTTGTCTAATTCCTCAAACAAAGTATAGAAATGTGGTGATTTTAAGATATTTTTATTTTTCATTTTTTGGGTGATTTTTATTTGATGACCAAAAACTTCCTAAATTTTGCAATAGTGTGAAATTTCCTACCAAACAAAAAGGCTGACTCTTCCATGTGCCTGCATTGAATACTAGTGTCTCCAACATATGCACCAAAAAATTGTACATCTCCAACATTACTATTTGAAAAATATGCAAAGAATCACCATCTTCAAACATTTGGAATTTGAGAACATTCCATCCATAACCACATACCAGTACATTTTAAAATTATTTTTCATAACTACTAGTGGGCCCCCTATGCCATTGACACAAGTATATTAAACCTCTATCATATAAAGGTCATTCATCCCAATACTATTCTAGTTGAAATGGGCTTAAATTCAAAGGCTTTTTTTTTTTTTTTGGGTGGAAAAATCATTAAAAAAAAATTAACTAATTTTGAGAGACAAAAATCACTCTAAATTTACTAGCTTTTTGCTTCATTGCTCCAAAAAATGTGAAACAACAAACATATACATTGCCTCATTTGGGCCTTCCTAGGGCTACCAAAAGTGGACCATGGGCCTGCACAATTTGGGAGGGTCAAGGCATGAAAGCATCCAAACAAACAAAACATATAAACCAACAAATGCCTATCTTAATATATAGATGTACCCACATAGGGTTATGTAATGATTAATATTTGTTTTTGGGTGAATTGTTTTCAAAATGGCAAAAATCCAATAGGTAGAAAAAACCACAAAAGGATGCTTTATTTTTATTTTTATTTTTTCATATTTTTTAAAAGAAAAATCTGGCCAAATAATTTTATGGATGATTACCACTTCAATTACATCAAAAAATTGAAAAATGAAATAAAAAAATGGTAATAATATATAGATTATCTAGAAAGAAATATGTATTAGTGTGACCTATGATGTGGAGGACATAATGTAATATATTGAAAGGTACACATTCTTTAGCTTAAGTCTGAAATTCAATTGTCATTAAGTATTTTGATTTTTGTTGAATTTTTAATGACAAGAATCATTCAAAATTCAATATCTCTCACACCTTAGGTCTAAAATTTATGAAATCATCTTCATCATACAATAAATGATCAAGGTTTTCCAATAGTACCAAGAGAAGGCCTTAATTTTCCTGGAATTTTTTAATTTGATTTTATTGAATTTGAAAGGAAAAAACTAGTTCAATATTCAATAACTCCTACAACCTAGGTCTTAACATTATGAAACCACCTCGGTGCACTCGTACTTAACAAGAGGCATTGTGGGTTGGGAGATCCCAATTTAACAAAATGAAACAAAACAAACTACCATTAGGCCTTCTTTAATAGTAGGGATATGTGATAATATGTTTGTAATGTTCATGAACCTTGAGCAACCATGTATATATGTCCAAGCAAATAATACATAGGCCACTTTGCAAGAGAATGTGGGTTGGCCTCATATCTAAACACTCCCTCAAGAGAGGCCATGAGAGTTTTGGTGAAGGTTACAAGCTATACCTATGGATCCCTAAACAATGCCTCATAATGGGCTTAATGGAGCTCATATTATCTCCTTGAAGCTTGTTGTCTACACAATAGGTATAGAGCTCAATAGGTAGGGTAGGGTAGGGTAGGGTGTTGTTAGGAAGGGCTATTAGTCGAGGCCAAAAATAGTGGCAAGCCAATATTAGGAATAGAATTTTTTCCATGCAACCAATGAGAAGTCCCTAAACCCCCCTTTTTTTCAAGTTGGCAAGGTGGCTCATAGTTGATTGTAAAACCAACATTCCATACAATATGGGGTAAAAAATGAATATGTTATGTATATTAGTGATGTTGAGGGCATTATTTAATCCTTATTTGTATTATATTTTAAATAAATTGGATAGGTACCAAGAGCAAATGGGATCAAAGAACCAATCGAATTACGAGGATGTTTGGATTGCCCATTTTCGACAAATCCATTTGGACAACTTCCGTGCGTGATGTGATGCTTATGTGTGCAAAGTGTATCAACGGGTGGCCCCCCCACCCCCCCCTCCCTCCCTCCCTCCCTCCCCACCTCCTCCCTCCCATTGTGATGGCGATCGGTCGGTTACGTGCTCCCCGTACTACAACAAAGGTAACCGCCCAACTCCGAATCCCGGAACGGATAAAATCATAATGATCGATGAACAAACGAGTAGCTAGCTTATCCATGATCTGGAACATGGAAGAAGTTTTTTTTTTTAATTTTTTTTTAAAAAATTTTTAAAAAATTTATGTTTGGTTTGTTGGCCCCAGCTTTGCCAACAAACACACACCGAAAAAAGAAAAAAAGAAAAAGGAGGAATTATTTTTAAAAGGTCAGGAGTGAGCAAGCTGGATAGATAGAGAGAAAAGTACTCCAATTGTAGACACAAAGCCTAAACCCTAAACCCTAACACTCACAAAAAAAAACTTTATTGAGAAGAAGCATTGGAAAGGGGAGCTCAACAAACACCCCAGGGAACTCGGATGTCAGCACTTTAAAGACAAGGAGGAATGTGAACAACAAGCAAATCTGCAAAGGAATGAGACAAGTATGAGAGAAGTTGGCTTCAGGAGCAAAACCCACCACTTGGTATATGGCCCCCAACTAAACCCTAAACCCCATAATGGGTGGGTACCTATTTGTTAGTTGTATTACTTAAATACTTGTGGGGATACGTCCAAAGTGTGAATTTTTTTTGCCCGGGGGGGGGGGGTAACCCACCAATAGTAGTGATGAAACCCATATACCCACTACCCCAAAAAACAAAAAAAATTTACAAAAGCCTATGGTTTCTGAATTCAGGTCAGTAGGTAGATGGGTGGGTGGGGGCTCTTCTTGAGTGTTTTTGTGCTTTATCCAAAATGCAAGGACGTGAAATTTAGAGGGCCCATCGGAGAGTTAGTTAGTTTCAAGAATAAAATAGAGTAGAGAAGAGCCCATATAATCCTGGTAATGTTATGATGTTTCTCACATCCAAGATCAGTTTTTTAAGAAACTTTTCCCCCCATCTCCCACCCATAAAACTGAAAGCGGAACTGCAAAAGGTAAGAGACCACTAATAGCAACCCACCTGAACCAACCGAACCATCTAGCCAATCAACAGCAGGTGTTAGTACCAGTGTTGTTGTGCCTGAGTATCCTCTGCAAAAATGCTGGGCCAAAACCATTTTGTTCACTATATACCAGGTTCACCCAAAGGGCATACATATGGCAGAATCCACTGTTCACAACCCGTTCTCAAGGACATAACTCCCTTTTCAGGGACCGACTAGTTGACATGTCTCTTCAGAATTGTCCATGCACACCCCCCAATTATTTCAAACATTAGGATGCATGTATGTCATTATGTGTGTGGATGAAAAGTGATCTGCATCCTTTTTTGTGCATGGATGAAAAATGATCCCCATCCATTTAATGAGCATATTACGGATGTGAATGGCACTGGAATATGGCCAGGTACTTGGCTCAAGGCTGCTGGTTATCAGAAATAGCCTCAGCACTCACACACCTCAATGGGTTTATGGTAACTAGTCTGAGTTATATGTAAGTGGAAAGGTTTCCACACATGTACATTGTGCTCCACCCCATGAAGATCTAAGAGAGGGGGAAAGGGGGAGGGAGGTTTGCCACTGCAATGAGCTGTTACTACAGGGACAACAAGGTTCTCTATCTATATTTGGAGTTTTGTGGAGCTGGAGCTACAACAACTGTATACCTAATAAGTACTTCCTTCCTTCCATACATGACCTTCATCATTTGTATTGGAATCATGCTAATTAATCAAAAAACCCTAACTCTTCAATCTTGGCATAATTAGTTGAAGAAGGAAGGAGGGAGGTTCACTCTTTGTTGCCCACTTTTGCAGTCATTTTCTGTGGCAACAGCCAGCAACCCATTATGCTCTTTGTCCTCTTTCACTTCCTAACCTTCACCTCTCCCATCCCCCCTTCCTTCCTTCCTTCCTTCCTTCCTGGGAAAAAGGTTTCAAAAGCAAAGAAGGATGAGTTTTTGTACATCAAACAAAAAGGGCTTTCTTTATCCATCAAACAATTTACTCTTTCTCTCTCTCTCTCTCTCTCTCTCTCTCTCACAATGTTTGCAATTTCTGTACACTCCATATCTTTACTTTCATAACAGCAGACTTTTCCTTCCACTCTTGTGGCTTCCTGGGGCCCTGGCTAGAGTGAACAACCAACAGCCACCACCAGTGTACCAGATGGATGGTGAGTGAACAGGAAACACTTTTTCATTGGATTCCTAGTTCTGTAGCTAACCACAGTGATTTACCTCAGTTTCTGTGTTTACAATTTGCTACTCACTCAAAAACCCATTACCCCTTAACACTATTACCCATGTAATAACCAATGTTGGTCGGTTATTGTTGAATTTTCAAATTTTAATCACCTACGTGAATGACCTAGTTATCAATCATATGTTTGAAAACCTACCCTTATGCATATCTGATGATTATTGCCCAAAAATATTGATAATCTAAGCAACACCCAAATTTTTTTCTGTAAAGAAAACTGACTTGACAATTACGAAAAAAATTAATAATCAACCAACACTGGTAATAATTATTTATATATATATATATATATATATATATATACCTAGTAACCACGTATCTATTATCCCTCTTGCCTATCTATAGGATCTTATCCTATAGGATAAGTTACCGAGGTGAAACCCCGTAACAACAGAGTTGATGAGGTTCATCCAGGGCTGAGTCATAACAGGCTTGCAATGGATGGTGTGTTGGTGGCTGTTGGTTCATTCTGGCTGTGTGCTTTTTTTTGTCCCTCAGTATGGTACTTTTGCTTTTGTTATGACTTATGATGACCCACCCACAAGAGTAGTGGGTCAATTGGAGCCCCCTGCATCTCCTCACTTTTGGCCAGCCAGCCAGCCAACAATAATAATAATTCTTTGAAAAAGCATGACTTGTAAAATATACACTTTACAACTTCCTCTCTTCTTTTGCAAGTGCCAGTTGGGAAGTGGTTGTTGTTGTTGTTGTTGTTGTTCAGAGAGAGCCATTATCTAGTCCCAAAAGGTTTATCACTCCAAATAACCCAAAAAAACACAAAAGACAAAAAAGGTGCATGTTTGCACCAGTAGTCTGTCTAGTAGTAGTAGTAGGCTAGTAGCATCACAATGCATGGGCATGTACATCCTTCCTCAATCTGCATGTGGTTCACCAACCCAAAATATATATACGTGGAATTTTATCACTTTCTCCTTCCAAAATTCTTTCTTTGTCCATTATTACCTAATAACTTTGCAATCAATTCATTTACTCTTTTCTTCACTATTTCAACTCTTTCGGCCCGTATATGAATTTTTAAAAGGTGAGTCATATGATTTTTACAACCATTGTGGCATTTTCATGTAGACTTTAAAAGTTTTTATAAGCTCAATCGGCCTTTCATGTTGTGTTGTCAAATTAACCTTGGGTGATCCTAATGAACATCACACTTTGTGACCCCTTCCAAAAAAAAAAATTTCAAAAGCTATCTTCACTCCAATGGTTTGATGCTTCCCATTGTTGCAATGAACAATATTGGCCTACATTTCCACCACTATGTGACATGTGGCAATTGTTTGGTATTGCTAACATTTGTGTCTAACTAATGAAGCATTTGTATCCTTTCATTCTTTTTCATTGTTCATAAACCTTTTTCGTCTTCAGAGTAATGAGATTCTAAAATACACATAAACAAGAGATGCTTGGAGTGATGCCAATTTTGTTGTTTTCCATTGTGTGTTTTAGGCTTGGATTTTTGCAATTGCAAATGAATTTATTTGTAAATTTAGTGTTTTGATTTGTGAACTCCTTTGCTATAACACCAAATCCATAAGTTGCCCCCTAATTTCTTTTATTTGAAAAGGGAACCAACACAATCCATCTTGAAAAATGTTCAATACATACCAACACATATTAGTGACAATTATACCAAATGGATCAACAAAATTTGAGTTTCATGATACCCAAGTCTAATAATTGGTAAAGGTTGCAAATGCAAATTGGGTGCATGAAATGATGCATGCACCAAGTAACATACCTTGTGTTGAACAAGAAATTGTCATGAACCTCCAATTGCATGCATATCCACCAATATTGGCCTTGAAACATATTGTAAGGACCTAACATATATACCAATTTTTCAATTTTTCATGGGTAGTGAGGTTGTAGGCTAAGATGGAACAATTTCAATGGATAAATCGTCCATAAAAAGTTCATTTGGTAATGTTAATTAAAATTGCAATTTATTATGATGTCATTAATTAAATGAGGGATTAAAGGTGGTTAATGAGATAATAACAATTATTTGAATAAAATCCCAACTAAATAACTTTTTAACATGCATGTCAAGGGAAAAATGTCCACATGTTCAATCTCATCAAACTCCACTTCCATAATTACAAAATGGGCATACAAAGCACAATTGAAACTTTGTAGATGTTGTGGTTGACAATTTGAGATATCAATATAACAAACAAAAGTCCTATGCATGTTCTTCCCACTATTTTCACTATTAAAAAACACATGGTTAGACCACAATGGCCTACCACCCAAATTGACTTTGGATGCATGGTTTGTCATTGTGGCAAGTCACTAACCATTTGCATTTAAACATTGGCCACCCAAGTTATGCCACATGGCATTTAAACATTAGCCACCCAAGTTATGCTACATGGCATTTGAACATTGGCCACCCAAGTTATGTCATGTGACATTTAAACATTGGCCACTTAAGCTAAGCAACATGGCATTTAAACATTAGCCATTTAGGTTATGCCATGAGGCTAGAACCCAAATGACCTAGGTTAAACCTAAAATAGGCCTAAAACTAGGTACCTAGGTTTAGGAACTTAAAGTTTAAGCCTAGGCACCTAAGCTTAGGTCTAAAAACCTAAAACCTAAAGCTTGAGCAACTAGGCTTAGGTTTAGGCGCCTAAAGTAGGCTTAAGCAACCTTGGCCTACCCTAGGAGTTTACATTATGTTCTTTCCTAGGTTGCACCTAAAGCTAGGTCACTAAATTAGGCCTAGATATAAGCCGCCTAGTTAGGTAGGTAGGTAGGCCTACATAGGTAGGTAAGTAGGATCCTATTTATTTTTTAGTGATAATCCTTTTTTATTGGCCCATCACAAGTAATATTTGCACTTTGAATATATTTAGTGCATGTATTATGTGTAGATTAATACTTTTTCATCTACTTATATAGTTTACAAAGTTCAACTTGTTGACAAAGGATATGGAATAATTTTACAACCTTTTCTCACATTATCCTTTGTCCCATACAAAAGCACCCAACTTTGACCATATTATCTTTTCCATAATTTGTCCAAATGAAAATAAATAAATTTCATTCTTAAAGATTTTTCCAAGACCTAGACAACTATAAAAAGATTAAAACCAAACTATCAAGTAATTTGACTGAAAATGCATTTGAATTTTCACTATTTCATACATTTAAACAACAATGATATCTTGAAGATATATATATATATATTTTTTCATAAAGCGATTTGTAAATAAACATATTTAAAATCAACATGAGTTTTTCAATATATATATATAGTTTCCCCACCTTTTAAAAATATAAAAAATTGATAAAAATTGTATACATGTTATGTTATATTTATGTGTAATTATAAAAAATATTTTTTTATTTCATAATTTTTATCAAATTTATTGTGAATAGTAAATTTTATTCTTAGTTTTAATGTTATTTTCAGTTCATTAAACGTGAATTAATAAAAATTATTAAAAAATTCCAAGTTGCATGACCAAAAAAATCTCGAAATTTATATTCTTTGTTACCCATCACATGGAAACATGAAAAAAATGTCATTTTGGACATGTGGATTTCTTTTGAAATTCTTTGGATATCATTAATAAGAATATATTTCATTGTTTAATGTCAAAAGTTTCAAAGAAAATATTCATTTAAATAAACCTTTAAACAAAAGTCCCAACTTGAATGTTTTAATTATATTGTACATGCATCAACTTCTTATTTAATTTTATGGTTTCAAAAAGTATAGGTAATAGGAAGTAGGTAGGTACCTAAGTAGATAGGTAAATTTTCTACCTATAGTCATTATATTATTAGGTATGTATATATGTATAATTTGGAAGTAAAGAACTTTCATGTGGTTAACCCAAGAACAAGTATCCTTACCACTAATGCAAACCACTTAGGTGATATGGTTAGGTGGGGTGGAGTGGTTTAATCTTGTTCAAAGATAAAATCGAGCAAAAAAAGTTGGAAAAAAATAGGACCATTGTTGTTGATGACTATAGAACCACTATAATCCATGAGGATGTAGTGGGTTATGCCCACTCATGTTGGTAGTTAGTGGTTTGCTATAGTGACAAACCACCCAAAATTGATTTGGGTGGTTGGCCATAATGGTCTAACCACATGTTTTCTAGTAGTGTAAGAAGATTTAGCTAAATTTGGTTATAAGCCAAATAAAATACAAATATTTAATCATCCTTTTATATATCTAGCTACACAACGAAAACCAAATATATGAATATGACAATTTTAACATTTTTATTCTCAGTTTCTCCAATTGAAAACCTCAAAAACTTCATATTGGTTTTTTGACGAAAATTTTCCAATAAAAAAATATTGTTCTTGATACACAATTACATATGCATGAACATAGTTGTTCTATATTTTACCATCTTTACCTTCCAAACAAAACATAAGGAACCATTTGGACCAAGGATTGAGTTGTTATTAATTATTCAATATTTAAAGGAATATTCTCAAAATCTTGATTTACAAATTTAAAATTCAAAGATATATATTATGAATTGAAAAAATGTTGCAACATCATGTGTTACTTTTTTGCATTATGATGTAAAAGTGTATATAAAAAGTAAATGGTTCAAATTTTAAGACATTTAAGTGCGCACATTTTAAAACTTGAATGTTTTTAATTTGGTGTCAACATAATTTATCGTGATTGATAACAATGCTTTGCAAGGCAATAACAAAATTCACTAAAGATATATTCAATGCATTTGATTGTTAAGAACAAAACTTGGCATTAGGATGTTATTTATAAAATACATGTTTCAATAAAATGCAAATGTGGTTAGAAGTAACATCCATGTAGATGACTTATAATTTTGTAACCTTGCATGAAATTGATTAAGGTTTAACATTGGCAAAAACACATGCTTTTGGTTCATGTAATGTTGTTAGTAATATATAGTAAAAACATGAATATGTTTAATTAGACCATAATTACTTGCATGCACACACAATTATAAATTAAAATCCTTCAAACCAAAGCTTGGTTCCACATATGAAATATGTCCAATCCACATAATTGCATGTGTCACAAAATGGAAATCTAAATACAAGGTGCCTCCTTTCAACAAGATCAACAATCAACAATGAAAATATTAAAGGGTGTGCACATATGGTTAAAGAACTTGGCCATCTACAAGGATTTCCTCAAGAAATGCACCATGTATATAGATGTGAAATATTAGCACATGATATTGATGCAAACAAAATGTTCATGATACTTAAAATTTTATACATTTAAAACCCATTTCAATGAAAATTTTCAATCTCAAAATAAAAAAGCAAATGGAAGTACACCTAAATTATATATAAATAGATTTATTGCATGTGCCAAATGTAAAATCAACAAGGTTTGACACCATTGAAGCAAACTAGATAAAAACATGGTTAAATGGTTCAAATTTGGCATTTGAGAATCCACATCTTAACACACAAGTAGAAAATTGACATTTTGCAACTATCATTTACAATCTTTTTCAATTGCAATGACACATGTAATTGAAAATTGCCATAATTGCTTAAGACAAGTCACACACAATTTTCAAATGCATGTGATAGTTCATACTTGACATTTATATACAATATCATTATACATTTTCATTCATTGTATCCATGGAAGGCTAGTTGCATATATATGATATGCAACTATGTGCAACTAAAATGAACCCCTTTTGTATTATGACATGTGTCCATGGTTTTGGTAATTTATTCCTTCACAAATGGCAATTTTAAGCTTATTTTGATATTTAATTAATTCAATTTAAATCATAGCATAAGATGTCAACACATGGCACTTAGGTATGTAGGTATATAGGCCTAGGTAGCTAATTAACTAAGCCTAGGTGGGTGAATGTACATTAAAGTGGTATATTTTTTGAGCCACAATGCCCATTTTTACATAGTGACATTTTTTTGGACACTTTAAACAAATAATAAAACTTATCAAATTGAGAATTTGAAATTGAATATACATTAACAACTTGATTATGAAAATACTTATCTAATTATTTTTCAATAAAGATGCACCCACTTTTCACAATGAACTTTTGAAGTACAAAATATGGATTGGTTAATAGATTAAAATGATATAAAATAAAAAGGTTCATATTGAATTCCATTCCAAATTATCTATAATGACTCAATATATGGTGTAACATCAAATAATAAACTTTTATGTGAAATTCCTCCTTCAAAGATCAGTTAAATTCTAATTAGGGACTTTTGAATGGTTAAAATTGAGCCAAATTTTCATAAGTTCCTAACGTAGTTTTTTTTTTTCAAATTTCAAATTTTTTTTCTATAGGTATATATATTTGGAATATGTAGGTGGGCTTCTATTAATATGGAATTTATTGCATTTGAAACATGGACTTTATTGCCATTGAACCCATGATACTAAAATAAATAAATTCACACTATAGAATGGACTTTTGTAAACTTTTGTGTTTTTTAATATGAACCACTTTAGAGTACATATGTCCATGTAGGTAGGAAGGCCTATGTAGGTAAGTAGGTAGTTAGGCTTAAACAAATATGTAAGTAGGCCTAAATAGGTAGGTAGATAATTTGGGATGATCCTATTTTATTTTGGGTTTGTCTTTCACAAATATCATTTGTTTTTTAATACCTCTAATGCACCTATTTATATACTTTACAAACTTGAAAGGTAGGATAAACAATATGGGGAAAAAAATTTAGTTGCATCCTAATTGCAATTATTATTTAATTGCTAAATGATATTAACATAGTCTATCTACTAGTTTAATTTAATATTATAGGTAATAATAATAGATAATAATAATAATAATTATTATTATTATTATAACTATAGTTAACTATAAGAAATGGTAATTAACTACATTATTATTATATTTAATTGTTAATAATACTCTAGGTTAGACCAAGTAAGGGTACCCTAATTTAGGGTAAGCTAATTAATCATGTAACCTATTAACACATGATGATGTATTAACTTAAACTAGGTCTATGCATACAAATATAGTTATATATAATATTTTTATTTAAGTTATATATATAATAACATTATTTTTTAGTATTTAGTTAAGTATGTACTAACTTAAGCCATTATTTTAATGACAAATGTCCATTTTGTACACCATTAATTACATGTTAATTATACACACAACTGTATAGCTCAAAAATTATATGATGTCAATTACATAATTGCAAATGACAAGCCATCTATTAATGGCATTTGTTAAATTTCAAACAATAATGATAATTAATAATGCATCTGGTGTGCATTCCTTTAGGCTATTGGTAAAAATGTTGGTAAATTAACTTAGACATGTGAAATTGGTTGAAAAACTCCATGTGAAAACATCACATTGGATTTTCAATGATGAAAATGAGGCAACTATATATATATAAAGTTTCAATGCATCTTATTTTTAAATTCTTCATTTGATGGTGGGCTATTTTTTAAAATAAATTTTGACACTACTATGTCATATTTTTTGAGTGATTGAACTTTAGCAAATTTCATTAAACAAAACACCCAACAAAAAAAA